>PDWJ01001618.1_pt1 | contig 27064 bp, 15 predicted proteins | sample 1430881 | NCBI WGS metagenome assembly PDWJ01 (sample SAMN01162460, study PRJNA174530) | Oral metagenome, whole genome shotgun sequencing project. | biome: Marine environment; feature: Marine mammal; material: Swab sample of the gingival sulcus; isolation source: swab sample of gingival sulcus...
TCACGGCGGTTGTTGCTCGTCGGTTGCTTGCTACCAGCAGGCGCCCTCCTCGCTCCTACGCCGTGATTCCGCATCCTTCGCGCAGCTCGGTCCGGTAAGTTGATCACCGCTCTAGAAAGCGGCCGGCAGTGCGGTGCCCGGCGACGGGAGGGGGCGTAGGGGTGCTCTCAAAGCGGCTTGCGGACCTTGCCGAGGTTGACGTAGGCGCGATCGCGCATCACGACGTAGCTCCTGAAGCCGAACCTCAGCCCGCCCTTGCCGTCGTGCTGGATGATCTGCAGCCGGCCCATGCCGTAGCCCATCGGGCCGCGGCGGTAGTAGTGGATCTGCATCGTGTAGGGGAAAGCCTTCGGTTCGCCATAGATCGCGAAGCACTCAGGGCCGTAGCCCGTCGTGACGTCGGCGTAGAGCCGGCCGCCGGAGGCGAGCTCTTTGCGCGAGAAGTAGGCGTGGCCGCCGCGGCGGTCGTAGATGTGGAAATCGACGTCGTTGCTGTCGGTCTCCCAGCTGAGGATGAAGCGCAGCGACGGGCGCTTGTCTGGGCGGGCGCCGGCGACCGTGAGCATCTTCTCGATGTCTGCGCGGCGCTTGGGCTCGGCGGCGAGCCAGGCAGCGGCGATCAGGCTCTGGTCTTCACGCATGATCCGCGAGACGCCCCGGAAGCGCCGGCGTGGGTAGCTCCGGCGCAGGCCCTTGGAGATCGCGACGAAGGCGTCCTCGTAGCGGCTCAGCCGGACCAGCGCCCAGGCGAGCATCCGGTGGCTGTTGGGGTGGTCTGGACGCTGCGCCACGGCCTCGGCGTAGCTGTCGGCCGCCAGCGGCATGCCGAGCTTGCCCAAGAGCTCGAGGCGCTGACCGGCGAAGCGGCGCAGATCAGCCCGCGAAGGGTAGAGGTCGATGATCGAGCCATAGGCGCGGGCCGCGAGCTGCTTCTCGCCGAGCTTGGTCAGGGCCTCGCCGAGAGCGACCAGCGCCAGCACGTCGCCGGGCTTCTCGCGGCGCCAGGCCAACGCTTTCTCCACCGCAGCCTCGCGCTTGCCGCGCTTCGAGAGCTGCATCACCGTGGCAAAGTTGCCCGTCCAGGGCGAGAGGCCGCGCTTGCCGCCTGCGGAGAACCCTCCACGAAGAGGGGGACGGCGGCGGATAGGGCGCAGGCGGCGCGCGCGCCGCGCAGGACGAGGCTCGGCCTGCGCCAGACGTCTCATCGGTCGCACGGCGATCCGCGGCGCCCGACTCTTCTTGGCAGGTGCGGGCCTGGCCATAGCCTCTCGCTTGTCCTTGTCGGCCGTCCGCGCGATGCCGCGGGACGCGACGCCATCGAGCTTGCTTCGGCCCACGGTCTGGTCGACCTCTGCGCTCTTGGATTTTTGGGTAGCCCTGTTGGGTTGGGCCGCTGGCGGAGGAGGCGCGCCGAGGCGCCCTCGGCCCTTGCGTCGTGTTGGGCGGCGCCGCACGAGCGGCCGGGCGATGTGGGGGCGTAGCACCAGCTGCTTGCGGTTTTGAACCTCGATGCCACTGCTGCCGACGGTGAGGATGTCGGCCAGCGCCGTGCGATCGATCCCATAGCGGCGGTAGTCGTGCTCGGTCTCGAGCACCAGCAGCGCTGTCTTGTCGCAGAGCACGCGATGCTTGGTCGAGAGCGCGACGATCTGCTTGTCGATCGCCTCCCGGAGGTCGCGGTCGTCGCCCATCGCGTCACGCTTGGCGCTGAGCTTGGCGATCCGCGCGCTGACCCAGGCGCGCTCGAGCAGCGGGCCCTTGGCCGCGCCCCAGGGCACCTCGTAGGTCCCCGCCGCGGCGCCGGTGAGGGTGACCTTCAGCGGCGCCTTGGCCTCGAGCGTCGCCGTGGAGAGATCAGCGTAGACCAGCACCTCGTCGCCGGGCTGGAGGCCGTCGAGCTTCGAAGGCCAGACCCACTTCGCGCCGGGGACGTTGACCTCGACGCCGGAGACGGTGGTCTCGCCCAGCCGCGCCGCGGCGAGCTCGGCGTCGCCCGCGCCGTCGAGCACGACGCCGTCGTGTTCGAGGTTGCCGCGCGCCAGCTTCTCCGCCAGGTCCTCGTCGCGGATCCCGCCGACGACCATCACGTCGAGGCGCTGAAAGCTGCCCTTCAGCCCCTTGACCGCCTTCTTCAGCGCGCCGTGATCCGTGTTGCCAGCGGTGGCGACCGCGTCGCTGACCAGCAGCAGCCGCTCGTAGCCTTGCACCCCGGCGGCCCAGAGCAGCGCGCCGTGGAGATCGGACGCGCCAAGCGCGCGCCGCGCCAGCAGCGTGGCGAGGTGTCTCTGTGTCAGGCCCCCGAGGGTGCCCTGGTAGATCGTGCCGATGGTCTGATCGAAGGCCGAGAGCTGCAGCCTCACCGCGTCGCCGTGGCGCTTGGCCATCGCGCGGAGCAGCACGCCGAGGCGCTCGATCATCGAGGCGAAGCCCGCCGCCCGCGAAGCCGAGGTGTCGACGAGCACGAGCAGGCTCTTGGGTTTCGCCGCCGCAACCTTCAGCTTCGGCGCGACGCGCAGCACCGCGAGGTGGCCCTTGCGCAGACCCGCTGGCGCGCTGGCCGGCTGCTGCACGACGAAGTCCCGGTCGGGCTTGTAGTCATCCTTGTCGATCCTCACCACCTGCTGCGTCAGCGTCGTGCCCCCCAGCGAGGTCTGCGCGGCGCTCTTTTTGGCCTTGGCCAGAAACGCCGTGATGCTCAGCTTGCGCATCTGTGGCAGGCCCTTCAGCGGCAGCTTGTAGGGGGTGTTGGCTCTCTCGAGCTGCTGGGAAAACGAGATGATGATCTCCTTTTCGCAGTTGGCAGCGATGGGGAAGATCCGGGCGCGGAACTCGTTGCCGGCCTTCTTTTCCAGAAGCGCTGGATCCTGCCGACGGTGCAAGAAGTCCTCGTAGATCTGTCGGGCGCGCTGGCGCTCGACCACCTCGGCCTCCATCCAGCCGTGGGGCAGCTTCATCGCCAGCCGACTGATCACGGCCTTCGGCGGGAGCGTGATCGCGAAGCGCCCTTCGATGGTGCGCGGTCGCGGGTTCTTGAAGACCAGGTGGAGCTCGGTGAAGGCCAGCGGGCCTTCGAGCACGGCCTTGGCGCTCATACGCAGCAGCTCGAGCCCGGTGCCGTCGGAGGCCGTCAGCGAGAGCGGCGCCGCCACGGGCCGCTGCTCGGGCTTGGGGAACGTCGTCGCGAGGGTGCGCAGTCGCTGCGAGCGCAGGCCGGCGAAGCTCGCCCGCGCTGTCTCGCTGCTCGTCAAGGCGAAGGCCTTCTTCGGTGTCTTAGCGCCCATCGCGGCGCGCGGTGCCTTACGGGCCTTGCCGACCGGACGGCTGATGGCGCCCAGCTTGGCCGAGCCAGCCGCGCTGCCCTTGCTTGTCGCGCTGCCCTTGCTTGTCGCGCTGCCCTTGCTTGTCGCGCTGCCCTTGCCGCTCGTGTTGCCCTTGCCGCTCGCGCTGCCCTCGCCAGCCGGCCCCTTCTTGCCGTCGGAGCAGGAGGCCAGCGCGACGACCATGCAAGCCAGAGCCAGAGACGTTCCGATTCGCATTCGCACCTCCGAGTTCGAGTCGTTCAGACAGGGTCTTCAACGCTGCGGGTGTGGATTCGATCTAAGAGCACCCCCACAAATCCTTCCCGTCGCCGGGCACAGCACAGCCGGCCGCTTTCTAGGCCTCCGAAAGCTCACCGTACCACGCGTATGGCTCGTTTCGTCGGCTACGAAACCGGCGCGGCAGCTCAGCAGCCGGCTTGGTCCCGAATGTGTGGGGGTGCTCCTAAGTCGTGAGAGCAGCGAGCGAGGCGACGCCATGCGAGCCGAGATAGCGATGCGAAAACGCAGCCATAGTGGTGCTCGTGGTGCTACGGCGAGGTTGAGCGACAACGAGCTCGGTTTGAGAGGCTGGTCGCGACGGGAGGGCTCGATCACCAGGCTGCTAGCGGGCCCTCGCTGGCGAGCGCCCGCTTACGGGCTCGACGACGAGCAGCTCGTGACGTTTCAGCACCGTCGACAGTGACGCACGATAGCGTAGCATCTCGACGGTCTGGCGGTGGCCGTCGGCCCCGAAGCGGGTCAGCCGCAGCCGCGTCTCTGCGGCGTGAGGTAGGCGAACCTTCAGCGGCGTCGCCTCGCGAGCGAAGAACGCCGAGCGCTGCGCGACCACACCATAGCCCGCGAAGGGCAGCTCGAGCCTCCCATGACCCGACCCATCGGCCCAAAGCTGGCCAGCCCGAAGCTGGCCGAGGAGATGGTTGAAGAGCTGGGCGCTCTTGGCGTGGAGGCTGCTGGTGTTGACCAGCAGCCGCTTGCCCTGCCGTACCACCAGCGCGGCGTCGAGGCCGCCGATCGTGGCTTGCACCACAACCTCGCCGGAGATCACGCCAATTGGCAGCACTGCCGTACGCGGGTCCCCTTGTAGGGTCTCGCCGTTCCAGGCCAGACTCCTGCCGCGCCAACGGGCCAACGGGACCGCGCCGACGTGCAGCATCGGGTTGGCCTCGGGGGCGACGCCGAGGTGTGGGTAGATCGCGCGCCAGCTCGGCTCCGGCGAGAGGCCATCGACCAAGAGCAGCAGGGGGACATCGCGGGCGAGCAGCGTGCTCGCCGCCTCGGGCAGCGGCTGGTCGCTCTCCGCCGTCTTGCCCACGGTCAAGAGCGCGTAGGCGGCGGCGTCTGGCAGCGGTCGGTCGCGCGTAACGCGGACATCGAAGCCTCCGAGCAGCGCCCCATTCAGCAGCGGTCCGATAACCTGGCGCACTAGCCGCCCTCCCGCGCTGCCAAAGGTGGCGCCCGGCGGCAGCGCCAGCACGACGTTGAGCAGAGGTCGCTGCGCCCTCGTCCCACGGCGCCGGCGCAGCTGCGTGAGCTCGTCGAGCAGATGGGCTGGACGCAGGTCCTTGGCCAGCCAGCGCACGTCGCGCCGCCGAAGCCGCCAAAGGAAGCCGTCGCCACCAAACTGGATCGCGCGCAAGAGCAGCAGGTTGCGCCCCGCGCCGGGCGGCAGCGCTCGCAGGCTGCTCTCGGTCCAGAGGCGTCGCCCCGCGGTCCAGCCGACGCTCAACCGCAGCGTGGTCGCACCCCAGGTGTCGCGAGCGACACCCTCGGCGCGGGCGGTCGCCAGTCCCTTCGCTCCGCCCAGCGAGAGCAGGGCGTCAGCGCCCATCCAGATGTCCGCGAGAGGCCCACGGCGGGGGCGACTCGCTGGTGTCGGAGGCGCCGGCTCCGGCAGGTTGTCGCAGACGACCAGCAGTTTGCCCTCCCGACGCGCCACTTCGCGCAGCGCGGTCAGATAGCTCGTGGGGAAGCCCCGCGCGACGAGCCCGTCGAAGCGCTGGCGCCGGAGCAGCCGCGACGCGAGCTGCGCCAGCTCCTCAGCGCCCAGGGGTTGCCCCTCGAGCTTGCGCGCTCGCGCGCGAGAGAGGTCGAGGCGCTGCGCCAGCAGCGAGAGGTCGCCGAGCACGCGCAGCTTCCCGCGCTGAGCCTCTCTTACCGCCTCCGTGAGCAGCCGCGCCCCCGGCAGGTAGCCGCGGCGCTTCAGCAGCGCGCTCTGGAAGGGGTAGCGCCCTCGCCCCTCGAGCACGTCGAGCAGCAGCAGCCCGAAGCCCCGCTCCCTGAGGCGACGCAGGTTCGTGACGAGCAGCGCGCGATCGGGCTTGGCGGCGCGCGCTGCGCTGTCGAGGTTCACAGAGGCCAAGAGCGAGACCTCGGCGTGCAACCCCAGGCGTAGGGGCCCAGTAAAGAGCGTCGCAGGGACGCCAGCGTCGCTACGCCCGCGGGCCGACGGGATACGGGGGATCGTCAGACCAGCGTCGGAGCCCCCACCCTTTTTTTGGGCGAGCCGATAGATCCCGGCGGTGAGCGCCGCTAGCAGCAACAGCCCGGCGCCCAGCACGAGCCCGCTTCTACCCGATCGAGATCCCACGTCGCGAGCAGCATAGCGCCTCCGAGGTCGCTGCACTCCCGCGTTTTTCGAGACGCTGTCGCGCTGTGGGTGGGCGTTTCGTTCACCCTTTTCCGAGTCGCAGATTCGAAACGTAGCGGGTATCCTCTACCCATGAGCTCACGACGGCGCCCCGCTCTCCTCGCTCTCCTCGCGCTCATTTGCCTGCTCGCCGCCTGCATCCCGGCGCGAGTCAAAGCGCTCAACGCCGAGGGTCAGAAGGCCTACTACGATCGCAAATACGATCGAGCCATCGCGCTCTTTGGCGAGTCGCTAGCGATCTACCCGAGACAACCCAAGGTCCGCCAGCAGCTCGACAACGCCAAGACGATGCTCAAACAGATCTACGTCTACAAGATCTATGAGCTCGTCGACGGCAAGAACGAGCCAATCGAGACCTACCTCAGGGCCTGGAAGATGTCGGCGCAGCTGCCCGAGCTCGGCGTTCCGAAGGCGCGCGTTGGGTCGATCCGTGTCGATCTCGACACCCGGCTACGCAAGAGCGCGCCGCGGCTGCATAAGAGCACCGAGGGCCATAAGTACTATCACCACCTGAACCAGATGTCGGCGTTGGTGCCGAGCAGCGTCGTCGATAAGGCGCAGGCCACGATCGCCGACCAGCTGGAGCGCGAGCACCTCGAGGCGCGCAAAAGCGCGGAGGCGCAGAAGCTCGACGGCCTGGCCCTACTGCATACCCTCGCGGCGGCGACCTTCGCCCCCGGCGACACGGGGCTCTGGGCCGACGGCGCCCAGCGGCGACGAGCGCTGCTCGCCAAGCTCGCCATCGACGTCTCCTTGGAGACCAAGAGCCCGGCCGGCGGGCGTCACGCCGCCTACCTGCTTGGTAGCCTCAAGCGGAGGCTGCCGCGGGTCTTTCGCGTTCACCCCAACGCCTCGCTGACCCTCGCCCTCAACCTGATGCGCTCCATGCCGAGGGAGGGACGCGTCCGCGATCGCCGCAACGCGCGCTGTCAGGTCGGCGTCAAGCACATCCCCAACCCGGCCTGCCCCTCGCTGAGGCGCCAAGCCATGGCGGCTCGCCACGAGGTCGACACGCGGGTACGGGGTCTCGAGAGCGCGCGACAGCGCTGCGCTGGTTCGCGTCTCGCCGACTGCAGGCGCTATGTTGATGACGCCGAGCGGGCCCTCTCGCGCGAGAAGCGCCGCTACAAGAGCATCGAACGCCAGGCCAGCCGCTGTCCGGCGTTTCTGAAGAAGCCGATCTACCGCACGTTCTTCTACGATCGCTTCACCGTCACGCGTCAGGTCACCGCTGCAGGCAGGGTTACCCTGACTAAGGGCGGCCAGCCGTGGCGTGCTCGCGGCGTCAGCGGCGTCGCCAGGGCGCAGGACATCACCGGTCCGGGGCTCTCCTGCGCGCGGATCCCCGCCAATCCGCTCAAGCTGCCATCGTTCACCGCGCTGACGCTGCAGGCAGAGGCCAGGCTCGTGCAGCGCTCACTCTTCGAGCTACAGCAGCTACGCCGCGACAAGGCCAAGGCCCAGCTCGCCGGTCGCGACACCGAGCGACAACGGCTTGACGCTCTGGTCCGCGCCCGGCTGGTCGACGAGACCTACCGGCAGGCAGCCAGCCTGCTCTCCGCTCAGCTGAAGGGGCAGTGGACGACGGATTTCGGCCTGACCAAGCGCGTGGTGAAGTAACCTCGCCATCTGGGGACCTCGGGCCGGCTTCTTGAAAGACACGCGTCGAGGGTGGGCATGAGGGTTGCAAATATCCCCGGCGTCATGCGGTCGACCCACCTCCGACACGTCCTCAAGCAGCTCACTTTGCTCGGTAATTTCGGGCGCTTCACGATTTGTATCGGGTTTCTGGCGCTGATCGGCGGATCGGCAGAAGCGAGAGACCCTGGCGGCAGGTCTGGCCGTCTCCGTCTCCGGCGCGATCAGCCGGTGGTCAAGCTCCGCTTGCCCAACCGCGGCGAGAAGCTGCGGCAGAAGACCCTCAGCTCGCAGGTGACCTTCAAGAGCTTCCCCACAAACGCCTCCCGTCGTTGGGCACCGCGCTGGCGGCCGCTCTCAACGCCTCAGAACGTTCGCCGTACCACCCGTATGGCTCATGTCTTCGGCGACGCCATCGGCTCGGCAGCTCAGCACCCGGCTCGGTCCCGAATGTATAGGGGCGCTCTCAAAGGGCAACGCGGTCTAAACGAGAAGACCGAGCGGAGGGCCCAGGAGGCGGTCACCCACCTGCCCAAACCGCTAGCGAGCGCCGTCCAGGCGATCAAGCGCAGCGGCAAGACCGGCGTGGCAGCCCTCGATGCCGATGGCACCCTCTGGGGCGGCGATGTCGGTGAGGGGTTCTTCGCCTGGATGCTGAAGAATCGCTACTACCCCAAGGCGGCCATCCCCAAGCTGACCCACGCCTGGCGCGGGTACAAGGCAGGGACCTTCAACGGAGAGCTGATGTATGAGCTGATGGTGACTGGGATGGCGGGCATGCGCGAAAAGGATGTGGAGCGCTATGCCAACACCTATTTTCGCAGGCACCGCCATCGCATCTATCGGCCAATGGCACACCTGGTCCGGGCTCTGCGCAAGATCGACGTCGAGCCCTGGGTCGTCTCTGGGTCGCCTTTTTGGGTCGTCGCCGCAGGCGCGAAGTACTTTGGCATCCCGAAGAGCCGTGTCATCGGGCTCAGCGTCGACGTCGACGAGCGCGGGCGGCTGACGGGCAAGGTCGTGCGTCCGGTCCCCTGGAAGTGGGGCAAGGCCAAGCGGATCTTCAGAGATATCGGCAAGACGCCGCTCGTAGTCGCTGGCAACAGCTCTGGGGATGTCGAGATGCTGCGCATCGCCTCGGCGCTGAAGCTGGTGATCAACCCTGGCCCCAAGGTGCTCAAGGCCGCCGAGCGCAACCACTGGTCGGTTCAGCTCTACTCCGAGACCCACGAGCTCGGCGAGGCGGTTCGTCAGCTCACCGCTCGCTCCACCCGCGCGAAGCCCTGCTCCCCATGAGATAACGATCGCGGGTCCTGGACTGACGGGCAACGAGGCCAGCGGAGCCCCGCGCCGATTTCGGAGATCAAGGCGATAGACGAGGCGCTGCCGCTGACCCCAAAGAAGAGCGGCAGCTGAGCTTGGCTACTTCTTGACCAGCTGCTCGAAGCGAGGGTCGCCACGGAGGCTGTCGAAGAAGTTTGAGCGCCGCACCTGGCGCCGACGCCAGCTGCTCTTGCGGATCCCCTTGCGTAGATAGTTCAACGCGCGCGTTCGCTGACCGACAACGGCGTGGTAATAGGCCGCCGCCAGAGAGGTGTCGTGGTTGTGAATCGAGGTGATGTTGCGACGCGCCAGGCGCGCGGCGGGGAAGCGGCCAAGCTCGACGTAGAGCGCGGCGAGGTTTAACCAGGTGATCTTCACGAGGTAGTTCATGCTGTTGTAGCGCGACGAGGTGCGAGACTGCTTCAGTAGTGCTTTGTAGACTTTGACCGCTTTGTCAACGAGCGAGTGTGGCGGCTTGAGGCCAAAGGCACGAATCGCCAGGTACTTCTTGTGGCAAGCGACCGCGTACCTGTGTTGTAGGTAGTGGTAGCGGTAGCGAGAGAGGCGACGATAGCGCGGGTATCGGTTGATTTCGTTGCTGAGGCTCTGCTGCTGGCTCGCCTTGGCGATCCACTCGTCGATCCGCGTGTCGAAGCGGCGCTTACGTTTCAGCGCGGAGAACTCACGGTACGCCTGGCGGAACATCCGGTAGGCCTTGTCGTGCTTGCCGACACGATCGAGCTCGAGGGCCTTGGCGTAGGCGCTGTCTCGTGGCATCCCAGCCTCGATCCCCACTACGGCACGCCGCCGAACGCGCACAGTGTGGCCCATCCCAGTAGACAGGCCGCGGCTCTCATCGTCGGCGGCGAGCACGGAGGTGGGCGGGATCATGGCCAGCGCCACGACGGCGAAGGTCACCGCGGTGGCTGCTTTGTGCGAGCGAGGGTCGTGAGCGTCCATGGGTCTCCGTGTTACGTTCGGCGCCTGCAGTGGCTCCCCGCCGCCCAGGACCGAGCCCTTCGAGGATAGCCGGAAACGTATCTGAAACGCGATCTCTCTCTGACGCCTCCCCCTGTCTGGCTGATCGCGTCGGGGCGGCTGGGACGACGCCTACCAGGTGCGGATCAAGGTCCGCGTCCGAATTTGTGGGGAAGCTCCTAAGCATAGCAGTCGCGAGCGCTCGGCGGCGAGGCATAGTAGGCTGCGCGCCATGCCGGTGATCGACGCGCGCGACCTCGAGAAGAGTTACGGCCCCCGCACAGTCCTCGACGGTGTCGCGTTGAGCATCGACGACGGTGAGCGCGTTGGCCTGGTTGGCCTCAACGGCTGCGGCAAGAGCACGCTGGCGCGGATCCTGGCCGGCCTCGAGAGCGCCGACGACGGCACGATCACCCGCCGCCGCGGCATCCGCGTCGGCTACCTCGCGCAGACGCCGAGCTTTCCCGAGGAGCGCAGCGCGCGTGACGAGCTCTTGGCGGGCTTGGAGGCCTGGCGCGAAGCCAAGGCGCGCTTCGAAGACTGCCTGGCGCGATGCGCGGCACAAACAGGCGACGGCCTCGACGCGCTGCTTGAAGAGCAGGCGGTGGCGCAGGCCGACGTCGAGCGCCTCGGCGGGTTCGACGTGGATCACCGCGCCGAGCGTCTGCTGGGCCAGCTCGACGTGTCGCCGGAGAAGAGCGTCTGGACCCTCTCCGGTGGCGAGGCGCGGCGGGTGGCGCTGGGGCGGATCCTCCTCTCGGCGCCGGAGCTGGCGATCCTCGACGAGCCGACCAACCACCTCGACGTCGAGACCATCGAGTGGCTCGAGACCACCCTCGCCAAGGCGTTTCCCGGCGCGCTGCTGCTGGTGACCCATGACCGGGCCTTCCTCGATAGGGTGGCCCAGCGCACGGCCGAGATCGACCAGGGCAAGCTCTATAGCTACCCCGGCGGCTACGCGGCCTTCGTCGAGGCGCGGGCCGAGCGGCGCTCCCACGAGGAGCGCACGGAGGCCAACCGGCAGAACTATCTGCGCCACGAGCTCCAGTGGCTGCGCCGTCAACCGAAGGCGCGGACGGGCAAGCAGAAGGCGCGCATCGGCCGGATCCAGGCGGCGATGGCCGACGGCCCGGCGCGACGTGAGCGCGAGCTCGATCTGCGCGTCGAGACCGCGCGGCTGGGCAAGACGATCCTCGAGCTCTCGGGGCTGGCGGTGGCGGCGCCCGACGGGCGCACACTCCTCAGCGGGCTCGACTTCACCCTCACCCGCGGCCAGCGCGTGGGCATCGTCGGCCCCAACGGCTGCGGCAAGACGACGCTGCTGCGCACGATCACCGGCGACCTCGAGCCTGCCGCTGGCGCCGTCATCCGCGGAAAGAACACCCGCTTCGCCTACCTCAGCCAGACCCGTGACGATCTCGACGGCGCGGCGACGATCCGCGAGAACGTCGCCGCGGGGCGCTCGTCGGTGACGCTCGGCGGCCAAGACGTCGACGTCAACGGCTACCTCCAGCGCTTCTCGTTTCGCCGCATCGACTACGACCGGCCGGTCTCCAGCCTCTCCGGCGGCGAGAAGAGCCGCGTCGCCCTGGCGCGGCTTCTGGTGCAGCCCTCGAACCTGGTGGTCCTCGATGAGCCGACCAACGACCTCGACGTGGCGACCATCGCCACCCTCGAGGCGCTGCTGATCGAGTTCGACGGCACGGCGTTGGTGGTGACCCACGATCGCTGGTTTCTCGACCGCGTCGCGACCCAGCTATTGGTCTTCGAGGGCGGGGCGCTCGGGGGCGAGGCTGAGGTGACGCTCTACCCCGGCAACTACAGCACCTACCGCGCGCTGGCTGCTGAGAACAAGGCGCGCCGCGAGCGAGAGATCGCCGAGGCGGAGGGCGCGCAAGCCAAGCAGGCTGGCAAGAGCTCGAGCGCAAAGAGGAGATCGATCGCGAATACGAGCTCGCCGAAGAGCGCTGGGCCCGCGTCTGGGCGCACCGCCGAGTCTCCAACTCCCCCCAAGGCGCGCAAGCTGACCTACGCCGAGGAGCTCGAGCTCGGGGAGCTCGAGCCGAAGATCGAGGCCGCCGACGAGCGCGTCGCCGAGCTCGAGACCCGGGTCGCCGACTTGGCGATCTACGAGCGCGGTCGCCAGAAGGAGGCCGCCGAGGTCAGCGCCGAGCTCGACCAAGCCCGCCAAGAAGCCGCCCGCCTCCTCGCGCGCTGGGAGGAGCTCGAGACGATCCGCGAGGCCTCTAGCTAACGGCGCACGAGACGAAAGGGCGTCAGGGGTTGAGCAGCTTGGCCGTGGCGCGGAGGGCTCCTTTGAACTCGAGAGCACCCCACCCATGCCTCCTGTCACCGGACACAGCACGGCTCTCGAAGGGCTCGCAGACCGGTCCGCTCATCTTGGGGAAGGCGTCCATCACGATGCGGATCCGGATGGCCGGCAAGGCGGATGGCCTTTTCGCCCTGACAGCTCGGCTCGACCTGGCGCGGGTGCAGACCCCGCAGCGGCTGGCTCGGAGAGCTCTGCAGCTGCTGGTCCGTAAAGGCCCCCAGCTGCGGGTTCGGAGAGCCCCGCAGCTTCTGGTTCGGAGAGCCCCCAGCTTCTGGTTCGAAAAGGCCCCGCAGCTTCTGGTTCGAAAAGGCCCCGCAGCTGCCCGCGGGTGCTCGATCGCGTAGGCCACCCATCTGGCGTGTTTCGCCCGGAGGCGTGCTCCCGGTCAAGCATCGGCTCTGCTATCGTGGGTGCCATGTCGCTCATCAGCACTGTGCGCGATCTCGATCGCCTCCGCGTCATCACCCAAGTCCTGATCCGCCACGGCTTCGGCCACCTCGCGATGAAGATGGGGCTCCCCGGCGCGAAGAAGGCCAAGCCGATCGAGACCAAGGGCTCGGACGCAGCGGCCACCGAGGGCGAGTCTACCGTCGCTGCCGCCGATCAGCAGGCCCTCCCCTTGCCCACCAGACCGCAGCTCGGCGAGCGCCTACGGCTGGTGCTGCAAGACCTCGGCACGACCTTCGTCAAGCTCGGCCAGATCGTCAGCACCCGGCCAGATCTGATCCCCGAAGATATCGTCGTCGAGCTGAAGAAGCTCCAAGACGAGGTCAAGCCCTTCCCCACCGAGGAGGCTCGTGAGGTGATCGCGCGTGAGCTCGGCGCCCCCGTCGACGAGCTCTTTGAGGGCTTCGGCGAAGAGCCGCTCGCTTGCGCCTCGGTAGCGCAGGTCTACCGCGCGAGACTCTCGCTCCCCGACGCCACCGTGCCGGTGGTGGTCAAGGTCCAGCGCCCAGGCATCGACGACACGGTCGAGCGCGACATCAACCTGCTGCATTGGCTCGCGCGGCTGCTCGAGGCCACCGTGCCGGAGGTGCGAGTCTACTCGCCCAAGGGCCTGGTCGACGAGTTTGAGCAGGCGATCAAGGCCGAGCTCGATTTTAGGTTGGAGGCGCAGAACGCCGAGCGCTTCGCGCAAAACTTCGCCGGAGAGGAGACGATCCGCTTCCCTAGAGCCTACCGCGAGGCCAGCTCGAGGCGCGTGCTCACCCTCGAGTTTTTCGACGGGCTGAAGGTCACCGACGCCGTGCGCGCGGGGGCCGACGGCCCCTGGATCGCCGAGACCTCCGTGCGGCTGATCCTCAAGATGGTCTTCGAGGACGGCTTCTTTCACGCCGACCCGCATCCGGGGAACATCCTGATCGTGCCGCGCCCGACCGTCGCCAACGGCGCGGATCCCAGCAGCGAGCCCCGCTACGAGGCCGACCAGTCGCTGGTGATCGGCCTGCTCGATCTCGGCTTGGTCGGCCGCCTCTCGCCGGAGCTGAGAGATAAGACCACCGACCTGCTCTTGGCCGCCGCGCGGAACGACGCGGACGCCCTCGCCGACGCCCTGCTGGCGATCGGCAAGCCCCGGCGCCGCGTCGACCGCGAGGCCTTCCGCGAGTATACCCGCCGCATCTCCGAGGCCCACCTGGGCAAAGAGATGAAGGATATGGAGGCGTCGGCGATCTTCCGCGACATCGTCACCGGCGCGCTGAAGTTCGGCATCGAGATCCCCTCCGAGCTGACGATGCTCTTCCGCGCGATCATGACCATCGAGGGCGTGGGCAAGGAGATCGACCCGGCGCTTGACGTGCTCGCCGTGGCGCGCCCCTACCTGGTGAAGATGCTCTGGCAGCGCTACCACCCGAGCCGGCTGGCCAAGGACCTCTGGCGCGACGCGGGGCGCCTCTCGTTGGTTGCCCGCGAGCTGCCAGCGCAGCTCTCTCGGATCATCGAGGACCTGCAGCGGGGCGACTTTCGGGTCAAGACGGAGGACCGGGCCCGGGCGCGCGCGCTCGAGCGTGTCGGTCGACGCCTCCGCGCCACCGTCGTGGCGGTCGCGGCCTTCGGCGCTGGCGTGGCGCTGCAGATCGCAAAGGTCCGCGTCGGCTTCGGTGAGGGGCTGATGCTCTTCGGTATGGGCTGGCTGCTGCTGCACCTGGCGCTCGACTACCGCCACCAAAAGAAGGATGACGACGAGGAGCGCTAGTCACGAGCAAGTCGTCGAGCCCTTCGGTCAGGACAGCAGCTTGTGGTCTTGTGGTCCGCTGGAGGCTCTATCTGCGCTATTGTTATGGAGTAGCCATGGGTGACGACAAGGCAGTCAGGGGTGACGCGCTCGATCGCAGCAGAGAAGCTCGCTGCCGCGCGATCTCCGAGGTCGCTCATGATGCGTTACTTGTGATGCGCGCCGCCCGCTTCGTCGAGTGCAATGACGCGACGCTTCGCCTCTTTGGCGAGACCCGCGAGTGCTGCCAGCGTGGCACCGGCCGCGGGCTCTCGATCCGCGTTGGCTTGGCTCGAGAGCATGGCGGTGAGCTCTACCAAGGAGCACCCCTACACATGCCTCCCGTCGCCGGGCACAGCCCTGCCGGCCGCTTTCTAGGCCTCAGAAAGCTCGCCGTACCGCCCGTATGGCTCCTTTCTTCGGCGACGAAAGCGGCGCGGCAGCTCAGCACCCAACTCGGTCCCGAATCTGTGGGGGTGCTCCTAGAAGGGCGCGCCGAGGGCGGTTGCTGCTTCCACCTGGATCTTCCCTGCAAAGCGACCGATTGATGGCCTACGTACTGGTGATCGACGACGAGCCGAGCATCCGTGAGACCCTCGCGGTGATCTTGCGAGACGAGGGCTATGAGGTCGAGCTGGCGCCGAACCTTGCCAAGGCGCGCGGGCGCCTCGCGGACCCGACGCCCCTCGACGTGATACTGACCGGTCTAGCGCTTCCAGACGGCGATGGGCTGACGTTGCTCGATGAGGTGAATCGCGACCGGCCCGCGGTGAAGGTCGTGCTCCTCACCAGCAACGCCACCGTCGCTACCGCCACGGCGGCGCTGCGCAAGGGCGCTGTGGACTACATCGAAAAGCCCGCTACACCGGCCACGATCCTGCGCGCCGTGAATAACGCACGAGAGCTGGGGCGTCTCGAGCGCGAGAACGCCGAGCAACGAGCACAGCTCGAGCAACAGATCAGCGAGCGGACTGCGCAGCTTCAGCGCTCGGAGCGACGCTATCGCGCCCTCGCAGAGGGGTCGCCGGTGGCGATCTTCGAGGACGAAGAGGGGGTGTTCACCTACGTCAACAACAAGCTCGTCGAGCTCATCGGGGCGGACGGAGTCGACGAGCTGCTGGGCAGCCCCGTGCTCGACCTGATCTACCCAGACGATCTGCCCAAGGTCCAAGCCCGCGTCGCGGCCTGGGAGCGGGGAGAGATCCCCCCGAGCCCCTACGAGGTGCGGGTGCGCCACCGGGACGGTGGACCACGCTGGGTCGAGCTGCGGGTTCAGCAGGCCGCGGAGGGGCAGTTCATCGGGACCGCAGCGGATATCGCCGAGCGAAAGCGCCTACAACGCGTGCAGCGTCTCGAGGCGATCGGGCAGCTCGCTGGCGGCGTCGCGCACGACTTCAACAACATCCTCACGGCGATCCACAGCTACGCTGAGCTGATCGCCGCCGACCTCGAAGACAACGACGGTCAGCGCCAGCAGGACCTACGCGAGATCCGCGAGGCGACGGAGCGAGGACGCTGGCTCACCAGCCAGCTGCTCGCCTTCTCACGGCAGCAGGTGATCCAGCCGCGCCCGCTCCGTCTCGACGTCCACGTGCAGCGCTCGGCGAAGCTGCTGCGGCGGTTGCTCGGAAGGTCGATCGTCCTCGCCCAATCCTTTGAGACCAAGCTCTGGCTGGTGAAGGTCGATCCGGGGCAGCTCGACCAGATCCTGATCAACCTCGCGGCCAACGCGCGGGACGCGATGCCCGAGGGCGGGAAGCTCAGCATCGAGACGTCGAACGTCACGCTAGACGCGCGACAGGCCGAAGAGCGTAGCGGCGCCAGCGCTGGGCAGTGGGTTCGCCTGCGCGTCCGCGACACTGGAGAGGGCATGACGGCGCACACTCGGGAGCACCTCTTCGAGCCCTTCTTCTCGACCAAGGAGAAGGTCCAGGGCACCGGCCTCGGTCTCGCCACGGTCTTCGGCGTGATCAGCCAATGCGACGGCTTCATCGAGGTGGAGAGCGCCCCCGGAGACGGCGCCTGCTTTGATATCTTTTTTCCGCGCTGCCATGAGCCCATCCCCCGAGACGAGCGGCCAGGGCCGCAGAGGGTCCGAGCGGTCGGCGGTGAGCGCGTCCTCCTCGCAGAAGACGATCCACGGGTGCGGCGCGCGACGGGGCGGATCCTGCGCCGGGCTGGCTACGAGGTCGTCGAGGCCGCTGACGGCTTCGAGGCCATCGAGCGCGCAGCAGAGCAGCTCCCTGATGTGCTGATCAGTGACATCGTGATGCCGCAGATGGAAGGTGGCCCCCTTCTCGCGGAGCTGCGCTCCCGCGCCGAGGGTCTCCCCGCGCTCTTCATCTCGGGCTACGCCGAGGAGGTCCTAGCCCATCGCATCACGCTCGACCAGACCACTCGCTTCTTGCACAAGCCCTTCTCGGCGCAGGAGCTCCTCGAGCAGCTGCGCGAGCTTCTTGACGGTGAGTAGACGTCAGGAGACGTCATGAGTGACCACCACGCTCGGCTAGATCGCGCGCTCGATGACTGGCGTGACAGCCAGGACGTCCCCGAGGCGTCGGCGCTGGCCACGACGATCCTCGGCCTGGCAGAGGCTGCGATCAAAGAGCATGACGAGCCGCGCTTCCCAGAGACCGGCGGTGAGCAGGCCCGCCTCTGGCAGCGCTATCTCGATGAGACGGGCGAGCGCCGCTTCCTGCTCTCGCTCGCCGACGCCGAGCTCCGGCGCCGCTGGGCCGACACCAGCTTCGCCGCGATCCAGCGCGCTGACTACAGCCTGCTCTCGCTGCTCGAGCGCAACCTGCGACGTTGCCCGCGGCGCACCTTTTTACAGGAGCAGGTCGCTGCGAGCCCCACCCGCTGGACCTACGTTCAGGTCGAGCGCGCGCTGGCGAGCATCGCCGCCGCGTTCTTTGCGGCCGCCCCGGAGGGGCAGCAGCCCCGGGTGGCTCTGCTCAACGACAACAACCTCCATGGAGCGAGCTGCGATCTGGCCTGCTTGCTCCACGGGATCTTCGTCAGCCCGCTCAATGTGCACCTGGACAGCGCGACGCTGGCCTGGATCTGCGAGCAGTTGGCGATCAACCTGATCGTCACCGACAGCGAGGAGCGCTGCCGCACGATCTGCCGGGCCAGAGATAGGCTCGTCAGCGACGGGCACCTCGCGCCGCAGGTGGTGCTGCTCTCCCGCGACGCGGACTGTGGCGAGATAGACGACGCGATCTTGCTCCCCGAGACCACGTCGCGGATCGGTGGCGACGAGGCGAGGCAGCTGATCCGCGCCCAACGGCGGCTATCGATGCATGAGGTCGCGACGGTGCTCTTCACCTCGGGCAGCACCGGCAAATCCAAGGGCGTCTCCTTCTCGCGCTACCAGCTTGTGGCCAAGCGCTTCGCCCGCCATGGCGCCCTGCCTGACGTCGGCGCCGATGAGCTGCTCTTCGCCTATCTGCCGCTCTACCACACCTTCGGCCGCTACCTCGAGCTGCTGGGGATGCTCTACTGGGGCGGCACCTATGTCTTCGCGGGTAACCCCTCGACCGACACGCTGTTGGCGGGGCTGCAGCGCGAACGCCCGACGGGGCTGATCAGCATCCCCCTCCGCTGGGCACAGGTTCACGAGCGCTGCGTGCAGCTGCTCGGCGACGAGAACAGCCTCGAGGCCCAGCGCGCCGCTGTCGCGAAGGTCGGTGGCGGTCGACTGCGCTGGGGCCTCTCGGCCGCGGGCTACCTCGATCCCGCGATCTTCCGCTTCTTCCAGCGCAACGGCGTCGCCCTCTGCAGCGGCTTCGGCATGACCGAGGCCACGGGCGGCATCACCATGAGCCCCCCCGGCGACTACAAAGACGACACGGTGGGCGTCCCGCTGCCCGGCGTCGAGCTGCGCTTCGGCGAGCTCGACGAGCTGCAGGTCAAAGGGCAGTACATCGCGCGCTATCTCGAAGAGGCCGGCCCTGGCGACACGATCGATCCAGACGCCGACTACTGGCTGGCCACCGGCGACCTCTTCACTCGGCTCGGCGATGGGCACGTAAAGATCGTCGATCGGATCAAAGACATCTATAAAAACAGCAAGGGCCAGACCATTGCCCCGCGCCGAGTCGAACAGAAGTTCACCTCCGTGCCGGGCTTCGCGCGAACCTTCCTGGTCGGCGACGGGCGCTCGCATAACGTGCTCTTGGTGCTGCTGCGCGAAGACGAGCCGCTGGTCCGCGAGCTGTACGAGCAGGGTCAGCTCGAGGCTTACGTTGGGCGATTGATCACGGAGGCCAACCGGGACCTCGCGCCCTACGAGCGCGTGGTCAATTTCGCCCTCCTCGAGCGCGATTTCAGCGAGGAGCGCGGTGAGCTGACCTCCAAGGGCTCCTACCGGCGCAAGGTGATCGAGGCCGCGTTCGCCGAGCAGATCGAGCAGCTCTACCGCAGCCGCTACATCGACCTCTCCCTCGCCAGCGGCGCGAAGGTGCGTATCCCACGCTGGTTCTATCGCGACCTCGGGGTGCTCGAGACCGACGTCCGAGAGGATGGCGATGGGCTCTTCGACGAGCGGCGCGAGCGTCGCCTCCTCGTGCGCCGGGGCCACGCGCCGGGGTATTGGCGTATCGGTGACCTGGAGTACCACCTCGGCGCAGAAGACGCGACCCGGGTCGACCTGGGCCTCTTCACCCGACAGCCATGGCTCTGGGTCGGCAACCCGCAGCTCACGGCGTTCTGCCCCTGCAAAGAGGGCTGGGACCTGCCGCTGGGGCGTGTCTCGCGGCAGGTGCGTCTGCCAGGTGAGGTTCTCGAGCCGAGCGACGCGGACGCCAAACCGCTCACCGTCCGCGACCTACACCTGCTCGAGCTCGACGCCCTGGTGCGCCGAGGCTTCTTCGCGCCCCCCGGCGACGCTCGAGAGGCGGTGGAAGAGCTGGGGAAGCTCCTGACGCAGAGCGATCACCGGTTGGGTAGCCTGGCGCGCCGACGCCTCGGGGCGCTGGCTTACCACGACGACGAAGAGCTGCGCTGCGTCGCGTATCGTATCCTGCTGCTCGACAAGCCGATGCCCGACTACGGTCAGGCCTTCGGCGTGTTCATCGCCTCTGGGCGCTCTTTTCTCAACGAGCGCTCGATCAGGCAGATCGCCCAACGCGGGCTCCAGCCGCGGCGCCTCGAGGCGCTTCGTCAGCGTCTCCACGGCTATCGCACGCACCTCGGCGAGCTGACGCCAACAACGCGCGAGCACCTGCGCCACATCCTCACCCTGCTGGCAGACTTCGTGCGTGAGCACCCGGAGTACTTTGCCCCCGTGCGCTCGGAGCTGGCAGCCTGGGCGCTGCACTACACAGACCAGGAGCTAGCGCGAGCCGCAGAGGAGGTGCTCGACGCGCTGGCCGAGTGGTTTGCCCAATGGATCAAGCCCGATCCCGTGGCGTCTCGCGACGCCGAGTGGTTGCGCCGGCTAGTCTTCGACACGAGCATTAGCAGCGAAGAGCGGCGGCGCGTGATCGAGGCGTTGACCCATCCGACCTTCTTCCGTCAGACCATGCTGCTAGCCTACGACGAGCGTAACTTCGGCCTCGGCCAGGTGCCCCCCTCCGGCATCTGGGTGACGCAGATCCTCACCAGCTCCTCCTATCGACGCTACCGACTCTCGATCAACACGCGGAAGCACTTCGAGCTACAGCTCGTTTTGCGGCAGGGCGTGGCGAAAGAGGAGGTCGAGGAGAACGACAAGTGGGCGATGGCGATCGCTGGCTTCCCGCTGGGCATCCCTGTCCTGCCACGTTTCGCCTGTCGCCGGCGCGATCCGCAGGCAGCGACGCTGCGCTACCACGCCGACCTCACGGTCTGGGAGAGGATCCGCCAGTTCGCCAGCGCCACCGAGGTCGGAGACCGACCCTGGCCACGGGTCTGGCGCAAGCTCTTCCTGCGCGGCTTCGCGACGATCTTCCGCGCGTGGAGCGCTAGCGAGGAGCGCGTCGTGCCAGGCTGGATCTCACCGACCAACGTGCTGGTGCCAGAGGTCGACTATCGCGAGGGCGCGGTGGTGCTCTCCCTCACGGACTGGACGCCTTACGAGCGGCCTTCGGACCTGCTGCGTCCGCTGCTGCATAACTTCTACGCGCGGACCGCGTCCCACTATCCATGGTGCAAACAATACCTCGAGCGCGGCTGGGTCTTCGACGCGGCGATCGAAGCGCTGGGCGAGGAGCGAGGTCGCGCTTGGCTACGGGAGCTCGCCGACGAGCTGGCGCAGGTGACGCTGATCGCGAGCTGGCCGGACGTCGTCGAGGAGCTCGAGGCCTATCTCCAAGAGCGCGAGCAGCAGCCCTACACACCGTTGGCCGCCGACGGCATCGTCGACCAATTCGACGACTGGAGTCAGCACAACCCCGATGCAGACGCGCCGACGCGTGAGGACGCGTTGCTGCAGCTCTTCTCGGCTTTCCGGATCGAACGATACCCCGAGTGGACGCGCTTTCAGATCTACCGCCGCACGGTTTTCGCCAAGGCGAGCGCCGAGGTGCTCGCGGCCTTTGATACCCTGCTGCAGCAGATGTACACCCGCCCGCAGGTGCCCGCGACGCAGCTGGTCGAGCTCTCAGAGCTGCAGGCGACCCTCGACGATCCGGCCGACCGCGAGGTGCTGAGCCGGATGATCTTCCCGCGGACACAGCGCGCCCGCTCGCTGCGGGTGCAGACCGTTGGCGAGAGCGACACGGCGCAGGTCGTGGTGCGGACAGGCATCGTCGATCGGGCCAACGCCCGCTACACCATCCGCGCTCCCCTCGAACCCGCAGAGATCGGCAAGCTCTACCGAGTCTTTCATCAGGAGAAGTACCCGCAGCAGGTGCAGTCCGCCGACGAATACTTGATCGTGATCGACAGCCGTGACGCGATCATCGGGGGCCTGGTCTACGAGCTACGTGGTCAGCAGGTGGCCTACATCGACGCGATGGTGATCACCCACGCGCTCCAGCGCCGGGGCATCGGGGGCGCGCTCCTCGACGAGCTCTGCACGCGGATGGAGGAGCGCGGCGTCACCGTGGTGAAGGCCAACATGCTGCTGCGTGAGCTCACGCAGCGGCAGGCCTTCGTTCACGACTCCCGCTGGGGTGGGCTGGTGCGCTTCCTCGACAGCGCCGCCGAGGAGGACGCCGCCGAGGCCTGAGCGGCAGCTCTGGGCGGGCCAGGACCGCTGCTCGATGTTCCGTGGCGTTCGTGCTAGTAGTGCTTTCATGACTACTGTCGCCACCGATCATATCGTTTCTATCGCCTACACCCTCACCGACGCCGAGAGCGGCGAGGTGTTAGACCAGAGCAGCAAGGAAGGCCCGCTGAAGTACCTTCATGGCCACGGTCAGCTGGTCCCCGGGGTTGAGCAGGCGCTCGAAGGCAAAGCGGGTGGGCACGCCACCAAGATCACGCTCGAGGCGGCGGACGCCTATGGTGAGCGCGATGAGGAGCGGGTGCTCACCGTGCCTAAGGATCGCTTTGGCGATGAGCTGCCCGAGGTCGGCGCGATCGTGCAGGCCGCTACGGCCGACGGTCACGCCCACCGCCTCAAGGTGATCAAGGTCGAGGATGATGAGATCACGATGGACGGGAACCACCCCCTCGCGGGGCGCAGGCTGACTTTCGACCTCGAGGTGGTCGACGTTCGTGCGGCCACCGAGCAAGAGCTGGCGCACGGTCACGCCCATTGCGGCGGTGGTGGCTGCGGCTCCTGCGGGCACTAGTCAAGACCACCCCACACATTCGAGACCGAGCCGGGTGCTGAGCTGCCGAGCCGCTCTCATAGCCGAAGACACGAGCCATACGGGCGGTGCGGCGAGCTCTCTGAGGCATAGAAAGCGGCCGCCAGTGCCGTGCTCGGCGACGGGAGGGATGTGTGTGTGGGCTCTCAAGACTGTCGGTCGTAGATCTGGGACTCGGGGATGCCCGCGGCCTCGAGCAGCGGGCGGACCTCCTCGAGCATCGCTGGGAAGCCGCAGAGGTAGGCGGCCGTCTGCGACGGACGCGGTAGTGACTCGAGCAGCCCGGGCAACAGAACCTGTACCCGGCCCACCGCGCCTGTCCACGACGTTGACGGTCGGCTCAGCGTTGGCAGGTAGTGGAAGCCCTCGCGCTCGTCGCTCAGGCGACGCCAGTCGTCGTCATAGAGCAGCCCCTCGGCGCTTCGAGCCCCAAAGACCAGCCAGACATCACCGCCCCGGGGCTCGCTTAGCCGCTGCGCCATCGCGCGAAAGGGAGCCACGCCGGTGCCGTTCGCGATCAGCAGCAGGTCGCCCTCGACCTGCTCTGGGAGGGTGAAACACCCCGCTGGCGGGTCCACCAGGAGAAAGTCTCTTGCATCTGCGGTGGCGAGATGGGCCGCGAAGGGGGAGTCGGTGTGTCGAATGCAAATCGCTAGCTCACCGCTCTCGTCTGGTGGCTGAGAGATGGAGTAGGGCCGGCCCTCACCGCTGCCCAGGTGCAGCACGATGTAGTTGCCGGGCACAAAAGAGAAGGGCAGACCGTCGGTGCGGCGGAGTCGAAGCTCTCGCACCGACGAACAGAGATCGCGTGCTCCCACGACCTGGCAGGACAGCTGCGTCATGGTGAACGTGTCAAAGCGAAAGGCCTGCCCACAAGTTCCAACCCGGCCTGGCGGCTCAGCACCCGGCTAGAGCGCTGACCCTTACCTCCCGTCGCCGCGCTGGTCTTCGACATCACAGCGGTTGTCGCTCGTCGGTTGCGTGTTACCAGCAGGCGCCCTTCTCGCTCCTACGCTGTGATTCCGCATCCTTCGCGCAGCTCGGTCCGGGAAGCGGAGCAGCGCTCTAGATCCGGAATTTGTAGAGTGATTTGAACGTCCTCTGCTCAGGCCGCGGCCACTCGCTGCTTGTTGGCGACGAAGGCGACGAGGTTGTCGATGCTCTCGAAGGTGTCGAGGACCATGTCGTCGCTCTCGACCTGAATATTGAACTCATCTTCAAGAAAGATAACGAATTCTAGTATGTTAAATGAGTCGAACACCGCAGCCTGGCGGAGCGATTGGCTCGCCTCGAGGGGGGCTTCGTAGCCCAAGCCGTCCACGATCTCGCGGCGGATCCGGGACTCGATCACCTCTACCTTAGGATACATCCGATTCCTCCAGGGGTTCACTCGCCTGCTGCGTAGCGACCCACGCAAAGAGACGCTAGCATGCGCCATTGCAACCAGCAATCTGCTAGCGACCCACCTTCGACGCAGAGCGTTAAGCCGCGCTAAAGGGAGAGCATGTCTCGTAAATCGCCCCGAACGTTGGCTGATCTGCTCTGGTCGAGCGCCGACCGGCGGCCGGACGCGTTGGCGCTCGCTCAGGGCTCACGACGGCTCAGCTACGGTGAGCTGAGAGACGAGAGCGCGCGACTGGCTGGTTGGTTGATCGAGACCGGCGTCGAACCTGAAGAGCGGATCGGGATCCTTTGCGAGCGAGGGGTCGAGCAGGTGCTGGCTCTCGGCGCGGTCGCCTGTGCGGGGGGTGCGTTCGTGCTGCTCAGCCCTCAGCTCAACACTGCGCAGCTGACGCACCTCATCGACGACGCAGACATCACCCGGGTGCTCGTCACGAGGCGGCAGCTGGGCCTGCTCGACGAGCTCGGCCGGAGCGGTCGAGAGCCGCTGGTCGCCCTGCTCCTCGACGGCGCAGCTCCCAAGCCAGAGGAGCGAGAGGCGCCGAGTGTGGCGCTGACGGCGTGGTCGACCGCGCGAGCGAGCGCATCGCTCCGCTCGCCGCGACGGCCGATTCTCTCCGACGACCTGGGAGCGCTCGTCTACACCTCTGGATCGACTGGCCTGCCCAAAGGTGTCGTGCTGCCACACCGCAACCTCGTCGAGGGCGCAGAGATCGTCAGCAGCTACCTCGGGCTGCACCAAGACGATCGGCTGCTTGGCGTGCTGCCGTTGAACTTCGACTACGGCTTGAACCAGCTGACCTCGGCGTGGCTCCATGGCGCGGCGCTGGTGCTCCACGACTTCTTCATGCCTCGCGACCTGATCGCTCTGCTGGCTCGCGAGCAGATCACCGTCTTTGCTGGTCTCCGTCCAATCTGGCTGGCGATGTTTCGTGGCCGCTTCGCGCTGCGCTTCGGCGCTGGCGACGCTCCCGGCGACATCCCCGAGCTGCCGGCGCTGCGGATCCTGACCAACACAGGCGGGCGTGTACCCCTGCCGATCCTCGAGGACTTGCGGCGGGCCTTTCCTTTGGCCGAGGTCTTTTTGATGTATGGGCTGACGGAGGCGTTTCGCTCGACCTTCCTGCCGCCAGCAGAGCTCGAGCGGCGACCAACCTCGATTGGCAAGGCGATCCCTGGCGTCGAGATCCTCGTCGTCGACGAAGACGGAAAAGAGGTTGCGTCGGGTGTCGAGGGCGAGCTGGTCCACCGAGGGGCGCTGGTCTCCCGTGGCTATTGGAAGCGCCCCGAAGAGACCGCGCGCGTCTTCCGCGCCAACCCCCGGTATACCGACCAGCCCCAGCTGGGCGAGCGTGTGGTCTACTCTGGCGACCGGGTCACGCGCGACGAGGACGGTTTCCTCTACTTCGTCTCGCGCGGCGACGCGTTGATCAAGAGCGCTGGCCATCGGGTCAGCCCGCAGGAGATCGAGGAGGCCGTGCTGGCCGCTTGCCCTGCGGCGAGCCAGGCCGTGGCCTTCGGCGTCGAGCATGACGACGAGCGAGACACGGTCATCGTCTGCGTGCTCGAGGGAGCCCCAGAGGCGGTTGACACAAAGACCCTAGGGCGCGAGCTACGTAAGCGCTTGCCAGGTCATATGCGGCCTGGTGAGCTGCACGTCGAGGCCATACTGCCGCGCACCGCTAGCGGCAAGATCGACCGCGCGACCCTCGCCGCGCGTTATCGTGAGGCGCGTTGAGGGGGGCCCGTTGAGGGGGCCGTACTGCGGCCTCGAGGACACCTCGAGGGCCACAGGAGAGGCGGGCGCTCGGTGGAAGGAGTCGTAGTTGCTCGTCGTTATTGACGAGCCACTGATGGAGCTGTTTGGGAGTGTAGGCGGCACCGTCCCCTGCGGCTGAATTGCGCTATCGCCGGTGTTTCGGCTACATTGGCTCTATGAGTTCGCGCTGCTCGTTGTTTCGATCAGAGCGGCCTCGAGCTACCGAGCGCCGGCTGATGCTGCCGGCAGCGCCTCGTTGGGGGACGGACCGTAGATGACGGCGATGCACCACAGCACCTGTCTGATACTCATCTCGCTGCTGATCGGCGGCTGCGCCCGTGTCGGCTTCATCACGCCAGACGAGCGCGACGCGAGCGTCGAGGTCGCGAGCTTCGACCTTGGCGCGCCAGAGCAGGACGGGCTCCAAGGCTCCCCTGATGTCGCGGTCGACGGCCCCTGGCGATCGCTCGGCGGTTCGGCGAGCGGCATGGGGGTGATTGGCCACGCAGGGAACGTGACCAACAACAGGCTCGCTATCAGCGGCGCTGGGGATATCTACGTAGCCTGGACCGACCTCCACCTTGGAGCCCGCCAGGTCTACGTCCAGGCCTGGCGCGACGATCGCTGGGAGGGCCTCGCCGGCTCCTCTCAGGGCCCCGGGATTTCTGCCACCGCCGGCAACTCTCGGCTTGGCAACGTCGCTGTGCTGCCGAGCGGCTACCCGGTGGTGACCTGGTTTGATCAAGGCAAAACGAAACGCGTGATGCTGCGCCACTTCGACGGCAACAGCTGGAGCCCCCTGGGCAACTCGGTTGGCGCCGACGGCATCTCCGGCAACGTCAACGCCTGGTGGCCGAACCTCGCCATCGACGGGAAAGGCCGGGTCAACGTCGTATGGGAGCAGTATTGGGGGTCGACAGGCCTGCGCCTGCGTCGCTTCGAGGGAGGTAGCTGGAACCCCGTCGGGATCTCGATCACCCCTGGGATCAGCCTAGGCGACGGCCAGTCCGCACAGCTGGTTGCCCACGGTGACGAGCTCCATGTGCTCTGGCGGTCGCAGACCATGGGCGAGCTGCGCTATCGGCGCTATGATGGGACGCATTGGCGCGCGATAGAGAAGCCCCAGAAGCCACAGTCCCCCACCCATCAGCCCCTGGCTCGCGGTTCCCTCGCGCTTGCCCCTGACGGCACTCCCTGGATCGCGGCGGCGGACTCTAACGACGACGTGGTCCTGCTGCGCCACGACGGCGCGGCCTGGACGCACGCCGCGCAGCTGATCCCCCCTATGAAGACCACCGCGCCAAAGAGGCTGGGGCTCACCGTCTCCACCGCTGCTGTGTTCGTTACCTGCCGGTTGGAGGACGACCTCGGCCAGAATATCTACGTCTTCCAGCTCGTGAACGACCACTTGATTCCCTTCGCTAGCCCAACCCCCGGTGGCGTCTCGCAGGCCAGCGAAACCGACGATCCGGTGGTCATGATCCATGGCGGTCGGCTCTACCTCTCGTGGCTACAGAAGGTTGGCAACAGCTGGACGACCTACCTGCGCTACCTTCAGCTCTAGAGCCTGAGCCCTCGCCTTCGACTCCCAGACGACGGCGAGCCGACGATCGTCGTCGCTGATCGTCATCGGCTTGACGGCGATCACCGCCCTCTCCCGCGACCATCCCGAGGTTTCCCAATCATCTCGAAGGGCACGGGGCTTGCTAAACCCT
>PDWJ01001990.1_pt1 | contig 27057 bp, 25 predicted proteins | sample 1430881 | NCBI WGS metagenome assembly PDWJ01 (sample SAMN01162460, study PRJNA174530) | Oral metagenome, whole genome shotgun sequencing project. | biome: Marine environment; feature: Marine mammal; material: Swab sample of the gingival sulcus; isolation source: swab sample of gingival sulcus...
CTGTTCTGCGAGCGTATGTTCAGTGGAGCGTCCACTCGCAGACCTAGCAACCGCTTTCACCGCTCACCAGCACAGGATACCGCTTCAATCAGGGCTAAAAAGCTCTCATCACATGATTGGTAATAAAATGGCTACTTTATTTCTTTGCATAGTCACCAAAAAGTCACTAGATTCCTGATAATTTTCTATTTTTAAAAAGCAAAAAATAGAAAATTTCAGGAATGACGATAACGAGATTATTTAAATATTCTAAGTTCAATTTACTACACAATGTTGGATTTGTCATTCCTGAGAGCCATAGACGATGCAAAATACCATATATTCACCATAAAAAAGATTTTGCAAAATAAGCGTATGGCGAGTCAGGAATCCAGTGACTTTGGTTATAATGCTGAACTTCTATTTTCAAAATGGTAATTGATTATTTATTAATTCGGTGCGTGAAACGCACCCTACAAATCCATTTACAAACAACAAATTACATTATAAAAAACAAACTCTCTGTAGGGTGGGTTCCACCCACCATTTCATACACGTTGCCTGATTATTTTGTGGATTTTGTTTCTTAATTCCACGCTACTCACTGTCAAAATAGATTTTATCAAATATTTCACTATCTTCTCTATGATTAATCATTGCCGATAAATGCTTTGCGGAAAATAACAACTCATTAACTTTAGAAAAATCATTTGCAAAATGTAATAATAAGGTAGTCGTTCTATATTTATCTAACAGTGGATATTTTTTATGTTTATCATGAATAACTCTAGGGTCAGCGATTAATTGGCGAGTAATAGCGATAAATAGATTGTAAATAAATATTGTTTTTTCTTCTATCGTATTAAAGGAATTATCTACAAATAGATTATTAAATTTACTATCGTCTATAGTAGTTAAACGTCTGATTTTATCAATATTATCCACTAACCAACCCAACGCATCTGTCGATGTCATCGATTTTGTTGACACTATATCAATGACAATATCGTCACTTTCAACTTTTTGCTTTGCCACAATTTTATCAAAATAAGGATTAATGAGATTGTATTCATTTGTTAGGTCATAAACATCAAATAAATCATTGACATTATCTACTTTTTCAACAAAAGGTAATGGTATTTCACTACTTTCTATGATTGATTTTTTAGCAGAAAAATAAAGGCATATATCATCAGAAAAACTATCAACTAAGTAAATACGGTGTGCTGAATTTATTTTTTCTAAAATAAAGTTAGCAACAGGGTATTCTACTCGGTATCGTAAACAATTTCCTAAATAAGATGTAATATTTATTTGATAAATTTTACTATCATACTGAAAGTAAAGTTTCTCAGGTTCAAAGTTATCACTAAAATAATGAGTTTGAGGCAAAGGATTAATTACCATTACTTCTTGCTCTATTGTAATATTTCTTAGCTCTTTAATATTCAAATTATTAAAAGTTAATAAATCAACAATACAACCTACTACCGACATTTCTTTATCTTCGCCTAAAAAATCTAATTTTAAGCTATCGGTAACTCCATTTTCAACACCTGCAAGTAACTCATTACCAATAAAACTAGCAACATCATAGCCGTTTTCTAAGGCGTTGGTAACTTCATCTAAAAAAGAATCGGATGTAACAAATTCTAAATCCAGTAATAAAATACAAAACGCTTGTATCTGTTCTGTATTCAAACTTTTTATGTATTCATGAAATGATGTAGTCATTAAAAACTCCTATTTTGTTGGTCTATTTTCTAAAAATTCCCAACAAATAAACAATCAACGTTGGTTCTCGCACCTCGACACCAACCATAAATTTAAACATTCACTTTTACTTAGTGGCTAAAATCCACGTTACAAACCTAATTCTTTATTTTTGTAAGTTTGCCTTTCAAGCCATACCACTTACTATATCTCCTTTTTAAAACATAGACTACTTTCAACATCTTTATATTGACCATAATTAGGAATTCTTTGATAGTTGCTTTTTTCATATAATCGAATCGCCTCGGGCATTTTATCACCTGTTTCTAATATGCAATGATGATAATCCATTTCTTTTGCCCACTTTTCTAAATTATGCAAAACTTCAACCGCTACTCCCTTTCCTCTCATTGCAAGTGGCACAAACATTCTTTTTATCTCCATTGTAGCCTCATCATATTCTTTCATTGCTCCACAGCCAACAGGTTTGTCATCAATGGTTGCAATAATGACATGCTTGATATGGTCTGTTTTATTATACTGAGCGAAAAAGTCATTGGTTTCACCATTACGTTTCGCCAAATCTTTATCTAGCTCTGATACAAGATATTGAAAATCTGCGTTGGTTGAATCTGTTCGCTTTATTTTAATCATTTTGTTTTGCCTTCTCTATATGTTTTCTATTTCTGCTAATGTCAATCCTGTCGCCTGCATAATACTTTCAATATCCAAGCCCATGCTTTTAAGGTTTTTGGCAATCTCAATTTTCTCTTCCTTTTTACCTTCCTCACGCCCAATCCCAATACCAATCTCAATCCCTTCCTCTTTTCCCTCATCATGGCTAGTCGATAAACTACTCGTCAAATCCCAATACTCTTTTAAACTCGCCTCATAGTTCATATATTCATCACGTGTTAAATGAGCAACTTCGGCAGTATTAAATAGTTTTAAAAAAATTTCTTCTTGTAACTTTGGCGGTATTTCTTGCAAGCGATGTAAATTTTTAAATACATATAACCATTTGTCAAAATGGGTTTCTAGTTCTTCAAGTGGTTTGGTAAATTTGGGCATAGAAAGATAGATAAAGGTTAATTTATCATAAAATACCTTCTTCGTTTCTTGCTCGGTGAGTTTTACGTTATAAAGATACTTATCTTCGTCTTCGTCTTCGTCAAAGCTAAAGTCTAAAATAGCAATGGTATAAACAGCATTTAATTCGAAATTCCAGTCACTTCCTTTTTGGGCTTGTTCAACAATAGGAAAGGTACTATAATATAAGGTTCTATCTTTAAAAAAAGTTTGCTTAGTTTTTTGTAATTCGACAATAAATCTATCGCCTTTTTCATTAGTACAATAGATGTCAAACAGTGATTTTCTATCGTCTTGGCTACGTCCTAATTGTTCGCTGTTAAGATATTGTAGTTCGACTATTTCGCCTTCTTCTTCTCGTAACAACTCATTAAGGAAATCTTTTAATAAGTCCTTATTGGGTTCTTCACCAAAGATACGTTTAAAACCGTAATCGGTGAATGGGTTGATGTATTTGGCTTGTGGGGGGATTGTCATTGTTATTCCTTATTGTTTAAAGTTGTTTAAATATGTTAGCTTTTTTGAAATGATGTGGAGTTGGTGTTTCGACTGAATATGACTACTGTAAAAATCCTAATCTCTGTAATCTATGCCTACTAATCATAATGCCCATAAGCACTCATTAAAATAACAATCACTTTATCATCCACAATTTCATAGACAAGCCGATGTTTTTTATCAATGCGTCTTGAATAAACTTCTCGCTCAGCAAAGTGCCTTAATTGTTCCACTTGTCCTGTCCCTTCTCGTGGATGCTCTTGCAATTCGGTTAAAAATCCCTTGATCTTTTTCAGTAGTTTCTTATTGCCTGCTTTTTTATGTTTAGCAATGTCGTTATCCACCTGTTCTGAATATTCAAGACTATACATCAAACCATTCCTTTCTTTTTTCATCGGTTAATGGATAAGTCGGCTGTTTAAAACGTTCTTCAATCATGTCATAAAAGGCTTGTTCTGTCATCTTTGTATCGTCTTTTACAGGATTTTTGTGTGAGGGCTTTTTTACCGCAATGTTAATCGCCTCTAGCACTCTTACTGCCATTTGATATTGTTCATCACTAATGTCTTTTTGTAAATGTATGGTTTGCATAGTTGCACTCCTCAATTATTTTGGTTATAAGTAGCCATGCAAAAATAAAGTATAGTTTACCAATCTCCCCAAACCCCTCTTTATAAAAGAGTGGCTTAACAAAGAGGGGCTTAACAATGCTATACTTTATTTTTGTTCACATACTTACCACCGATTATATTAAATCATCTGATAAAATGTTATCATTTTACTGTTAACTTTTCTATATATCTTCTATCTCTCAGCAATTCTCAATTTAAAAATTAAATTTTAATATAAATCAATATGTTATACAGTTTGAATGTTTTTTAATCAATTTTTATTCATTGATTTTAAAGAATACATTACTAAAACCTTTATTTTTCATATTTTGAATGTTTGTTGATTAGCTTACTAATGAACCAGCTTACTAATTAATGCTTTCGGATTTTGTTTGCTGATAAGCCCTTTGCCCTTCCATTGCCAAAGACAGCACCGCCATGCGGATGGCAATCCCATTATTGACTTGTTTTAGGATAACCGACTGCTCACCATCAGCGACTTTTGAAGAAATCTCAATCCCTCGATTCATAGGACCTGGGTGCATTACGATGGCATCTGGCTTGGCAAGTGCCAACCGCTGTGAGGTGATACCATAGTTTTTAAAGTATTCATTTGATGAGGCGAGCAAAGGCGAGCCGATGCGTTCATTTTGAATACGCAAGCCCATGATAACATCGCAATCTTTTATTGCCTCGTCTGCCTTGTCATAGACGGTGACCCCATAGCGTTCGATACCCTTGGGCAGCAGGGTTAGCGGGGCACAGACTCGAATATCGGGTACGCCAAGGGTTTTTAAGGCATTGAGGTCTGAGCGAGCGACTCTAGAATGCTTAATGTCACCAAGGATACAAACGGATAGCTCCTCAAACGGTCGCTTTGCCTCTCGATGGATGGTAAGCATATCGAGCATCCCTTGAGTTGGGTGAGCATGCCAACCATCACCACCGTTGATAATGGCGATATCTGGGGTAACTTCGGTTGCCATAAAGTGTGCCGAACCTGATGCACTGTGACGAATAACAAAAATATCTGCGGTCATCGCCTCCAAATTCCACAGGGTATCACGCAGACTTTCCCCTTTTTTGGTGCTTGAGGTGGCAATATCTAGGTTAAGCACATTTGCCCCTAGGCGTTTTTCTGCGACTTCAAAGGTGGTGCGAGTGCGAGTGGAGTTTTCAAAAAATAGATTCATCACCGTACAGCCAGCCAATTCATTGGAGTTGGTGAGTTTACCTTGAGCATCAAAGTAGCTTTCGGCTTTAGCGATGATGGCTTGTAGTTGAGCCTTGTTTAGCCCCTCAACACCAATAAAGTGACGTAGCTTACCATCGTTATTGAGCTGTGGCTGGCTAAGGGAAGTATTTAAGCGTTGGTCGATGCTTTGCTGTTCGTTTTCTTTTTGCTTAGTAGGCTTAGTAGATGTTGTCATGGTCGATGTCTTTTGGTTGATGTTATTGACTGTTTAGTTGAGCTAATATATCAGTGTGATTTGGTGTCTTGTGAAAGTTAACGACTGTCATACTACCGAGTTTTCGTGAACCCACAGCCACATTTTTATCTAAGGTAACCATTAGTAATTTTTTACTGGACTTCATGATATTAATGTGGTTTTTTTTCATTTGTATTTGATAATCTGGCAGTTTGTTCTCTAGGTGTTTTGATAGCTTTTGTAACGCGGTATTATCGTTTTGACTATCTGTACCACTGGTTGTGTCACTGGTGCTTTTTCTTAGACCTTTTTGCATCCCTTGACGAGCTTTTAGGTGCTTGTTGGCTTTTCTTTGTTGAAAAAAGTTTGCTGGATTGAGCGAGCTAAAGCCTTTGCTTGTGCTGTTAAGATTGTCGTTGTTAATAGTAGAATGGTCGTTTTGTGGAGTGTTGCAGGGCGTGGAACGAGAAGTGGAATAGGAGAACTTACGAGTGCTATGCTTGGGATAACCTGTTTTGAGTGGTTTTTTTAGCATAGCGATAAGGTATAACAACGCCAATATCACAAAATTAATGACCAACCACCAGATTCCGCTTATTATCATAATGAATACTCTTTTTAGGATTAGTAAATATCGATAAGTATTTATAAAAAATTGCTTATAAATATCGTTTCAAAACTTTTGTTCTAAACAGTTATGTTATCAGTGGAAACGTGGATTGGTCAAGAAAAAACTGATTAAATTAGTCAAATTTATAAACACTGAATCAAGCGTTGATAAGTCTGTACATCAAGCCCTGCATTGATCACCAAACGAATGCGAGCCGTGTTAGGCGGTACGGTTGGTGGACGGATTGGCAAGGCGTAAAATCCTGCTTGTTGGAGAGCCTTGGCTTTATGCACCGTTGTTTCATTATCGCCTAAAATATAGGGGATAATCGGTGATTGGCTAGGATTACTTAGCCCAGTTTTTTGCTCAACCGCTTGCTTGACCAGTTGTGACATACTAGCAAGGTGAATCCGCTTGTCATGATAGCCAACCATCTTTTGCAATACAAAGCGACTCCAAGCATGCGTCATTGGCGGTAAAGCGGTGCTGTATATCAAGGGTCGCATACTGTTAATTAGCCAATCTTTGATAATCGGTGAGCAAATCAGATACGCCCCCATACTGGCAAACGCCTTGCCAAACGTCCCCACCAAATAATCAATATCAGCAAGAGTATCCGTCACTTCACACAACCCCAAACCACGCTTACCAAGCACGCCCACGGCATGAGCCTCATCAACGTATAGCTCTATGCTTAGGGTATCAGAGGTAAACGCCCGTTTAATGGTTACCAAATCAGTAAGGTCTGCAATGTCACCATCCATGCTAAAAATACTTTCGGTGACTATGATAATTCGCTTGATTGTCTGTGCAGACTCCTTTGCTTGATTAGATTGAATGGTTTGATTTGATGAAACAGCTTGGCTGATGAGTTTACGCAAATGAGCATGGTCATTATGGCGGTAACGTTTAAAGGTAGCTTGATTATTTACTTGAGCCAGTCGCATTCCATCAATGATACTGGCGTGTACCAGCTTATCAGCAAGAATAAGGGTACTGCCATTTTTTATTACAGTATTTTTTATGGAAGTAAGAGCAGGCAAGATACCCAAATTACTATGATAACCACTGTTAAAAATTAGAGCGGATTTAGCACCGTTTCCCAAAGTTTTTTCTAGGGAGGGAAACTCCTCCCCCTTTGGAGGAGGTTGGGTGGGGGTGCTATGAATGGGGGTGCTTTGGTTATCGGATGAACTATCGGATGGACTATCGGATGAATAAATGCCATTATACCACTCCGCCAACTCTTGCTCCAATAACTCAAGCTGAATATCATTACCCGTTAGCAGGCGTGAAGAAGTCGAACCAAAGCGAGGGCGTTGCTCTTTTGGCAGATGATACACAAAATCTAAAAACTCATCTTGCAACTCACCATCTGCCCCAATCCCTAAATAATCGTTACTTGCAATGTTGATTAATGGGCGATTGAATGAATCATCATCTCCACTAACGCCGTTAACCGTCACAAACCGCCCTTGATGATTCAAGGACGGAATTGAGCGGAACTGATTTTGCTTTTTTAGTTGAGTGAGGGTTTGGCTGTATGTTTGCTGAAAAAGTGAATTAGCCATGCAATTCTCGCACTCGCTCCACTTCTTCTGAGCTACCCAATACCACAGGAACACGTTGATGGATTTCTGTTGGTTCAATGTCGAGAATATCAGTTATGGCATCCGTTGCCAATCCGCCTGCTTGTTCGATAAGTAATGCCATCGGATTTGCCTCGTACATTAGGCGAAGTTTGGCAGGTTTTTTCGGGTCTTTGGTGTCGGTAGGATAACTAAATAGCCCACCACGGCAAAGAATACGGTGTACATCGCCAACCATCGCCCCAATCCATCGCATATTAAAGTTTTTGCCACGCACGCCAGTTTCTCCAGCATTTAGTTCATCAATATATTGTCGCATTGGAGCAAGCCAATGGCGATAGTTTGACATATTAATGGCGTATTCTTTGGTGCTAGGGTCTATGGTAACATTTTCTTCAATCAGCACAAACTCATCCGAGGATGGGTCTAGGGCAAACATTACCACGCCCTGTCCTGTGGTGAATGCGAGCATGGTCGATGTGCCATAAATCACATAACCACTTGCCAGTTGCTCACGTCCTTTTTGTAAAAAATCCTCATTACAAGCAGTTTGTCCTTTATTTTTATACGGCAAAATGGAAAAAATCGTGCCAACGCTCATGTTAATATCGATATTACTTGAGCCGTCTAATGGATCAAATAACACCAAAAGTTCACCATTTGCATTGGCAGGCGTGCTGTCGTCTAGCTCTTCTGAGGCAACACCAGCACATACTGGGTTTTTACTTAGGGCATCAAGGAGCATATCATTAGAGATGACATCCAGTTTCTTTTGTTCTTCGCCTTGTACGTTTTGATTGCCAGCCTCACCATGAATATCAGCGAGAGCACCACGTTGTAGCAGTTTGCTAATATCGACGCCAACTTCGGCAATGGTTTGGATGGTGGATTGTAGAGCAGAGCTAAGTACAGAGTCGTTTGCATGTTGTTGAAGGTGGTTAGTTAGGTAATCAGCTAGGGTGGTCATGGATTTTCCTTTTAATTGACTATGAATAATAAGTGGCTATGAACAATAAACAATAAAATTTAATGTGTTTATCATAAACTTTTTATTGCCAATTGACTAGAGTTGAAAGAAAAAACCTTGTGATTATCTTTATAAAATTGGCAAAGGGCAAGCATTTATCAAAATAAATCTAGGAATATAATCGCAAAAATGATAAAATTTCTGTAATAAATTCTTACATTTGTCTAATAATATCATTTCCAAAATACAAGGTTTATGATTTTGTAGAGACAGGGCGTGCCCTGTCTGTGTATTAAAAAATCCATGTATTAACAAAACATTTTATGGGATTGGTATTATTGCTATCATTACTGTGTCAAATTAAAAAGGAATCCCCATGAGTAGAACCATTACCCTAGTGACAGGTGCAAGCCGAGGTATCGGCAAGGCAATCGCCAAACGTTTTGCCAAAGAAGGGCACTTTGTCATCGGTACAGCCACCACTGAACAAGGTGCAGAAAAAATTGAAGAATATCTTAACGAATCAGGTGGTATCGGGCGTGTATTAGATGTCTGTGATGCAGAGCAAATCGACAAGCTTTTTGAAGAGATTGAGAGTGTGTATGGTCATGTGCAGGTATTGGTGAACAATGCTGGGGTGACTCAAGATGGTCTGCTCATGCGGATGAAAGACGGCGATTGGGACAAAGTCATTGATACCAATCTAACAGCCATCTACCGTATGAGCAAGCGAGCGGTACGAGCGATGATGAAAGATCGTAAAGGGCGTATTATTAATATCACTTCTGTGGTTGCTTCAATGGGCAATGCAGGGCAGGCGAACTATGCCGCTAGCAAAGCAGGCGTGGAAGGTTTTACCCGTACCCTTGCCCGTGAAGTCGGTAGCCGCCAAGTGACCATTAACTGTGTTGCTCCTGGGTTGATTGAAACGGATATGACAGATGAGCTTGATGAGCGGTTGCTAAACTCTATGCTAGATGCTGTGCCTATTGGGCGTCTTGGTCAACCAGAAGATGTGGCAGCTGCGACAGCTTACTTAGCCAGTGATGAGGCAAGCTATGTCACAGGTACGGTATTGGCTGTTAATGGCGGTATGTATATGTAGTTATCTTATATCTATGAGTCAAGCCTATAGATATGATTGTTTTGTGTATGAGAGAGACAGGGCATGCCCTATCTTTCTTTATGAAAATTTTGTTTAAACAGCAAAAAAAGAGTGCCTAGCAACAGCTAGGCACTCTTTTTATTGCAAATTCCTAGATTATGCAGTTTTATTTGCACAGAACTGAGCGATTGCTTGGCGAATCTTGGCTTTCTTGTCATTAATTTCGCTGTCACTAAGGTATTTTTTGTTACCTTGCTCATCAGTTTCATAAATCTTACCACCAATGTTTAGATTGGTTAGATTATTTCTAAGTGCTTGGCATTTGCGTACTAAGCCCTGCTCCTCTTCTTTTCTCATACGCTCTTGTAGCATTAACGCCTGTTGTTCTGCTTGAGTGAGTTTAGCTACTTGTGGCGTATTGGTCTTGCCAGCCATTTCTCCTTGTTGCTCACGACGACCGTCATTGCGTAATGAAATGGTATCAAACTCTGCTACATTACGGGGTTTTTCTTGAGTATAACGTGGCTCACCATTTGGACCGATAGACTTATAGACTTCTACCGCATTGGCAGGTGCTAACGAAAAGGTAGCAAGCGTTGCCAAGCCCATCGCCATTAATAACTTGCTTATTGATTTCTCAGAACTTTTCATATTGTAAACCTTAATAGCTAATAATAAATATCTAATAATAAAAACTTAAAAAATGATATGCTATATAAAACCATGGAATGCCCTCGCTGTCAAGATGCAAGCTTGATAAGAGGTGATTAAAATGGCAGTGGTGGTATTGTATTGTGTTTCTATTACTAGAGTATATTTAAAACCATAAATAAATGTTATAAACAGTCATTATTTCTTTCGGTTGACAATCTGTAAAAAAAGGGGGATTATATAACGACATAATAGTTATAGTATGTAGTCAGTGATTTATCCAATTATCAACCTGTGATAATCGCTTGTGAGTAGTGGGTCAGTTATAGATTACCGTTTATAATATGATTGCTACCACTTTGTGGTTGTGTGTTTGAGCAACCTTTGGACTTACCAGTCTGCAATGACTTTAGGCGTGTTTTTGATGTTTGATTTAGATTGGACATTATAAGACATTATAAAATACGCTAACAAACATTTCTACATAACCTACCTATATCTGGTATCTATTTTATGAGTAGTATTTTTAAAAATACTAATACTCCTGATAAGTGACTGATACTACCAATATAAGTACCTAATAGATAATCGATTTGTGTTAAAGTTTATTGTTATTTATTATTTAAATTAGATAAAGTTAAATAAAACTGGTACTTGCAAAATGTTCTTTTTTACACTCCATAATGCTACTTTTTTCTTGATGAATATTTTATTTGTATTTTTTAGATTGTATCTTGTACAACAGAAATATTAATTGAATGTTAATAGAAATGTTTGTCATAAAAAATTAAATGAGTTTTCAAAATGAATTTTTTTAAAAATATATTTGCTAAAAAAAACGAAAAACAAGATATTGAATTTAAAAGGTACGAGCCTGAAAATCCTGTTCAGCAAAAGACTGAAAATGTTTATATACAAGAAGTGGTTTTGTTAAATACTGAAGAAGAGATTCAAAAGACAGGAATCACGGTTGAAGACATTAGCCAATTTAGTCAAGTTTCTCTTAAACACTTACAAACTATTTGCCATGATTCACAAAGCCATGGAAGTATTCTTTTACAAATTCAAATTTTTAGTCATCAAAATCCAGAGATTCAGCTTGCTATGCAAGAAAATATTGACGATGATGTTTTACAAAATTTTTATGATTTTTTAAGCAAACAAATGCTGAATACAAAACAGGGCAATATGTCATGGCAAATTATTTTTAAAGTTTTTAAAAATGAATAAATTATGCCCTAATCATTTTATTCATTCTATTATAATGGTTCACAACATAGTGAAAACCCAAAAAGGTCTTATGACCAAGCAAACCCAAACTAAGGAACGAGAAATGGAACAAGCAAACGAACCGAGAATGCTCTCAGGTGGCGAAATGCTAGTACAGTCGCTAATCGATGAAGGTGTCGAATACATCTTCGGTTATCCAGGTGGTGCGGTACTCCACACTTACGATGCCATGCACAAGCTAAATGGTGCGGTCAATGGTGGTGAAAATACCAACCATCAAATCGAACACGTCCTTGTCCGCCACGAGCAGGCAGCAGGACACATGGCAGATGCTTATTCTCGCGTGACAGGTAAAACGGGCGTAGTACTTGCTACCTCAGGACCGGGTGCAACCAATACCATCACCGCCATTGGTACTGCCTTTACCGATTCTATCCCTATGGTCATCATCACAGGGCAAGTACCAAGTAGTCTAATTGGTGAAGATGCATTCCAAGAGTGCGACATGGTGGGTATCTCTCGCCCAGTGGTAAAACACAGCTTCCAAGTTCGTCATCCTGCCGACATCCCAACCATTATGAAAAAGGCATTTTATATTGCCTCATCAGGTCGTCCCGGTCCTGTATTGGTTGATGTGCCAAAAGATATGACCGCCCCAAATGAGAAGTTTGCCTATGAGTATCCAGAAACCGTGGATATGCGTTCGTACCAGCCATCGGTTAAGGGACATCCAGGACAAATCAAAAAGGCAGTGGAAACCTTATTATCAGCAAAACGTCCAGTGATTTATTCTGGTGGTGGGGTGATTTTAGGCAATGCTAGCAAAGAGTTGACTGAATTTGCCCAACGCCTAAATGTGCCAGTTACCAATACCCTAATGGGTCTTGGTGGTTATCCTGGTTCTGACCGTCAATTCCTTGGTATGCTGGGAATGCACGGTACTTATGAGGCAAACATGGTCATGCATCATGCTGATGTTATCTTAGCGGTTGGTGCAAGGTTTGATGACCGTGTGACCAATAATGTGAAAAAGTTCTGTCCAAACGCTACCATCATTCACATTGATATTGACCCAGCCTCAATCTCAAAAACCATTAACGCCCATATCCCTATCGTTGGTGATGTAAAAAATGTCTTAACCGATATGATAGCTGTTCTTAACAACAATAAATTAGAGACGACAGAAATCGATGCAAAAGCCCTAAATGATTGGTGGTCACAAATCAATCAATGGCGACAACGTCACGGTTTGCGTTATGAACCAGAAAATGAAGATAAAAAAGGCAAAACTGACCATGTTATCAAACCACAGCATGCGGTTGAGGCATTGTACAAAGTCACCAATGGTAAAGCCATTATCACCAGTGACGTTGGACAGCACCAAATGTTCGCCGCTCTCTATTACAAATATGATGAGCCACGCCAATGGCTAAACTCTGGCGGACTTGGCACTATGGGCGTAGGCTTACCGTATGCGATGGGTGCAAAAATGGCATGCCCTGAGCGTGATGTGGTCTGTATCACAGGTGAAGGCTCGATTCAGATGAATATTCAAGAGCTATCGACGTGTTTGCAATATGACATTCCAGTGAAAATTCTTAACCTAAATAACGCCCAACTTGGCATGGTTAAGCAATGGCAAGATATGATATACGAAGGTCGTCACGCCCAATCGTATATGAAGTCATTGCCTGATTTTGTTAAGCTTGCCGAAAGCTATCATCATGTGGGTATTAAAATCACAGACCCAGACAAACTTGAAGAGCAACTGGCTGATGCATTGGCGATGAAAGACAAACTGGTGTTTATTGATGTGTATGTTGACCGAGAAGAACACGTTTATCCAATGCAAGTCGCAGGGCAATCCATGCGAGATATGTGGCTATCAAAAGGGGAGAGAACCTAATGAGCAATTCACAAAATCAATCAATCACTAATAAACTGACTAATAAAAAAGCAAATGGCAATAGCAAAATCAATGCCAATGAATGTAGCCACCTAATTTCTGTGCTAATGGAAAATGAATCAGGTTCATTGTCTCGCTTGGTAGGGCTGTTTTCACAACGTGGTTATAATATCGAAACGCTAAACGTTGCCCCGACCGATGATTCAAGTATTTCTCGCTTGACCCTGACCACAGTGACCTCGCCGGATAAAATCGAGCAAATCACTAAGCAGTTGCACAAGCTGATTGAAGTGGTTAAGGTCAATAACCTTAGCGAGAGCAAGCATGTTGAGCGAGAGCTTATGCTGGTAAAAGTCAAAGCGACTGGCATCGCACGAGAAGAAATCGCTCGTAATGCTGACATCTTTAGAGCTCAAATCGTTGACGTGACTAGCGACCTTTATACGCTACAAATCGTTGGTACGACTGATAAACTCGATGCCTTTGTCGATGTACTTGGACGTGACCGCATTCTTGAAGTCGTCCGCTCTGGGGTTATTGGTATCTCTCGTGGGGAGAGAGTGTTGAGTGTGTAGCATTATAACGATGTAATAATGTTTTTTGGTATTATCTTATGAAAGACTATTATGAAATTTTTTTAGAGCTATTTAATATTAAACATCCTAAAATAGTATTACCATTATTATTTATAGTGATAACTGGTTTTATAGCTTATGATACAAAAACATTTCATGATGTTTTTAAATACTATCCCACAACGGATAATCAGTTTCATAAGATTGATGGCGGTTGGCTATATGTTGATAGCCCCGCCAAAAAAGTTGATTTAAAAGACCAAACAGTGAGTTATGCTTTGTCTGACACTCATTTACGCATTGATTTAGGCTACCCAAAAAGCCTGTTTTTAGGGAAAGTTGACATTCCAGCCAGTTCTATTTTGGGCTGTTCTGGAAGTGGTTCAACTTTTGTCCTAAAGGAAACGGAAAAGAAAATGAGTATTAATAATATTGATTTGCGAGAGTGGTGTTGGCAAAACAAAATAGCCGTATTTAATGGAGATGAAATTGGCGATTGGTTTGATAATAACAAACCTTTACCAACTCCCCAAAGTATTAGTGATAGGTTATTTTCAAAAGAAATTTATTATCGTGAATTTGATCGTAAGTGTTTGAATTAACGATAATCAATCATTAAAACTATGCTTGATAGAGTCGTTTAAGCTCTTTGTAAAGTTAATTTTGTTTTGTTTAAATTAGCAATAACTATTAAGGAACGAAAATGAGATTAACCATACTGCTAACAATACTGTTTATAGTAACTGTTATTTTTATCATAGACAGACTTAGAAGAAGACAAGGACAATCGGGTGTGGTTGAGCATTTTTTTACTGATGTTGTACCGATTATTCATAGAGAAACCCCACACTGTTACAACCCTAAATTAATGGCGTTAATGAGTGCCTTTAAATCACAGCATTTTGAGGTTGTCGAAAAGTTATTATTAAATTTCTCAGAAGATTATCGTAGTTATGGTTTTGAGATGCTTGCAGAAATGGGTGATAAGGATATTATTCAAACATGGCTTGAACAAAGCAATCATGAAATCCCTCGTATTTTAATGGGCATGCGTATTATCGATGAGGCATGGGAAATTCGTGGTGGTGGTTTTGCTGACACTGTTTCTGCAACAAGAGGTATGAATTTTCATGAGTTATTAGAAAAAGCAGAAGGTATATTAACCCATGCTACTAATAAAAATTCCTCTTTTGAAATTAATCGCCTAGTCGCCTTGTTAACCGTGTATAAAGGTTTAGCCTTTGACAGAACTGCCATACAAGAAACCTTTGCACAGGCAGTTGCCATTGCTCCGCAACATATTGGCTTGCATGTGCAATATTTTGATGCAATCAGCTCAAAATGGGGCGGTACAGAGGAAGAGGTCACTGTATATTTAAATGAGATTATGCCTTCAGAGCCTCAATTATTGTCTAATTGTATTTTGGCATTGTATTATCGTGATTTATTACATGTTTCATCAGTTGATGACCCTATGATGCTGCAAGAAATCAGAGGTTTTGTCACTCGCATTTCTATTCTAGATGAACCGATTGAAAACCTGCATCGTGCAACCTTATATGAATACATGGCACAAATTGCACACATTAAATCGCCAACCTTAGTCACTAAATATGAAGATCTATTATTAGAAACTTATCAAAGACCATTTTGATGAACATTAAACATATAGTTAGCAAAGTGAAGTAGTAATGCAAAGAGAAGTCGTGAAATTATATAAGCAGAAAGCCCCATAGATTCTTTCTTCAACCCATGCCACTTGCCCTTTTTCAAAAACTCTCTATGATTTTCATCGCCAATCCTATAGCCTTAGCAATACTTTGATTATCTAACCCCATCTGTTTGATGGTTTTTGGCAACGGATTTTTTTCTTTTATTTCCCGACTCCAAACCAATTTCAATTTTTTTAAAAAAAAGTTATTGTAAATGCTAACAATTATCGATATTATAGTCATCTAGTAAGGATAAAGGATTTTTAACTTAGAATCAATTCGTCTGATTATAGCCAATTTATTATAGCCAACTAAAAATTAGGAATTCACTATGTACGTCTGTATCTGTCATGATGTCAAATCAAAACAAGTTAAAAAAGCCATTAAAGCTGGTCACGATACCATGGACGCGTTAAAAGACGAACTAAGTGTTGCCACCTGCTGTGGTTGCTGTGAGCCTATGGTGCAAGATTTCTTGGATGAACATCATGCTAGCTTAGATATGCTTGCCATGGAAGTTTAGGACTATAGAAATTTAAAAGTCGTAGAGACAAGGCATACCTTGTCTCCTGAAAAAAATGACACGATTACAAGCCAACCATTTTACAAATAATGGCTCAATAGTATCAGTGATCTTCAAACATCTTTATTACTGATACCAAAAAACATCTACAATCCAACCATCTTACAAATGATGGCCCAATTGTATCAGTGGTCTTCAAACATCTTTATTACTGATACCAAAAAACATCTACAATCCAACCATCTTACAAATGATGGCATAATGGTCTTCAAACATCTTTTTGCTATCCAACTCTGCCAATGGCAACCAAAACGCCCTTAACGCATCATCACTACCTTTCACCTTAGGCAAGCCCTTTGCATCATTTTTTAACTGAAAATAAAACGCTTGGGTAATGGTACGCCCACGAGCCGAACGGTACGGGTCATCAAAGGTATGTTGACTATGACAAGAGCCACGCAACACAGGTTCAGGCACTTTTAACCGAGTTTCTTCACGCAACTCACGAATGCAGGCATCAAACAAGGTTTCCTTTTGGTCAACAAAACCACCTGGTAATGCCCACAGACCCTTACCAGGCATACTACGACGTTCAACCAGTAAGATATGACCAGACTGCACCACTAAGGCATCAGTGGTCATAAAAATCGGTGGATATGGGGTGTTTTGCCATTGTTTTTTATAGTGGTCAATAAACCATGCCTCTGCTTGCAGAGTCTCATATTCTGCCTGTTTTTTAAAGGCTTCCATCACCGCACGAGAAGACTCTGGTATTCTATCACCGGTTGGCGTTGCTCCCATCAGATAGCCCTCACGCACTGGCGTTGCCGATAGATTTTGATAGCTTGGTACAGACACCGACGCCCAATTTGGAAACAGCGATAGATAGTAAGAGGAGCTATCTTTAGAATGCCCAATCAAGCCGATTTTTACCGATTGGCTGTTTTTCTGGATGACGTTTGTCTTAAAACTGCTTTTGTTAACACCACCAATCTCCCCTGTCACCGACTTCACGCCTGCCTGCACATACTGTAGCCATTTCGTATCATTATACAAAGCATCATCAAGCCCAACACAATGAATCCGCTTAGCCGTCGCCTCATCATACGCCCCTTTAATCATGGCAGTACGTTCTTCGATGGTAAAGGGATTGCGAAGACTACGAGGTAAATTTGCCGAACCAATCAACATAATGACATTGCTGGCTCGTTTCAGGGCTTCATCGATAACCGACTTATGCCCAAGATGAAATGGCTGAAACCGCCCAATAAACACAAGGTAGTCAAAATGTTCGTTATCTGTCGTGGAGGTTGAAATTGAATTTGAAGTTGTCATAAAATCATCCATTTGTTAAATATTGGTAAAAGTTATAATATTCCCAAAATATAGATTTCATTGTTCTGTAGAGGCAGGGCATGCCCTGTCTATGTCTGAAGAAATAATATTTTTTGGGATTGATATTATTGGTAAAAATAGTCTAATTTTTAATCCGCAAAAGTTCTAGTTAGCCATTGTTTAAAGTTTTGGTAGTTTGTTGATTCATTATCGATGAGGTTTTTGTTCAGAACTTGGCGTAAGTCATTGCGTGGCTTATCTTGAATTGCCAACCATGTATAAACTTTTGCTTTGGTAATGCCAGCAGGTTGAATATGATTAAAACCATTAACAAAATCTTTTGCTGTATTAAAATGCGAGCCGTCTTTATCAGTAATACAGTTTTCAATCCAAGTTTCTAGATAGCCCTCATCTTGGTTATTGGGCATCAGCCAAAAACCAATTGGATTAAAATCATCATTTTCAAAAAATAGCCCTTGAGAAACGTCTGATTGATTGAGGGTAAACTCACCATTTAGGCTATTTTCAATCAGTTTGATGTTATGTGCAAATGGATTTTGCCCTTCACTATCCATATCAATGATAATACCTAACCTGTTAATATTACTATTTTTAATTTGTTTAACAAAAATAGATAAGCGATTCAATACCGCATTTTTATTAGTGCGTTCATTTTTATCAAAATCTGTTGGTGTCGCAATTTCAACAGTGATATTTCTTAAAAATTGAGCATTATTTTTACGCTCATTCGCAATCAGACGTTCGATAAAGTCTTTATCACTTTGAGCCTCTACTAAAAGGATATTCCGAGCGGTGTTCATAGTTTCAATCATTATCTAATCTCCACCTTCGCTTTGGTAATATAGAGTAATTCATCCTCATCATAGATAGTCGCCATGACTTTACCTTTATCCGATTTTCTTGCACTTCGTCCCATACTGATTAACTGTCCATCTAAATCCTCACGCTCTTTGGCAACTTGAGCAAAACTCTCGATACAGTCCCAACTATGAGTTGTGGCAAATACTTGGATATTAAACTTTTTAGCAAGATCAAAAATCAATCGCCATACTTTTGGTTGTACGCTGTAATGCAGACCGTTTTCAAATTCGTCGATTAAAAGAAAGCCATATTTTGCTTTTAGCATTCTAAGAATAATGTAGAGCAGTCTAGTTAACCCCTCTCCCATAGAACTTAACGGTAATTTATCATCAACATTTTTAAGTTTAACATACGGAATTTGTATATTATTACTATTATTTATAAAAGCAATCTTTTCAATCATGGGTTCTATAATTTGTAAGATCTCAATCACCACACATTCTAAATCAGTTAAAAGAACTTTATCCCATTCTTCAATGAGTTCACTACTAAACTGAAAACATGACTTAACGTAACCCAAAGGTACACTTTTTTGTAAAAAATCTATTTTCTCAGATAACAAAAAATTCGAATCATCAAATGGAACTTTTCTAATATCATTAAAAGAACTATCAACTTTTAAAACAAGCTCAATACCTGAAGTCATCTCATCTATTAATTTCGTTGATTGAATCAGAGGCATTACAACTTTTTCATATCCTATTTTATTTTTTTTCTTAGATTCATTATTATTAGGTATATCAGTAGTTGTTTTTTCTAGGGTCAATGAAATCTTATTATCACCAATAAAAATTTTTGGAGGAAATGACTTCATATGGTTAATGGGAAGTAAATCGTCAAAAAGTTTATACATACCATATTTCTTAATATGATTTATAAACAGCGAAGTATGATTGCCAAAATCTCTATCAATAACTATTTTCTTTACAACATCTTTATGAAACCCACTCGCCAACAAAGCCAACGCTTCAAGTACGGTACTCTTTCCTGAATTATTTTTACCAACAATCAGATTCACATGACCCAGTTTTTCTATTTCCACATCTTCTAGCATACGGAAGTTTTTAATGGTTAAGGAGTCTAAATGTTTGCTTGGTTTTTGCGTGTTATCAGTTGACATAGTGCTACCATTTTGGAAATTTTTGGTTGATTTGTTATGGGTTAATCTTAGCATTAAACGCAATAATTATAAACTATTATAAACTGCTGTTAGCCAAAAAAGCCCCATTGACATCAATGAGGCTTTTTGAAACTTTTTTTGAAACTATAAATAAACGCTAAGATTTACATGAAATACTGTTTTAAAACCTAAGCTTTTACAAACTGTATTTAACAGACAGTTAGATTTTACCAACTAGGTCTAGGCTTGGCTTTAAGGTTTCTTGACCTTTTTCCCATGCTGCTGGGCAAACTTCGCCATCGTTGTCACGAACGTATTGAGCAGCTTTTACTTTACGTACCATGTCTTTTGCAGAACGACCGATACCTAGGTCATGGATTTCGGCAACTTTTACGATACCTTCTGGGTCAACTAGGAAAGTACCACGCAGTGCTTGACCTGCTTCTTCAATCATGATGTCAAAACCACGAGTGATTTGACCAGTGCTATCGCCTAGCATTGGGTAGTTTACTTTACCGATGGCGTCAGATGCGTCATGCCATGCTTTGTGCACAAAGTGTGAGTCAGTAGATACGGCATACACTTCAACGCCTAGCTCTTGTAGCTCTGGGTAGTGAGCCGCCATGTCTTCTAGTTCAGTTGGACAAACGAAAGTGAAGTCAGCTGGGTAGAACAAAAAGATGCCCCACTTGCCTTTTACGTCTTCGCTAGAGATGGTTTTGAACTCACCATTAACAAAGGCTTCGGTAGTGAATTCTGGGATTTCTTGATTGATAATAGATGTCATAATTGACTCCTGTTTTTTAGGTTGGTTAAAAGTTTAGTAAGTATTAAAAGTTATTCTAAAATCAAATCGAGTTTAATTAACCGTCTTAGTAAATTGTTACTTAACCATTCCAATTTAATTTAACGGCTTTGATTGACTTGATTTGCTTACTTCGTCTTACCCTGCTTACTATACCTTATTTTTTGAATTAATACATTTAAAAGAATTTAATTTACTGATTTATTTTTTTAAACTTGTTAAAATAGACTTGTTACCCCTTTATACTTGTTCCCCATTATATTGGTGTCAATGATGACAAAATAAACAAAGTGAATAACAACTTACAAATAGAGGTTTTATGATTACCCTTCGTCAATTAGAGTTTGCCCTTGCCGTTTCCAAACACCGCCATTTTAAACGTGCAGCAGAAGAATGCAACATTTCTCAATCAGCCCTAAGCCTTGGTATTGCTGAGCTTGAAAAACAACTGGATACCCAAATTTTTGAACGTAATAACAAACAAGTGCTGATTACCCCAATCGGTGAAGACATCCTTGAGCGAGCAAAACGTATTTTTTCTGAGGTCAATGATCTAACCACCAGAGCTCATAGCCATCAGACTCCCCTAGCCTATCCAATGACCATTGGCATTATTCCAACCATTGCTCCTTATTTATTGCCAAAAGTATTACCAACGCTAAAAACCGCCTATCCAGAATTTCGCATGAATGTGGTGGAAAAGCAAACCGAACGCTTACTAGAGAAGGTTCGCTTTGGGCATATTGATACGGCGATTATCGCCCTGCCCTATCCGCTTGATGGTTTGCACGCTTTTGAGTTTTATCAAGAAGACTTTTTTGCGGTATTTGCCAACAATGATGACCATGCCAACTTAACAAAAATCAGTGCCGATGAGCTCTCTCATAGCAATCTTATGTTACTGGGTGAGGGGCATTGCTTGACCGACCAAGCTCTATCTGTTTGCCACTTTAACCGTGATGACATGAAGTCAAACTTTGAAGATGCCAGCCTAAATACCTTGATACAGATGGCTCTCTCCAATATGGGTACAACCCTAGTACCTGAAATGGCTCTGGAACAACTACATAAACAAAGTGATGACTTAAATGCCATTCCACTTGCTGAACAAGGACCACACCGTCGCATTGCCTTTGTGACTCGTCTTAACTATGCTAGAGTCGATGATGTTAAGCTACTTGGTGAACTATTCTCCAAGGCATTAGCAAAACAAGACTAGCTGATTGTGGTTAGTTGAGCGTGATTAATTAGGCATGTAAGTATATGCTTACATTATAAGACGAATATTGCCTCTTCACAAAACCATAACAAATTGACATAATACACACACAGCAAAGGAAACAGTCTAACGGATTTAGACACATGGATGAACGCTGTATTGATGGATTAACCAATGGATGATGAGTATGGATAATAATAAGTCATTATTAGTTATTTAATTTTGATTTATTATAAATTGCTGAATTGGATGTTCGCAATAACTCAACACTAGGCATGGACTGCTTACACTAAAACCGCATGATACTTTTATCAGTTTCATGCGGTTTTGTTGTTTAATCTTTTTGTTTAAATTGGTGTTTAATTAAACACCACTGTCTTATTACCAGTGACAATCACTCGATTTTGCACATGCCAATTGACCGCACGAGCAAGCACGTTACGTTCAATGTCTCGCCCAATAGCTCTTAACTCTGCCACCGTTTGCCGATGAGTCACACGATGCACGTCCTGTTCAATAATAGGTCCTTGATCAAGCTCAGCCGTCACATAATGTGCAGTTGCTCCAATGAGTTTTACCCCTTTGTCATACGCCTGTTGATAAGGGTCTGCTCCGACAAATGCTGGTAAAAATGAATGGTGAATATTGATGATTTTCATTGACCATTTATCAACAAATTCTGCTGATAATATCTGCATATATCTTGCCAATACCAACACATCATTATCTGCTAACAACTCGTTAATTTTCGCTTCCGCCTCTGGCTTAGTAGCTTTAGTAACAGGCACATGATGAAACTCAATGCCAAAGTTTTCGACCGCCTGCTTTAGGTCAATATGGTTGCTGACAACTTTGGTAATCTCACAAGTAAGCAAACCACGCTGATGACGCCAAAGCAAATCAAGCAAGGCATGGTCAAACTTTGACACTAATATACCCACTTTTGGCTTGATGGCATTATCATGTAATTGCCAGTCCATCTTATAACGTTTGGCAACGGTATGAGCAAAGCTTTGTTGCAAGTTATCAAAAATATCGTGCAAATCTGCCAAAGCAAATTCCAATCGCATAAAATACTCACCGCCTTCATAGGCTGTAGAATACTGGTCAAGGTTGATGATATTTGCTCCATAACGATGAAAAAACTCAGAAACTGCTTGTACAATGCCTGCTTGGTCTTTGCACTGAATGAGCAACGTTGCTGTGCTTATTGTAGGAGCTGTTTGAGAGGTTTTATTCGATGAGTTGGACGAATTAAAATGTTTTGTATTAGATTGAGTCATAGTTTAGCGTCTATCAGTAGTTTGGTTAGTAGTTTGGTTTATTTAAGTATAAGAAAAGTCAATAAGCGAATATAACCATCTTGTTTGCCATTTTAGTATAAAAGTTACTCATTGTACATAACACTGTATATAACAATGCTCTACATACTTGAATGTAAAATGATAATAGCATCTTTCACAAAACAAAAATGAAATTTTGTCTATTTTTACCCTATTAACGATCAATAACTGTTATAATGCTAAGTTTAATATACTCAACCTACACAACAACCAAGTACCACGACAACCAAGTAAGAAGGTTTTTTATGAAACTTAACAAGCATCTATTAAACAATCAGCTATTAAAAGTAACCTCACTGGCTATCGCTCTGACCATCTCGTTAACCGCCTGTGATAAATCGGCTGAAAAAGCTCCTACAGCAGAACCTACAGCAGAAAAGGAAACTTCTACTCAAGAAATATCCAAACCTGAAACTCAAAACGAAAGCTTAACCACTCCTGCTGTCATGAGTGAGCAGATACTCGCTAGTATGGCGGTTGATACTGCGTCTATGTCATTAGAAGGTATGATTGCAACAGGCGTTTTGAATGAAACTCAAAGCAGTTGTGTCAAGAACATCGACTTAACACCGCAGGTCTCAGTAGTGCAAGGATTCATTGACAAAAGTTTTAGCGAAGAAGAACGCAAAGAGTTGACTGATTTCTATTCACAACCTGATGTACAAGTAGTTACAAACTTTGGACGTGAACAAATGCTAGCCATGATGGGATTGCCAGTCGAAACAAAAGCGACTCAACCGACCGAAGCTGATATGAAAAAAGTGATAGCATTTTCACAAACTGGCATTGGCAAGAAATTTTCTGACTTTAATATGAAAGAAGGTAAGGGTACTATGAATGAGGCACTGAGTGGCTTTATTTTATCAGAGCTTAAAAAGTGTGGTATCGACCCAGATTCACCGACGCCACCTAATGCCCAACCTAACCAACCAAAGACAGAAACAGCTGATAACAAAGCAAGAGGGTAAGACAAAAACTGATTAGTTACTGATGTTATGCAAAATTAACAAGATAACGTATTCTTTTTGCTCATTTACTTATTTTATTCACTTATTTGTAAAATATAATAGAGCATGAAGTGTAAACTTTAAAAACCGCCCATTAATTTGGGCGGTTTTTGTTTTTATCATATATCAATATAAAAATGTGCTAAAGTATGCGATAATGGCCGGTTAAATTTATCATACACTTAAATATACAACTTACATTTAAACTATTTATATTTAAACTATTATCTGGAGCATAATAATGAAATTTATTGATGAGGCAAGAATCACCGTCAAAGCTGGTGATGGTGGTAATGGCATTGTCAGTTTCCGCCGTGAAAAATACGTCCCTAGAGGTGGGCCTGATGGCGGTGATGGTGGCGATGGTGGCGATATTTATGTGCGTGCAGATGACAACACCAATACTCTAGTGGATTATCGTTTTACGCGTCGCTATGATGCCAAGCGTGGGCAAAATGGCAGTAGCCGTAACTGCTCAGGTAAAGCCACAGAAAATGTTTACCTAACCGTACCAATTGGCACGACCATTATTGATGCCGAAACAAGAGAAGTCATCGGCGACCTAACCGAAGTCGGTCAAGAACTCCTGATCGCCAAAGGTGGTCAAGGCGGTTTAGGCAATACTCACTTTAAAAGCTCGACCAACCAAGCACCACGCAAATGCACCAAAGGTACAGAAGGTGAGCTAAAAGAGCTGATTCTTGAGTTAAAAGTTGTGGCAGATGTCGGCTTAATTGGTTTGCCAAATGCGGGAAAATCAACACTCATCCGTCAAGTATCAGCCGCTAAAGCAAAGGTTGCCGATTATCCATTTACTACCATTACCCCTAACTTAGGCGTGGTCGATATTGGTAAACATCGCTCGTTTGTTATGGCAGACATCCCTGGACTTATTGAAGGAGCATCAGAGGGTGCAGGGCTTGGCATTCGCTTTTTAAAGCACGTTGCTCGTACTCGCCGTTTATTACATATCATTGATATTAAGCCGATTGATGGCAGTGACCCTGTTGAAAATGGTAAGGTGATTTTTACTGAATTAGAAAAATTCTCGCCTGAGCTAGCACAATTACCACAGATTTTAGTATTAAACAAAATCGACCAAGTCGCCGAAGATGAGCTCAATGACCTTTGTACCCATATTGTTGCTGAGCTTGGTTGGACAGGTATGGTGTTCCGTGCATCGACTTTGACAGGACAAGGAATTGACGATATTAAATACCACTTGATGAACGAAATTGAGCGTGAACGTGAGCGAGAGGCGGAAGACCCAATATTTGCAGAAGAGCAAAAAGAACGCTTTGAACGACTAGAAGCCGAAGTTCGCCACAATACCGAGGAGCAAAAAGAAGCTTATCGTGAAGCTCGCAGACTGCAACGTGAAATGGCTCAAAACCCTGAAGAATTTGCAGATGATGACGATGATGTCGAAGTGGCTTATGCTCCTTATTAATCAGCTATAAAAAAGCAAACAAAAAAGAGGGGAAATTTCTACTCCCCTCTTTTTTTCTCTTGGTTTAATGATCTATCATTTAGTCAATGATACCAGTCATGCTAATTTTAAAGACAGGCTCGCCACCAGAGACGGCAACACCCATCGCACCAGAATAGCGACCATCATTTGAAGTTCTGCGTAGTGTACCACCAACCGCAGTTTCTCCATTATAGTGACCAGAGCCGATGGCATACGTCCATTTACCGGAAACAACTGGGGCATCAGCAATCGCTACAGTAGCAGCGATACCACTTGATAGCTTTTCTTCTACCTTATCGATGTCTTTATTTATATAACCCAAAGTATTTCTTAGGTCGTTCATGCCTTGAGTGTTTTTAGTAATGGCAGAGCTGTTTTTAGCAATGGCAGATTGGTTACTAGCGATATTGCTTGAATTGTTTCCAATTCGTTTGCTATTACTACCAATACTAGCTATATTAGCTTTAATTTGCTCGCTATTCTTGCCAACATTCTGATTATTTAAACTGACAACATTGGCAACGGCAAACAATTGGCTACCATTAACCGCATCGCTAGAGGTCTTAGAGATTTCACCAGCGGCGACATTCTGAATGCGTCTTTCTTTGCCTGCTGAACCAACGGATAGCACACCATCAGCGGTATCAGCCACAAATCCTTTATAGATTACGTTACCAATCTTAGCACTAGATACCGTTCCTGTATCACCTGCTGTGGTGGTCGTACCAGCTGTACCATCAATTTTGATGTTGGCAGTACCAACTTTATCACCTTTAGTTGCCGTGGTGTTGTTACCTAGATAAATGGAGTTAGCAACCGTACCTTTTTTACTCTGATTGACATTACTACCGATAACAAAGGTATGTGAGCTATTGATAATATTGTTATTACCTAGTGAATAACTGCCCTCTACTTCTTTGTTATCTACATCGACCTTAGCAATATAACTTGGGTCACCAAAAGCACCAGAGTTTTTAGCCTCAACTATATTACCTGTACCAATGGCAATACTGTTTTTGCCTTGAGCTTGTGCCTCTTTACCAATGGCAAGGGCGTTGCCACCTTGAGCCTTAGACTTATAACCAACCGAGGTACTATAGGTTCCTGAAGCACTAGAATCTTCTGTATTTGCCTGACCAGAGGTTCCGTTATTTTTACCGTCATTGGTGTGGAAGTATTTAATGCCTTTTTCGCTAATGTTCTTAATCGCTGATACAACACTATTGTTAGTTTCTACTGTTTGCCCATCAACATTATAGGTTGTTAAGGCTTCTTTGGTTGTAATCGGCTTTCCTTGATCATCAACTAATTTGTTGCCATCAGCGTCAACCACTTCGTTATTGTCATTGTTGCCTATACCAATAACTTTAGCATCTACACCATCTTTGCCGTCTTTACCAGGATCGCCTTTATCGCCTTTATCGCCCTTGTCGCCCTTGTCGCCCTTGTCGCCTTTATCGCCCTTGTCGCCTTTATCGCCCTTATCGCCTTTTTCACCTTTTATTCCATCGGCACCGGCATCACCTTTGTCGCCTTTAGCTCCATCTACACCGTCTTTACCATCGGCACCAGCATCGCCTTTGTCACCTTTATCGCCTTTGGCTCCGTCTTTGCCGTCTTTACCATCAGCACCGGCATCACCTTTGTCGCCTTTAGCTCCATCTTTACCATCGGCACCAGCATCGCC
>PDWJ01002590.1_pt1 | contig 26990 bp, 24 predicted proteins | sample 1430881 | NCBI WGS metagenome assembly PDWJ01 (sample SAMN01162460, study PRJNA174530) | Oral metagenome, whole genome shotgun sequencing project. | biome: Marine environment; feature: Marine mammal; material: Swab sample of the gingival sulcus; isolation source: swab sample of gingival sulcus...
TTTACCGGAGCTGAAAACTGAACAGATATTAAGGCAACCTCCAAGTTTAAAGGATAAGTAAATCATGCATATTATACGTTGGCTATTTTTACACCCTGTTATTTTTGCCTGGGTATTGGCAATTCTGGCGATTCTGCTGAATTACGGTATTAGTGGCGATAAGGGGGATGCGCATCATGCCAAGGGTGCGGTTGAGGCTACAGAACCGCATGCTGATACTGATGCAGCGCATAAAGAAGGCAATGAGCCTCACGTCACAAAAGGTACTGCCGAACAGCATGCCAAGGTAGCAATGGTTGAAAAAAAGGTTCAGGCCGAAGCGACTCCGGTTGTAGAAGCAGTTGCAATGGGTGACGATAAATCAGCCGTTACTGTAGCAGTTGAACAGGTCAAAGAGAAAGCCGGTGATGCGACAGAACAGGCTGTGGATAAAGCCGGTGACGCAGCTGGTGCTGTGAAAACAGCAGCGGTGACGGCAGTAGCGACAGTGGCTACTGTCGTTGTCGGCGGTGGTGAAACGGTGACTAAGTCAGCCGTTGTCGCTGTCAGGCAATCAACAGGGCAAACAGGTGCTGAACAGGCGGCTGTCGCAGGTGAAAGTACGGATACAGCGACTCCGGAAACTGATGCCGTTACAGCTCAGACAGCTGAAGTGGCGAGTACGACAGATTTATTAATTGCTGCCCGTGAAGCCTATTGGAGCAATGACTTTGACCGTGCTGCCGGGTTTTATCAGGAGTTACTGGCTCGTGATAATCAGCCAAGCTATAAGGGGGAGCTGGCTAATGTTTACTGGAAGCAGGGTAATAGTCAGGAAGCTGTGAAGTTGTACACGGATATTGCGGTCTGGCTGAAGGATCAGGGGCGCGTGGCCGAGTTACAGGATATCAAGGTTTATATTGATCAGGTTGATCCCGCAGCGGGTCAGAAAATTGGCGAATTGTTGCAGTAATCTGCCAGATTGATGTTTAATCGAAGACAGGAAAAGTGGTTTTGCCGTTTTTCCTGTCTGTCTTTTATTTTGCCTGTCAATGATGCGCATCAGGTAATACAATAAAAAAACAGCGGTATCATGATTGATGGATATGATTTCTTCATCCATCAGCAGCTTGATACTTTGACCAGTAATCAGCAAAAGGGGTACACATGACACCATCCAAACGAATTGATCAACGCCTGAAAGGGTTACAGGAACATCTGAAACGCGAGAACCCGGTACTGGTTGATGCCGTAGGTAAATATCGCGAACTGGACAGAATTGCACAGAAGGTAGGTTTACTGGCACCGGGTAACTCGTATGCGACGCAAATTTCCTGGTGGCCAATGATTTCGGTGATGGGAACCTTCTCCGCCGGTAAGTCCAGTTTTATCAATAGCTTCCTGGATATTGATCTGCAACGTACCGGTAATCAGGCCGTCGATGACAAATTCACAGCGATTACCTTTAGCCCGGATACGGAGGTACATACGCTGCCTGGTCTGGCACTGGATGGTGATCCGCGTTTCCCGTTTTATCAGATCAGCGAAGAAATTGAGCATGTCAGTGCCGGTGAAGGCTCAAAGATTGATAATTATTTGCAGATGAAAGTGGTGCCCAGTGAGAAAGTACGGGGCAAGATTCTGATTGACTCTCCCGGATTTGATGCGGATGAACAGCGTAAGTCGACACTGAGAATTGCCGATCACATTATTGAATTATCCGATCTGGTGCTGGTGTTCTTTGATGCGCGTCACCCTGAGCCGGGTGCCATGCAGGATACACTGGAACATCTGGTCCGCGGGGCACAGCGTCGTAATGACAGCAGTAAATTCCTGTTTATTCTGAATCAGATTGATACCTCAGCGCGTGAAGATAATCTGGAAGATATTGTGTCTTCCTGGCAGAAATCGCTGGTGCAGAATGGCTTGTCTGCCGGTAGCTTCTATGTACTGTTCAATGAAAAGCTGGCGGTCTGATCTGGGACGGTATTGCCCTCAGTGCGATTGTGGTCGCTGCCGGAATTTTCAGTGTCTGGATGGGCTGGTGGGATGGTCTAAACTTCAGTGCTTCGTGGTTGCAGGCAATCGCCGGAAATTCGCTGTACATAATTATCGCTGCCGCCGTGGCAGTAGTGTTGGTGGGTCTGCTACATTACTTTATCCGTGCCAAAGTGGCGAAATATATTTCAGCATCATTAAGCCAGAACGAATCCTACGGTAATCTGGTAACGGCTTTCCATAAAAGTACCCGCAGTTGGCGGAGTATTTTCCAGAAAACACCGGCGGGCTGGGGGCGCAGCACACGCAAGCGTCTGGATGCGATTCGTGATGCAACGGATCATCTGGTGCAGCATCTGAATAATCGTTTCTCGAATCCTTCCGGTGTTGAGATTGGAAGCGGGATAAAGTCATAGCAAAGACATGAACAGATTTTGTTTTGCTAAAATGCCGACAATTGTGTCGGCATTTTTTGTATTGCTGCTCAGTGCCTGTAGCAAATCACAGCCGGAGGTCATACGCATACAGGGTACGACCATGGGGACAACCTGGAGTGCATTGATTATGCCGTTGGCTGATGATGAGGCCGCATTGCCGGATCAGGCTACCTTGAAAGCAGAGCTGGATACGGTGTTAAAAACGGTTAATGATCAGATGTCGACCTGGCAGCAGGATTCAGAACTGTCCCGGTTTAATCGTTATCAGCAAACGGACTGGTTTCCGGTGTCTGCACAACTGGCCGAGGTGACACAGGCAGCCCTTGAGGTCAGTGAATTAAGTGCCGGTGTTTACGATGTTACGGTGGGGCCATTGGTCAATTTGTGGGGCTTTGGTGCCGGTAAGGCGGAAGGTGAACCTGAAGTGCCGCCACAGGCAGCTATTGATACGGCGCTGTTGAATGTGGGGTATAAAAAATTGGCGGTACGTCTTGAGCCACCGGCACTGCGTAAAGACCCGGCCGGACTGTATGTCGATTTATCCTCGATTGCCAAGGGTTACGGTGTGGATCAGCTGGCCGAACATCTGCAACAACTGGGGGCGACTGATTATATGGTGGAAATCGGCGGCGAGATTCGTACCCGTGGCCACAGTCCGCGCGGTGATGAGTGGCGCATTGCTATAGAGAAGCCGGTGGATTTGGGGCGTTCGGTGCAACAGGGGCTGAAACTAAAAAATGGCAGTCTGGCTACATCGGGTGATTACCGGAATTACTTCAGTGCCGGTGGCCAGCGTTATTCGCATACCCTTGACCCCGCCAGCGGTTATCCGGTTATGCACAGTCTGGCTTCGGTGTCAGTGATGGCTGAGAACACCATGCTGGCGGATGCCTATGCGACCATGCTGATGGCAATGGGCGAGGTCAAGGGTTGCAAGTTTGTGCTGGAACAGGGCATTGATGCCTACTTTATCTGGCGGACGGATCATGGGTTTGAGACCTTTGCCACCGACGGCTTTCAACAGGCACTGATTCAGTGAACCGGATTATTCTGTTTAACAAGCCGTTTGATGTGTTGTAGTTTACGTCTGATTCGCTATCGGACTGGTAGCTGGACACTGGGTAGTCTGACAAGTGGAGCGTGGCGCGAGGCAGGCTGAATCTTGAGTATTTCACGATTATTTTTGCAGGGTCAGACTCATTTTACAGACTTGCCCTGTGCAGTGGGCTAAGGTTTAATGCTCATTATTTTTATCAGTTGAATACCCATGCTTGTCTTTTCCAGTCTGTCGCTGCGGCGTGGTACCAAAGCCTTACTCGAATCCGCTTCGTTCAGTATTCATCCCGGCCAGAAAGCCGGTTTGACCGGGGCTAACGGGGTCGGGAAATCCAGCCTGTTTGCACTGATTCGTGGTGAGTTATCGGCGGATAGTGGTGATTTTAGTCGTCCGCCGGGTTGGGTGATTGCACACGTCAAACAGGAAACACCCTCCGGCGAACAGAGTGCATTGTCTTATGCCCTGGAAGGTGATGCCGAGTACATTCACCTACAGGAACAAATCCGGCAGGCGGATGGTGAGCGTCTGGGAGAGCTGCATGCGCGACTGGATGCTATTGATGGTTATGCGGCCGAAAGCCGGGCCGCCGTCTTATTACACGGTCTGGGTTTTAAGGGTGATGAAATTAACCACCCGGTGAGCAGCTTTTCCGGTGGCTGGCGCATGCGGCTGAATCTGGCACAGGCACTGATGTGCCGCTCGGATTTATTATTGCTGGATGAGCCGACCAATCATCTGGATCTGGATGCGGTGATCTGGTTACAGGACTGGCTGAAAACTTATCGTGGCACTCTGCTATTAATTTCGCATGACCGCGAATTTCTGGATGCAATTTGTACACACATTGCCCATATTGAGCAGTGCCAATTAACCCTGTACACCGGTAATTATTCCACTTTTGAAGTGACCCGCGCCGAACGGCTGGCGCAGCAGCAGGCGGCCTATCAACAGCAGCAGGCCGAGATTGCGCATATCCAGCAATATGTTGATCGTTTCCGTGCCAAGGCCACGAAAGCCCGACAGGCGCAAAGCCGCCTGAAAGCACTGGAACGGATGGAAACTATTGCTCCGGCGCATGTTGATACACCGTTCAGTTTCCAGTTCCGCTCGCCGGACAAGCTGCCGGAGCGGCTGCTGAATATGGAGGCGGTCAGTGTGGGCTATGGTGAGACTCCGATTATTGCCGACGTGCGCTTGCAACTATTACCCGGTGAGCGGATTGGACTGATTGGCCCGAACGGAGCCGGTAAGTCAACGCTGATTAAATGCCTCGCTGGAGAACTGCCATCACAAGGTGGCGAATGCTGGCAGGCCCAGGATTTGAAAATCGGTTATTTTGCCCAGCATCAGCTGGAACAGCTTGATCCACAGGCGACGGCGCTGCAACAGCTACGGGCACGGGATCGTCAGGCCCGTGAACAGGATTTGCGTAATTATCTCGGTGGTTTCGGATTTCAGGGCAGCCGGGTTGATGAGCCGGTGGCACCGTTTTCCGGTGGAGAAAAAGCACGGCTGGCACTGGCACTGCTGATTTATCAGCGTCCGAATTTACTGCTGCTGGACGAGCCGACTAACCATCTGGATCTGGAAATGCGGCTGGCGCTGAGTATGGCATTACAGGCATTTGCGGGAGCGATGGTGATCGTTTCGCATGATCGTCACCTGCTGAAAATGGTCACCGATACACTGCTGCTGGTGGATAGCGGACGGGTGGATGAGTTTAACGGTGATCTGGATGATTATGCTCTGTGGTTACAGAACCGGTTTAAGAAAACACTGGCTACCGCAGCACCCGCAGACAATACGAACAGTGCCACCAGGCGCAAGGAACAGCGCCGTGATGCCGCCGAAAAACGTAAGCGTCTGCAGCCACTGAAAAACAGGCTGAACCAGCTGGAAAAAACAATGGATCGGCTGAATCAACAGAAGGCCGAAGTGGAAGCGGCCCTGGCTGAGCCGGAGATTTATACGGATGCGCAGAAAGACAAGCTGAAGCAGTTATTGCGGCAACAGGGGGAACTGGAAGTGCAGCTGGAAAAGGTGGAAACGGAGTGGATGGAGGTTAGTGAGGAATACGAAAAAGCAGGTCTTGATATGTAAGGTATTATGAAAGATGCAAGAAAACCAGGATTTCGTCAGGATTTCGTGACCGAATATCATTCATGTATGAATAGCTAGAATCATTTTTAAATAATGTACTAAGGTTGTATTTATACAAAAAAGCAAGGAATGTTATATCATGGCCATATTCTTGTCAGATTCAACGAATAACAATAAGTAACGACTTCACAGGCTTTGCTTAAACCTATTGTGAAGGCTGATAATGAAAAAACTGGAAATTATTACTGTTATTGCCCACTTACTTACCCTGAGTATATTTTTCACTGCATGTACAGATGAAAAATATCAAGAAACCAATCAAACAAAAGATGAATATGTCATTGCTGACTCTTTCAGGTTTGCTTCAAATAGAAGAAGTGCAATCGAATCAGGTGTAATAAGATCAAAATCAAATGATAATAAACCTGAGAAAATCTCACCTGAAATACTGGCAGCTATTAAAAAGAACCCGGGATTGGAAACAGGGGAAGGTTTCCGTGCTCCATTAAGCCTTGAACAAACTAATTGTCAATTATTCGGGGTGAATATCCAACTCAGTGATCAGCCTGATACACGGCAATGGTTAGTAGCCCCACTTCCTCCTTGCGGAAAATACAAGTATGCACCATTAAACTTGCCATTCTGGCTGGTTGAGCAAAAACAAGGAAAAAGCCCTAGGGTACTACTGGCTTACCGAGCCCATTACTTGATTACCTGGATAAAGAAGCATGAAAATTATGCTGATATAAGGATGACCTATCAATCCCTTGATGGTAACGAGATGTCTATCGACTGGCATTATCAGGGCAACGAATATGTCTATCATTCCAGCCTATGTTCTAACTTAGGTCCTGTTGACCCAGATGAACCGGCTTATTTTACAGATTGTGCGCCCGTAAAACGCTGGTCTAACCGATAAGCTCTAAAAAACTGCAGGGAAGCAGCTTCAAAAACTGTCAGAGCAAGAAATTGTCGTAAGTGTCAAGATCCTTTATGCCGATGCGTAGAAAGACCAGCTGAAACAGTTATTGCGGCAACAGGGGGAGCTGGAAAAGGTGGGAACGGGGTGGATAGAGGTCATATGCGCCAACTTAAGCAATTAAGTATCTGAACTGTAAAACTCCAGACCTGATCTGACAGTTACCGATTTTCAGAAGGTGTCTGTCAGATCAGGTCTGGAGTTTTACAGTTTAGGTGTCTCCGCCATACATTACCTGCCGCTAATTAACACCACCCCGAACAGGCGTGGATCATTCATTGCATTATCCTCCCGTGCCAGCCAGGAAATCTTCTGTTCACGCTGTCCACCGTCATCATCATCATTGACCTGTACCTCAATGCCGACCCGGTGCCGCACATCCACATTCACTCCCAGCATCGCCCAAGGAATTTTAGCATGCAGTTTATAACCATCCTCGGTCTTTATCAGCTCATATTCCAGTGCATCAGAGGCTGTTTTACCGGCAGGTTTATCAATAATCACCTCATCCCGCCCCCAGGCAAAAATCAGACGAAAATCATTCACGCCGTCGTAATACGGGTGGCGGCTGTTATCGGCATCAATGTAAAACTCGATGGAGTCATCATCTTCCGGGTTATCTGAATCATGCACAATCTGTTCATCATAAACCTGTACACTCAGATACAGAAATTCCTTATCCCACTTGCCCTGCCACTTACCGAACAGGTCCCGTTTCACCCAACTCTCCCCGGCGATCAGCGTATCCAGTGTCCGTGGATTTTCCAGAAAGAAATAACGCTCCGGATCACGTGCCGGACGAAAGACAATAACCGGTTCATCCGGAGCTTTGGGTTTCCGTTTTACCTGGGCAGCCTGCAAGATACGATCCTGTGGCACCAGCGCATCGGCATCAACAAATTCCCAATCCCGATTCGCATCAATAAAATCCAGTGTGGCATTGTATTTTGGTGCTTCACTGCGTGGCTGGCGGATATGTTCCTTCAAACCCCAGCAACCAAACCACTGACAGGTACGCGGCGAAGAAAACATTACAAACAAATCCCCGCCCGCCTCACGCCAGCCATTCAGCAAACGTGTATACAGTGGCCCCATGCGCTGATCACGATTCGCCGCAAAAAATAATGGATTCGGGTGCTGATCCGGCTCACGGGTTGCCCAGTCCACCAGTCCCTGTCCCCCCTCATAGGCAATCAGCTTGACACCGAACTGCCGCGCAATGTCGGCCTGAGTCTGAATATGCTCCAGCAACTCATGCAGTGAACGGAATGAATCCGGCGCTTCGGTGAGCTGCAACACTTCATCCACCGTTTCAGCTTCCCGATAACCTTTGGTATTCCCGCCGAAATAGGGGGCAATCGCCAGCGCATCGGCATATTTATACCCCTCATATTTCCCCAGCAATTTACGCGAAATGTCCGGACGTGTATCCCAGGAACCAATGACGCGAGTAAAACGTTCACGCCCGCCAAACACGGCTTCCCAGATACTGAACACTTCTCCGGCACGCTGCACGTAATACTGAAACCCGGCTTCCACCGAATTTCGGTTGTAACCCGCTTCTACGCCCTGTTTCTGCGTGTATTCGCTGTGTGAGAACGAGGTATTCCAGACCTCATTGGTATATTCAATATAGATATTCAGCCCGGGATCAAGATGATCACGCACATAAGTGGCAAAATTGCGCACATACTCATCATCCGCAGCATGTGGCAGATTAAACCACGCATCGGCCTGCATGCGGTTGGCCAGCTCCACCTGAATTTCCAGTGGTGCACCACGCTCACCATAACCGCCCCCCCAGGTTGCCTCATCCATATTGGGCCGCTCGTGCCAGTAACGCTCGGGGTTACGGGTAATCCCGGACATTGCCATAAAACGGATGACACTGAAATCCTTCAAAAAGTCCAGATATTCCGGAGTAAACAGAATGCTGCTGTAATAGCTTTCAAAGCTCAGATAATCAGCATCGGCACAGTCTGCTGCCGATCCCACCCGCTGTAGCGGGTTATGTTGACAAATCCCTCCCGGTGGCAGAATACGGATATTACGCAAAGGGTTACTGCTATCGGTCTGGGTAATGACCAGGCTGGCATCAATCTCATCCGCTTTATCTGCGGTGGCCGGATTAAAACGGATCAGCTCCCGCCCCGGAGCCTGTTCCACCCGCTCCACATCATGACCGTAACGCAGTGTTCCCACGCCGTCATACAGCACAATGTATTCCCCTTCCGGCAGTGCAGATATCGGCATCTTGCCAATGAATTTGGTGCCTGCCTCACCACCATGCAGCTTCACCGGCCAGCCATACTGGTCGTATTGCACATCTGCGGTATTATCCAGCTCCAGTACATTATCCCGGAATGGGGAAGCCTGACGGAATAAATCTACAAATGGAAAACTGGCATCTTCATAGTGCAGTTCGTTGACATTAATACCAATCGGTGGTCGCTTTTTATCGGGATGAAAAACAGGAATCTCTGCCTTTAAAACCGGCTGCTTTTCATAGCTTGAAAAAATAATCTCGGTTGCTGGCGCCGGAGCAGATGGCTTGGATGACTGTTCAGTAAAGAAAATGTTTCCAGTCTTATATAAAGGTGCCTTAAAAAAAATGGCCAGTGCGAACAGTAGTCCGCCTGTTAGCAACAGTCCACTAACCCATATTATTTTTCGTATCATTCTCATTCCTGAAAACAGCCAGACAGATGCAATGGAATCTAGTGCCGGAAGCAGCAATTAGCAAGAAAAGGATTTACGCAGACTGTAAAAGAACCCCTGGAGTAAATGGGCTATTAGAAATCCCCAGGGGCTTGAAAATGCCCGCATACCTTCTTCCTCAGTTAAGACGGCTGGTTTCCCTCGCGAGCACTCAGTCATGCTACGTTAAACTAAAAATTTTGCAACTATTAGTACCCAAAAAGAATAAAAATTAGACAAAAATTTCTTATTTTCCATTTATTTTCTTAATGAAAACATTTAGAGAAGCTAATCATGCCTGTTAAAACTGGTTCTTACCGGTTTGATTGCAGAGCAAAAATTATCCGGTTTTGAAAATAGCTTCCGCATCCAGCCCGGTCAGATTTTTTATCCCCTTGTACAGGTACCAGAAAGCAAACCCCATCACGATCATGGATGGAATCACAATAACCGGATAACTCATCAGCGTCAGTTTGCCTAGCTCCTGATTGTATGCTACCGAACCCGGCGCACTGACCACAATCAGCTTGGCCAGTATATAATTCAGCACTGACGATACCAGAAACGAGGATGACAGAATCACCGTTGCCCGAACCACCAGGCTATCAAATGCCGCTTTATTAGCCCGTGCCTCCAGTTCCTGCTCGACTTTCGCCGTATCGACAATCAGATCGTTATAAAACAGGGTTTTAATCAGCGGGTATCTGGTTTTTACTGATGCCAGCACCGCCAGCCCAATCAGTGCCGGAATCGTTGCCTCTTTAACCGCCAGCCAGTGATTATCAATCTCCAGCAAGCCAATACCGCCAGTCAGCAATACATTCACCAGACCTAGTGCAGCAATCAGATTGACCTTCCGCCGCTGGATAAAGTCATACAAACCGTAACAAAACGGAAATGACAAGGCCACAACAAAGCCAATTTTCGATCCCAGATATTCATCATTGGACAAATAAAACAGGATAAATGCCGGAATCAGAATATTGATGGCAATACTGACAAAAGGATTTTCCTTCTGGTTGATCAGCGGATTATCTTCGCTCACTCAAAGCCCCTTTAAACATTAATAACTCTTCAGCTCACGCCGCGTATGTACAGCGGCGCATAGCTTTCCTCACCCTGTATGACATCAATCAGTTGTGCCTTCAATAATTCCAGCACAGCCATCAGGGTCACTACCGCACCCCGACGGCCTTCCTGAAACGTAAACAGTGCCGAAAAACTGACAAACGGCTGGTGCTGTATTGCTGTCAACACATGTGTCATCCGCTCACGAATCGACAGGTGTTCACGCTGAATTTCGTGATGACTAAACATATCGACCCGCTGTAACACATCACGAAATGCCAGCAGAATATCACTCAGCTCCACCACCGGCAGTGGTCGCGGCTGTTGCGGAAAATCAGCCGCCGTCTGTGCCGGTAGAAAATCACGCTCCATGCGCGGTAATTCATCCAGCTCCAGCGCCGCCTGTTTACACTGCTCGTATTCCTGTAGCCGTCGGACCAGTTCAGCACGCGGATCATCCTCGTCCTCAACCTCGGTGCGCTTTGGCAATAGCATACGGGATTTGATTTCCGCCAGCATCGCCGCCATCACCAGATATTCTGCTGCCAGATCCAGTCTGAACTCTTTCATCAGCTCAACATAGGCCATATATTGCCCGGTAATCACGGCAATTGGTATATGACAGACATCAAGGTTCTGACGTTTAATCAGGTATAACAGCAAATCCAGCGGCCCTTCAAATGCCTCCAGAATCACTTCCAGTGCATCCGGAGGAATATACAGATCGTCAGGAAGAACCGATAGAGCCTCGCCCTGTACAATCGCCAGCGGAATTGCTTGCTGGACAGCGCCCATCAGTGATGAATAATGCAGCCAGACTGTCGCCCGAAAACGGGTCGCATGCTAGTCATGATGGGTAAACTGCATCGCTTCAAGCACATCATCCAGCGTCTCGCGGGCTATTTGCCGCGCGGCTTCCGAACCTTCATGCAGAATTTCCCGCACTTTGGCACGATTTTCCTCATATTCACGCGCCCGTTCGCGGATCGGTTGCAATTCTGCCTGTACCGCATCAATTACCGGGCCCTTGCAGTCAACACAGCCAATACCGGCGGAATGGCAACCTTTATTCGCCCATTGACGCACCGAGTCATCCGTATAAACCTCATGTAACTGCCAGACCGGACATTTTTCCGGATTCCCCGGATCGGTGCGCCGCACTCGCGCCGGATCCGTCGGCATCTTGCGGATTTTCGCTTCCACCTCAACCGGATTTTCACGTAACCCAATCGTATTACCGTAGGATTTGGACATTTTCTGCCCGTCCAGACCGGGCATTTTTGACGCTTTGGTCAGAGCCGCCCGCGGTTCCGGCAGAATAATTTTTCCGGCACCCTCCAGGTAACCAAACAGGCGCTCACGATCACCCAGCGAAATATTCTGCTGGGCTTCCAGCATTGCCTGTGCCTTGGCCAGTGCTTCCTGATCGCCCTGTTCCTGAAACTGTTTACGCAACTGACGGTATAAGCGGGCCGCCTTTTTACCCATTTTATTGGCAGCCGCTTCGGCCTTATCCTCAAAACCGGGTTCGCGACCATAAATATGATTAAAACGCCGTGCCACTTCGCGGGTCAGCTCAATGTGCGGCACCTGATCCTCACCCACCGGCACCATATCCGCCCTGTACATCAGGATATCGGCAGACTGCAACAACGGATAACCGAGAAAACCGTAGGTCGCCAGATCTTTTTCTTTCAGCTTTTCCTGCTGATCCTTGTAGGTCGGCACCCGTTCCAGCCAGCCCAGCGGCGTAATCATCGACAGCAGTAAATGCAGCTCTGCATGCTCCGGAACATGTGACTGCACAAACATGGTCGCTGAACTGGGGCTGATTCCGGAAGCCAGCCAGTCAATTGCCAGATCTTCAACATGTCCGGAAATCCCTTCCGGTGTTTCATAATGGGTGGTCAGTGCATGCCAGTCGGCCACGAAAAAAAAGCATTCATGATCCATTTGCATCTCCACCCAGTTTCTCAACACACCATGATAATGACCGAGGTGTAACTTGCCGGTTGGACGCATACCCGAAACAACACGCTGATTTTGCGACGGCGCTGTGTTCACTTGAACCTTTACTCCTTTAATAAAACCCAGAATTTAACAGAAAAAACAAACAACCGTCTGAACAAGGCAACGTTCAAAACACAAAACTGATCAGAAAGCTATATAATCCCCCGATAATCGGGCCAAGAATCTGGTCCAGCACGCCGAGAAACAGCAGTGCAATCAGAATAATGAACCCGTAAGGCTCAATACGATCCAGTATATCGGCCACCGGGCGCGGCACCAGTCCGGCCAGCACCCGCCCGCCATCCAGCGGTGGCAGCGGCAACAGGTTCAGTACCATCAGGATCAGGTTAAACACAATGCCGATCTGTGCCATCGTGGAAAAACCCCGTCCCAGATTCGGGTCAGACATTGTATTCATGGTGATAATCAGCATCAGCGTCCAGAACACTGCCATTACAAAATTCGACAAGGGTCCGGCTACCGCCACAATGGCCATATCACGACGCGGGTGTTGCAGATTACGGGTATTCACCGGAATCGGTTTGGCCCAGCCAAAGGCAAACGGCTGCTGCATGGTCGCCAGCGATATTACGACCATGCCAAGCGGCAGGGCAATCGTGCCCACCGGATCAATATGCTTAATCGGGTTTACGGTCAGCCGTCCGAGCATTTTAGCGGTGCTGTCACCCAGTTTATAAGCAACCCAGCCATGCGTCACTTCATGCAGGGTAATCGCAAACAGTACCGGGATAGCCCCCGCTGCAATGAGAAAGATAATATTGTCAATATCCATTTAATGCTCCACCAGCCAGTCAATCGGCCCCTTGCCTTCACGTAAAATTTCCGGCCGCTCACCCATCAGATCCACCACCGTCGTCGGCTCATAACTGCAAAAGCCACTATCGATAATCAGATCCACCTGATGCTCCAGACAGACCCTGATCTGATAAGGGTCATTCATGGGCAATTCCTCACCCGGCAGTATTAATGTGCTGGACATGACTGGCTCGTTCAGCTCCTGTAAAAATGCCTGTGTCACGATGTGTTCCGGAATGCGCAGGCCAATGGTTTTACGGCGGGGATTCTGCAAGCGGCGGGGTACTTCCCGCGTCGCTTTAAGGATAAAGGTATACGGACCCGGTGTCAGTGACTTCATCAGCCGGTAATTCATATTATCAACCTGGGCATAGGTGGCAATTTCCGCCAGATCACGGCAGACCAGTGTGAAATTATGGTGTTTATCGACCCGGCGGATACGATGAATGCGTTCCATGGCTGACTTGTTGCCGAGGTGGCAACCAATGGCATAACTGGAGTCGGTCGGGTAGACGACCACACCGCCATCGCGGATAATCTGTACAGCCTGCCGGATCAGCCGCTGCTGCGGGTTTTCGGGGTGTACTTCAAAATACTGACTCATGGACTTTATATCGTATAAAATGCGCGATTTTACAGATTAAACCGGAGAAATACAGTTGTCATGACCTTGTTTTCATTCCGAACCGGCATCATATTGTGTTCTAATGCGTATTTTATGCTCATGAAACCGGAGCCGAATAAAAACCGGTGTGAATCAAAAAGGACAGAGAAACATGCTTTATACCATTGTCGGTGAAGATGTTGAAAACAGTCTGGACAGGCGACTGACTGCCCGTCCGGCACATCTTCAACGTCTGCAACAGCTGCGTGATGAAGGTCGTCTGGTCATTGCCGGTCCTAACCCGTATATTGATACCGAAGATCCCGGCCCGGCCGGATTTAGTGGTAGCGTGATTATCGCGGAATTTGAATCTCTGGCGGCTGCGCAAAGCTGGGCAGAAGCCGACCCTTACCTGGACGCTGGTGTCTATCAGACCGTTAGTGTCAAACCGTTTAAAAAAGTTTTACCTTAAAGGAAGAAAAAAATGCGAATCAAAATGAACACACTCATCGCAAGCAGTTTAATCGGGTTTTCACTGGCCTTTCCTGTTTCTGCCGAGGAAAAGCAGGCGACAGCCGATGAGCTGGTGGCTATTGTCAACGGGGTCGATCTGACCCGCGGAACGCTGGATGCCGTGATTGAAATGGCCAAACGCTCCCGCCCCGGCACCGAAGTGGATGAAAAGGCACTGCTGGACGATCTGATTGCCACCGAGATTGCCCGCCAGGAAGCCAAAAAATCCGGTCTGGGTGAGCGAGAGGATGTAAAAGCCAAGGTGAAAAACTTTGCAGACAAGCTGATCCTGAACACCTGGATGCAGGAAAAAGCCAGCTCACTGGATATTTCCGAGGATGAACTGAAAGCGGCTTACGAAGAGCGTATCAAGAACATGCCAAAGATCGAATATAAGGCACGTCACATTCTGGTAAAAACCGAAGATGAAGGTAAGGCCATCATTAAGGAGCTGGAAGGTGGTAAAGACTTTGCCGAGCTGGCAAAAGAAAAGTCCACCGGCCCGTCCGGCCCGTCCGGTGGTGATCTTGGCTGGTTCAAGCCACAGCGTATGGTCAAACCGTTCGCGGAAGCGGTGGTGAAAATGGAACCGGGTAAAATCAGCGCCGCACCGGTGGAAACCCAGTTCGGCTGGCACGTTATCAAGCTGGAAGAACAACGTGATGTCAAACTGCCGGAAATCGACAATATGAAGCCGCAGTTAAAGCGCCAGCTGGAACAGACTAAAATGATGGAATATATGGAAAAACTGCGTGCTGAAGCCGATGTTAAGGTGCTGATGAAAGAGAAAGAGCCTGAAGCACCCAAGGCTGAGGAAGAAGAAAAGCAGGCCGAAGACGGCAAATCTTAAGTTTGCGGACCTGAAAGTGTGAAGTACTCCCCGGTTCCTTCAGTGAGCCGGGGAATCAGCTGAATGGATATTCCGGAATATTGACTAATTCCGGTTTATTCTTTTATATTTTAGGTCAATAAGTGGCTTTCTCTTTTTTCTCCATTCGTGTTTTATATCCTCTCCTATTGTTTGAATTAGCGACAGAAAACGAGACACATTCAACGTGTCTCTTTGATTGACATCTCAAAAATCCACAGGGTATTTTTTCGACAATGCCTCATCAATCTCAGACGCCTTTAACGCAGCCGGGCGGTTAATATGCTGTTGCACATATTGCTCAAAAACCGGACGTTTAGGTATCAGATCAAACTGCATATACCAGTTAAGGTAAGCAGTCATATACAAATCGGCTGTGCTGAAGCGGTCACCGCACAAATAGGTGATTCCTGCCAGTGATTGTTCCAGTGTTTTGACCACATCCTCCAGACAGCCATAACCCGCCTGGCCACGTTCCTTTTCCGAAAGTTGCTCGGGTAGTTGTTTTAATGACTTGGCGGTGGCGACGGCTTCCAGTGGGCCTGCCACAAATAATAACCAGCGGTAATAGGTTCCGCGAGCCTTGCTGCCAACTGGTGGTGCCAATTGTTTATCGGTGAACACATCCGCCAGGTACATACAAATGGCGGCATTTTCGGTGAATACCGTATCACCGTGTTTTAATGCCGGTACCTTTCCCATCGGATTAATCGCCAAATAAGTATCGGCTTTCATACTGCTGTCGTATTCCAATACTTCGGTTTGATAGTTGGCCTGGCATTCTTCCAGCATCCAACGGGTAACGCGTCCGCGCGACCAGGGGTGGGTGTAAAAAATGATTTTATCTTGCATCATAAATTCCTCGTTAATGTTAAATCAAAGGCTTGTTCACCCATTTTTTTATGAACAAAATAAATAATACATCGGCCATGTGTCAGTTTCTGTCAGTAGTGTTGGCGAGATAGTTTAACGATCATCCGGGCAATAATTATATCGCCTTTGCCATTCCCGAAATAATTGCTCCCGGCCGGGTGAGTAGCGTTGATTAAGCATTTCAATACGACTGATTCTATCAACGCGAAAATGGCGAAAGTCCTGGCGCAACTTGCACCACGCTCCAATCACTTGCACGCTGTCAAAAAAAGCCAGCGAAAAGGGATAAATCGTGCGTTGGCTCTTGTTTTCCTCGCCATCCTGATAGTCAATTTGTAACGGCTTTTCATCACGAATGGCTTGCCGCACCTGAGCGGCGTTGAACGCCATTTGTTCGCTGTCAACAGGCTGTGACATTAACGGGGTAAACAAGGTGTTTTGTTGAATGCGGTTTTGCTGTTGTTTGGGAATGACCGCCTGAATTTTTGCCATCGCCTGATTGGCCGCCTCGCGCAACATGCTGTCACCGTGACTGGTCACCCAACGGCTGCCTAAAATCAGCGCTTCAATTTCTTCGATACTAAACATCAGCGGCGGCAACAAAAAGCCCTCGCGCAAGACATAACCGATACCCGCCTCGCCGGTGATATCCGCGCCTTGCAGACGCAACGTGTTAATATCGCGATAGATGGTACGTTGGTTGACAGAGAGTTTCTCAGCCAGGATTTGTGCTTTAACAGGTCGACGATATTGGTGCAGCAGCTGCAACAGGGCCAGCAGGCGTTCCGATTTGGTCATGATCAACCCGATAAATAAGTGGCCTGAATATTGTTCAATTCGGTTTTCCGCACTTCAGAAGGTTCATCGGAGCGTTTATCAAGCGTGCGTGCTTTAATCCACATCAACATAACCTTCTTCACTGGCATCTAGTGCCAACAATAAATCCTGCAATTTCCCGGCATACCCCTGATCATTCTGCCAAAGCCCGCGCTGACTGGCCTCCAGCAGGCGTTCGGTCATTTCTTCCAGGGCATTGGGGTTATGCTCGCGCATAAACTGCTGATTGCTTTCATTAAAAATCAGCGCATCAGCCACTTGCCGGTACTGGTAATCATCAATCAGGTTGGTGGTTGCATCATAGGCAAACAAATAATCGACACTGGCCGCCATTTCAAAAGCCCCCTTGTAACCATGTTCCTGCATCGCCTTGATCCATTTCGGGTTCAGCAGGCGAGAACGAATGACACGGTTGAGTTCTTCCTTGAGGGTGCGGATTTTGGGCATTTCAGGATTGGCATGGTCACTGTGATAAATCACCGGTTCCTGTCCGCTGTAGGTGGCTATGGCATTCGCCATTCCACCCTGAAACTGGTAATAATCATCGGAATCCAGCAGATCATGTTCGCGGTTATCCTGGTTCTGCACCACGGCTTCCAACTGTGACAAGCGTTGTGTAAAGGCCTGTTTCGCCTCCACACCATCACCTGTGCGATTGCCATAGGCATAGCCCCCCCAATTGACATACGCCTCCGCCAGATCATCACGCTGCTCCCAGCAACGCTCGTCAATTAAGCCCTGTAGCCCCGCTCCATAAGCCCCCGGCTTGCTGCCAAATACCCGGTAAGCGGCCTGTTCCCGTGCTCTAGTGGCCTCCATGCCCTGTTGCTCCAATTCATTCGCCTGTTGGCGGACATGCTGGCGTACCGTATTCACCTCAAGGGGTTCCAGCTCATTATCCGCCAACGCCTGCACTGCCGCATCATACAGTTTCATGACATTGGGGAAAGCGTCGCGGAAAAAACCGGAAACGCGCAGAGTGACATCCACCCGGGGACGTTGTAAAAGCATCCAGGAGATAATCTCAAAATCCACCACCCGCTGTGAACCCGCCGCCCAGACCGGTTTAATCCCCATCAATGCAAACGCCTGGGCAATGTCGTCTCCGCCGGTGCGCATGGTTGAAGTACCCCAGACCGACAAGCCGATCTGGCGGGGGTAATCGCCATGCTCCTGTAGATGCCTTTCAATCAGTGCCTGAGCAGATTTCTGCCCCAATGCCCAGGCCGCCGGGGAGGGAATGGAGCGACTGTCCACAGAAAAGAAATTGCGCCCGGTGGGTAATACATCCAGACGGCCACGGCTGGGTGCACCGCTGGGGCCTGCTGCTACAAATCGTCCATTGAGACCTTTCAGCAGGTAATGGATTTCCTGTTCGGCACTCTGGTGAAGCGCGGGTAACAGGTGTTTGCGGGTATCGTTCAGGACTGCGAATACCGCAGGGAAATCATCCTCCAATTTTTTCTGTGCAAGAGAGGGTAGGGGGGAATCTTCCTGAATAACCTTCAAAACCATTTCCCGTGCCAACAACTCCAGTCGTTCCCGCGTATCCGCATTTGTCCGCCAGAGTTGATCACTCACCTGCTGTAGTGCATCCGGCTTTGCTCCATCCCATGCCGTCACTTCGGCCTGAAACGGATCAAACGCCAGCCCCAGATCCGCACATAGAGCATGCAAAAGCCCCTGCGCATGAGGGGCTTTCCCTCTGGGCAGACGCAGTAGTGTCACCACCGTATCCGCCAGCTTTTCCGGCTCTGGTAGCTGTCCAAGGCGATGCAGACCGTGACGAATCTGCGCCTCTTTAATGTCACACAGATAAGTGTCCAGTGCATCCAGCACTTCACACTCATCGTCACTTTGGCAAGGGAGTTCTTCTAATACCTGTGTGGTTTCCAGTTGTTCCAGTATTTTTTGTCGTAGCCAGTCCTCGCGGCGCTGATCCAGACCCAACGCCTGATAATATTCATCCACCAGCGTTTCCAGTTCCGCCAGTTCGCCATAAGTTTCGGCGCGAGTCAGTGGCGGCATCAGATGGTCAATAATGGTGGCCTGAGCGCGGCGTTTGGCCTGTGCGCCTTCGCCGGGGTCATTGACAATAAAGGGGTAGAAATGCGGCATTGGTCCCAGGGCAATATCCGGCCAGCAGCCTTCAGACAGGGCAATCCCCTTACCCGGCAGCCATTCCAGATTACCATGTTTGCCGACATGAATGATCGCATCCACCTGATACTCATGGCGCAACCAGAAATAATAGGCCAAATAACTGTGCGGCGGCACCAGGTCAGGATCATGGTAATTGGCACTGAGGTCGATATTAAAACCGCGAGCGGGTTGAATACCCACGAAGGTTTCCCCCAGCCGAATTCCCGCCAGCATCAGGCGTCCTTGGCGGAATTTCGGGTCTTGCTCCGGGCTGCCCCAGCGCTCCCAGACCTGTTGCTGGTTCTCTTCAGGTAACTGGCTGAAATAATACAAATAACGCTCGATATCCAGACTTTGCCAGCAGGGCAGAAAATGCAGGGTCGCCGGATTATTGGTGACGGCTTGTAACAGCTCGCGGATTAAGGCATCGCCATCCGCCGGAATTGTCTCAACCGGATAAGCGGCCTGCTGCAAAGCCTGTAAAATCGTCAGGGTGGAAGCCGGTGTGTCCAGACCGACGCCATTACCGATACGGCCATCCTTGGTGGGATAGTTGGCGAGAATGAGCGCGATCCGCTTATCCCGATTAGCTTTATTGGCTAATTGACAGTAGCGCCAAGCAAGTTCCGCGACGAACCGGGCACGTTCGGTGTGAATACGGTATTGAATCACATTGATCTGGCAACGTTCACTGTAATGGCTTTCTGCTTTAAAGCTGACGGCACGGGTGATAATCCGGCCATCCATTTCCGGCAACACCACCTGCATGGCAATATCACGGCTGCGCAGCCCCTGAGAAAATTGCTGCCAGTCTTCTTCCGTACTGCTGGACAAGATCAGTTGCAAAACGGGAATATCACGCTCAAAAGGTGATTGAAAATTTGTCGGCTCAGCACTCAGATCGGGCGCTGTAACCCGCGTGCTGGCAAAGCCGGTAGTGTTAATAATCAGCCTGGCCTGACTCGTTTCCATCAGCGCATTTACCAGCATCAGTGACTCGGGGTCTTTTAAAGAGGCAATGGCAATCGGTAAGGGCTGTAAACCCTGCGCTTCCAGTAGCGTGATCAGCTCATCGAACATGCGGGTATTAGCACCCTGCAAATGGCTGCGGTAGAACAACACCACACACACATTATCAGTGCTATTGCCCTGCTGCTGCCAGCGTTGTTGCCAATCTGCGTAGCTGGCCTGCGCATAGGGGGCATTGGGCATATACAACAGGCATTGCGGTAAGACTTGCGGTTCCTGCCATGACGTTTCCCGCCCCAGACAGGCTTGAGCGACAAAGCGGAATAGTTGTTGGGCATTAGTGACACCCCCGGCACGCAGATATTGCCAGACGCGCTGCACCGACTCACTGTTGTCCACCGAACTGATTACGCTGAGTTCCGTGTCAGGGCTGTTATCACCAGATACCATGATCAGGTGGCGTGGGTGATTCGGGCGTGAACCTTTTAGCCAGTCCTCCAGCTGCTCAACACCATATTGCCAATAGCTGCTGCCACCGAGCAGGGAGACCACCACGACCTGCGCATGATCCAGCACCTTGTGGCGATACAGGTCAAAGGCTGCCGGTTTCAGGAGTTGTAACCAGTTGGCGAGCCGGATGGAGGGGAAATCCGTGGGCAGGGTTTCGGCAGCATGGACTAATGCGCCGAGCGAACTGTCTGCGGCGGATAATAAAACAATGTCGGCGGGTGTCTGGTCGAGGTCGCACCTGTTTGTATTTACTGCTTGTATTTTATTGAGGGTGCGTTAGCGATATCACCATCCGTCACCAGTGTTTGCAGCTTGTTTTCAGCCACTGTCGTACTTGTTACACTAGCCGTTTACAACAACAATCATTCAGGACGAATACGATGCAATACACATTTCAGGCCGCTGTCAATGCTGCTGCCGTCGATACCGACTGCGTGGTGGTCGGGATTTATCAGGACGGTCAGCTGTCAGCAGCCGCACAACAACTGGACGATAGCAGCCAGGGGCAGTTAAAGACCTTTCTGGCACTGGGTGATTTCAAGGGTGATCACAATACCACCCAGCTGCAATACGCCATGACCGGCGTCAAGGCACCACGGGTATTACTGGTTGGTCTGGGCGAGCAGGCGAAGATGACACCGGAGCGACTCGCACAGGCAACGCTGGGTGCGGCACAGCGACTGAAAACCAAAAAGATTGCTTCAGTGACCTCTTTCCTGACTGACGAGTGTACCGGAGACCGTTCCGATGTCGTCCGGCAGGCTGTACAGGCTGTGGCCGAGGCCATGTATGATTTCTCGGCGTACAAAAGTAAAAAGGACGATACGCCTGCTACGCTGGCAAGCTGGACGATTGCACACACTGAAGCCGGTGATTTCAGTACCGAAGTACAGCGTGGCATGGCCGTCGGGGCCGGTGTTGCGCTGTGTCGCGATCTCGGTAACACTCCGGGCAATGTTTGTACACCAACCTATCTGGCAGCAATGGCACAGCAGCTGGCGGACAGTTCAGACAAAACCACCCTGGACGTGCTGGATGAAAGTGAGATGGAAGCCATGGGCATGGGGGCTTTCGTTTCGGTAAGCAAAGGCAGTACAGAGCCGGGAAAAATGCTGATTCTGCAATACAACGGCGGCAAGCAGGGTGATGCACCGATCGCACTGGTGGGCAAGGGTATTACCTTTGACAGCGGTGGTATTTCCCTGAAACCCGGTGCGAAAATGGATGAAATGAAGTACGACATGTGCGGAGCCGCCAGTGTACTGGGCAGCCTGAAAGCGGCTATTGCCATGGAATTGCCGCTGAATCTGGTGGTGGTGGTGGCCGCAGCAGAAAATATGCCCGCCGGTAATGCCAGTAAGCCGGGGGATATTGTCACCACCCTGTCTGGCCAGACTGTGGAAATCCTCAATACCGATGCCGAGGGCCGTCTGGTGTTGTGTGATGCACTGACTTATGTGGAAAAATTCAAACCTGCGGCAGTGATTGATGTGGCCACCCTGACCGGGGCGGCGATTGTGGCACTGGGTCATCATACTTCCGGCCTGTTGAGTAATGATGATCAGCTGGCACAGGAGATACTGACTGCCGGCACTGCTGCCAATGATGAAGCCTGGCGCTTACCGATGGGGGAAAAATACCAGAAACAGCTGAAAAGTAATTTTGCGGATATGGCCAATATTGGTGGACCGGCAGCGGGTACAATTACAGCAGCCTGTTTTCTGGCACGGTTTACAGAAAATATGACCTGGGCGCATCTGGATATTGCCGGAACGGCTTGGCAAGATGGCGCAAAAAAAGGGGCAACCGGTCGCCCGGTACCACTGCTGACGCAGTTTTTATTAAATCGTGCTTATCCGGTCTGATCTGAAGCAATGACCCGCATTTCCTTTTATGTCGGTAAAAGTAATGCGTTGCAGGCCCGCTTCCGGCTGGCCTGCAAGGTGCTGGAGAAAGCGCAGATGCAGGCGCTGAATACCTATATCCATCTGGATTCAGCCGCCAGTTGTCAGCAACTGGACACACTGATCTGGACATATCATGACCTGAGTTTTATTCCGCACACGCTGGCTCCACACCGGGAAGATGGTGTGCGGGTGCAGCTGGGCTATGACCATGAACCGATGGCAGACTGTGATCTTCTGATTAATCTGTCTAATGAGATACCGGAGTTTTTTGCACGATTTGTCCGCATGGCGGAAATTATTGATCAGGAAGCTGATATTTTGCACGCTGGTCGCAAACGTTACCAGTTTTACCGCGACAGGGGCTATAATCTGGACTACTATCAACTGTGACGACAATTTGACATCAATCCGGATAGTCATTCTGTCATTTTCTATACTTCGGAAAACCGGCACCACGGATAAATATTACTGATAAATCAATATGAACAAGCAGCAGGATTTTGATACCACCATCCGGATTCCCGTGGTGACCGATCTGGTCAGCCCCGGCGATCCTGATATTATCAGCCGTGCCAAGTCCGGTGAAACCACCGAAAACCAGCAGAATTTCGAGAAGCGCCTGAAAGAGCGGATTGCCGAACTGCAAACAGCCGCCGGACAGGACGAATACACCGGACTGGCGCGGGCGCATGCCATCCGTTCCGAACAGCCGGAACCGGAATCTGCCGAAACCGGATTGCCGGACACGTCTGGCACCACAGTCACCCTGCGCAAGGATTATGAACAACAGATTGATGAGCGCCGTAATGAGCTGATTCGCGAACTGTCCGGCATGCTGAAGTAAGCCTGTTCCTGAAATTCCTCAGTCATCAGCAATAATTCGCGTTATAATCCGCTGTTCTTTCACGGATTCAATAACGCGGACTCATGGATAAAACCTACCAACCACAAGATATCGAACAACGCTGGTACCCGTTCTGGGAAGAGCAGCAGTTGTTTACGCCCAAAGGTGAAGGCCAGCCCTACAGTATTATGCTGCCCCCCCCCAATGTCACCGGCACCTTGCACGTCGGCCATGCTTTCCAGCACACCCTGATGGACATTCTCACCCGCTATCACAGTATGAAAGGTGACAATACCCTGTGGCAGCCGGGTACTGATCACGCCGGCATTGCTACACAGATGGTGGTGGAGCGGCAGCTGAATGCCGAGGGTAAAAATCGTCTGGAGCTGGGCCGGGAACCGTTTCTGAAACGGATCTGGGACTGGAAGGCTCAATCCGGTGACACCATCACCCGCCAGATGCGTCGTCTCGGTACAGCCTGTGACTGGTCACGGGAACGTTTCACGATGGATGACGGTTTATCCAAAGCCGTGCTGGATGTGTTCATCAAGCTGTATGACGAGGGCCTGATCTACCGTGGTAAGCGGTTGGTGAACTGGGACCCGGTATTCCATACCGCGTTGTCTGACCTGGAAGTACTGTCCGAAGAAGAAAATGGCCACATGTGGCACCTGAAATATCCGGTGGCCGATAGTCATGGTAATGCCACCGAGGAATACCTGATTGTCGCCACCACCCGCCCGGAAACCATGCTCGGGGATACCGGGGTGGCGGTGCATCCTGAGGATGAGCGCTACCGTCATTTGGTTGGCCGTCATGTCCTGTTGCCACTGGTCAATCGGCTGATTCCGATTGTGGCGGATGAACACGCCGACCCGGAAAAAGGTACCGGTTGCGTAAAAATCACTCCGGCCCATGACTTTAACGATTATCAGGTTGGCCAGCGTCATCATCTGGAGATGATCAATATCTTCACGATTGATGCCAGCCTGAACGATGAAGCACCGGAAAAATACCGGGGCATGGATCGTTATGATGCGCGGAAACAGATTGTTGCGGATCTGGATATGCTCGGCCTGCTGGATGAAGTGAAGGATCATAAATTGATGGTGCCGCGTGGTGACCGTTCCGGGGCGGTGATTGAACCGTATCTGACGGATCAATGGTATGTGGATCTGACCCGTGATGTCCAGTCCGACGGTCGACCAGGTGGCAAAGCCAGAATCACCCGCCCGTCGATAGAGGCTGTGGAATCCGGAGCCATTAAATTTGTTCCGGCCAACTGGGACAAAACCTATTATCAGTGGATGTATAATCTTGAAGACTGGTGTATCTCGCGCCAGCTGTGGTGGGGACACCGCATTCCAGCATGGTATGACGATGAGGGGCATGTTTATGTCGGATACAATGAAGCGGCGGTGCGCGAGAAATATTCATTAGCGTCCGATCTGGTATTGTGGCAGGATGATGATGTGCTGGATACTTGGTTTTCTTCCGCGCTATGGCCGTTCTCTACACTGGGCTGGCCGGAACAGACCGAGGCGCTACAAACCTGGTATCCGACCAGTGTATTGGTGACCGGCTTTGACATTATCTTCTTCTGGGTGGCCCGGATGATTATGTTCGGCACCCGATTCGGCGGCGATATTCCATTCCGTGAGGTATATATCACCGGGCTGGTGCGTGATGCCGATGGCCAAAAAATGTCCAAGTCCAAGGGAAATACGCTGGATCCGCTGGATATTATCGATGGTATTGATCTGGAGTCACTGGTAAAAAAACGTACCGGCGGCATGATGCAGCCACACTTGGCAGAAAAAATTGAAAAGGCCACCCGCAAGCAGTTTCCGGACGGTATTCCGGCTTATGGTACGGATGCCGTACGTTTTACCTTCGCGGCACTGGCTTCCACCGGGCGGGATGTACGGCTGGATCTGCACCGCGTCGAAGGTTACCGCAATTTCTGCAACAAGCTGTGGAATGCAGCACGTTATGTGCAGATGCAGTGTGACGGGCAGGGTACCGGTGCGGATGAATTTGCTGAAATAAAACTGTCCGTAGCAGATCGCTGGATTCGTTCGGCATTACAGAGCGTTAAGACCGAAGTTGCCGGGCACCTTGACCATTACCGCTTCGATCTGGCGGCAAAAGCCCTGTATGAATTTATCTGGCATGAGTATTGCGACTGGTATCTGGAACTGTCCAAGCCGGTGCTGAGCAAGCATAACGATGATGATCCCGCCAAACGCGGTACCCGTCGCACACTGGTACAGGTGTTGGAAACCGCCTTGCGCCTGATGCATCCGTTTATGCCGTATATCACCGAGGAAATCTGGCAGAACATCAAGGGATTGGCGGGTAAAAATGGCCGCTCCATTATGCTGGAAGCCTGGCCATTGTCGGATGATGAGAAAGTGGATGCGGAAGCGGAGACCGAGATTGGCTGGGTGAAGGAGTTCATTATGGGTATCCGCCGTATCCGTTCCGAGATGGATATTAAACCGTCACAGGAGCTGTCGATCCTGCTGCAAAACTGGACTGTGGCAGATCAAACGCTTTATACCCGTACCGAAGCCTTCACACGTACCCTGGCCAGGGTGGAAAATGTCGAATGGCTGGAAGCGGATATTGAAGCGCCGGAATCGGCAACGGCCCTGGTTGGCGAGATGAAAATCCTGATTCCACTGGCCGGATTGATTGACAAGGATGCTGAAATCAGCCGTCTGGAGAAAGAGATTGGCAAACTGGAAAAAAGTCTGGCAGGGCTGGAAAGTCGCCTGAATAATCCGGCTTTTACTGAACGGGCCAAGCCGGAAGTGGTGGCGAAAGCACGGGAACAGGCTGAGGAGCAACGCTCGGCGATGGAGCAGTTCCAGGGGCAGCTGAAAAAAATTCGGGCATTGTGAGGTGTTTACTTTCCCATATCCGGGGTCATCCGGATGTGGGGAGCCGTAGGGATATTCTGATGTTCTTGTATTTTCTTTAGCCATAACGCCAGATTCCGACGATCAGTACTAGTCGATAGCTGCCACCGTGTCATAATAGGCCGATAAATAAAACAAATAATGAGGAACAGTCCATGACCCCGAACCTGACTCATTGGGTAGTTGCCCTGCTGCTTTGCCTGTCCTTTAGCGCCCAGGCTGAAATTTACAAATGGACCGATAGTGATGGCAACACACACTATTCCCAGACTCCACCACAAGATAATAAGAGCAAAGCCGAAGATATTGGTGAGGAAATCGACATGGCTGCCGGTACGGCCAGCGATACGAATAATAAAGCGGTGAAACAGGAAAAAACAGCCGATAATGAAATGGAGGCTGCCAGAAAGCAGGGTAAAGAAAATACGCTGAAGCACCGTACTTTTTGTGAGCAACAAAAGGCAGCCCTGAAAAAACTGTTATCCAACCCGGTTATCCGCTGGAAATCCAAAGACGAAGAGAAAATTCTCAGTGCGGATGAACGCAAGAACAAGATTGCAGAATTCGAAAAGAACATCAAGGAGCTGTGTAACCCGGACGTGCTGTCAAAGCAGCAGGAAATCAGTGCAGAGTAAGCCCGGAAAATGGATTCAGCCACAACATTTCAGGTTTACAAGCCACGGTGACTGCGTTAGGATTGCCACCCTCTGGAGAGCTGTCCGAGTGGTTGAAGGAGCACGCCTGGAAAGTGTGTATAGGTTAATAGCTTATCAAGAGTTCGAATCTCTTGCTCTCCGCCAATTTAAAGATCGACGATTAACGAAGATCACCGAAAGCCCGCTACACAGCGGGCTTTTT
>PDWJ01002690.1_pt1 | contig 26986 bp, 20 predicted proteins | sample 1430881 | NCBI WGS metagenome assembly PDWJ01 (sample SAMN01162460, study PRJNA174530) | Oral metagenome, whole genome shotgun sequencing project. | biome: Marine environment; feature: Marine mammal; material: Swab sample of the gingival sulcus; isolation source: swab sample of gingival sulcus...
GGCGGAAAAACGGGTGAGCGTCCGCCTTGCGGCGGTTGGCGGGCGGCAGGTGCGCGCTGAACTTGAGGGTGTCGGCGAGGCGGGGGCGCGCGGATTCGGTCGGCTCAGCCGCGAGATGGAGGCGGCGAATGCCCGGCTCGCGGGCTTTGCGCGGCGGGTGAAGGTTGCCGCCGCTGCTGCGGTGGCTGCGGCGACCGCTGCGGGTGTCGCCATGGTGCGCTCCGGTCTCTCGAACGTCGATGCGCAGGCGAAGCTGGCGCAATCACTGGGCACCACCGTCGCCTCGATCCAGACGCTGGAGCGGGCGGGAGAACTGGCGGGCGTCTCCATGTCCGGCATTGAGCAGGCCACCAAGGATCTGACGCGTCGGCTTAGCCAGGCGGCTGCTGGAAGCGGCCCCGCGGCGCAGGCGCTGGACCGGCTGGGTCTGTCCGCAACCGACATCCTGGCCCTGCCGCTGGACCAGCGCGTAGGCGCGATCAACGCTGCCATCGAGGACTTCGTGCCGGTCGCAGAACGCGCAGCCATCGCGGGGCAGCTCTTCGGCGAGGAAGGCTCCATCGCCATGAGCCGCATTGACACCGCGACCCTGCGACAGGCGACGGAGGACGTGCGCGCCTTCGGTGTGATCGTGTCCGAGCAGGACGCCGACCAGATCGAACGCACGAACGATGCCATTTCGCGCCTTGGCCTGATCTGGCGCGGGCTGTCGAACCAGCTTGCGGTTGCCGCAGCCCCGGCGCTGGAGGCCGTCGCCGATGCCATGGTGGCTGTGGCCCACCGCACCGGGCCGCTCGGCCGGGCCATCGCCGGGCTGTTCGACAACCTCGGCCGTCTGACCACCTATGCGGCCACCTTCGCCGCCTTCCTCGCGGGTCGCTGGGTGGCCGGACTGGCGGCGGCGGCCCTCTCCGTGCGTGGCCTCGCCACCGCGCTGGTGGTCATGCGTGGCGCTCTCGTCCGCACCGGCATTGGCGCACTGATCGTGGGCGCCGGGGAGTTGATCTACCAGTTCACAAAACTGGTGCAGGGCGCGGGCGGGTTCGGCAATGCGCTGGAGCTGATGGGCAACGTGGCCCGGGCGGTCTGGGGCGGGATCGCGGCCAGCGTCGGCTCCTTCCGCGACGATTTCCGGGCCATGGGCGCGGAGATACAGGCGATCTGGCTGCGGCTGATGGCGTTTCTGTCCTCGAAATGGGCCGATTTCCTCGGCCAGATTGGCCCGGGGTTCAACGCACTGGCCGAGCAGATCGGGGCCGACACCCGGATCGACTGGTTCGGGGCGCAAAGCCATGCCTCGATGCTCGATCATGCTGCCAGCAATGCCGGGCATATGGCCGGAACCTACCGCACCCGCGCGACGGATACACGGGCGCATGCCTTTGATGGCGCGCGGGCGGCACTTGAAGCGCTCCGCGCCGCGATGCGGGCCAGAGACGGTGAAGGCGAGGATGCGCTGGACAAGGCTGCGGCTGCGGCGGATCGGGTCTCGGGGGCTCTGGACAGCGCTGCTCAGGCCGGGCGTGCGGCCGGGACGGCCAACGCAGAGGGCGCGGAACAGGCGGTGACTGGCTGGCAGGCGGTTACGGCGACGCTGGCGGATTATGCCAGCAAGGCGCGCGATATTGGCAGCGATATCGGCCAGAGCCTCGTCGGGGCCTTCCGGTCGGCCGAGAACGCGGTGGGCGAGTTCGTCAAATCCGGGAAGCTGGACTTCCGCGATCTTGTGGCCTCGCTCATCGCTGATCTGGCCAAACTGGCCGCGCGGCGATTCATCCTCGGGCCGATCGCCAATGCTCTCGGTGGTATTCTGGGCGGGGCCGGTGGGTTGTTTGCCAATGTCCTGCATGCGGGTGGCATGGTGGGGTCCGCAGGACCGTCGCGCATGGTTCCGGCCATGGCATTCGCGGCGGCACCCCGGATGCATTCCGGCGGGTGGGCTGGTCTCAAGCCCGACGAGGTGCCTGCCATTCTTCAAAAGGGCGAACGGGTTCTTTCACGACGGGAGGCGCGGAGCTACGGCACCGGCGGCGTCAATGTCACCATCCATGCCCGCGACGCCGAGAGCTTCCGGCAGAGCCGCACGCAGATTGCGGCCGACATTGCCCGGGCCGTGTCGCTGGGCCGAAGGGGCATGTAATGGCGTTTCACGAGGTGCGGTTTCCGGACAACATCAGCCGGGGTGCCCGTGGTGGCCCCGAACGGCGCACCCAGGTTGTCGAGCTGGCCTCGGGCGATGAGGAGCGCAACGCCAGCTGGGCCAACTCGCGCCGCCGCTACGATGTCGCCTATGGCATCCGTCGTGCGGATGATCTGGCCGCCGTCGTCGCTTTCTTCGAGGCCCGCAACGGGCGGCTCTATGGGTTCCGTTTCAAGGACTGGGCCGATTACACGTCCTGCCTGCCGTCGCAGGTTCCAAGTCTGAGCGATCAGCAGATCGGCACCGGGGATGGTGCTACAACCGCGTTTCAGCTGGTGAAGCATTATGCCTCGGGCGGTCAGACATGGATCCGGACGATTACCAAACCAGTGGCTGGTTCGGTGTTGCTGGCTCTGGACGGGAACGTGCAAGCCTCCGGCTGGTCGGTCGACACGACCACTGGCCTCGTCAACTTTGACACAGCGCCCGGGTCCGGTATCGCCATCACGGCCGGGTTTGAATTCGACGTGCCGGTCCGTTTCGACAGCGACACGCTCGATGTCACCCTCGATATCGAGCGGCTCGGCTCGATCACCTCCATCCCCCTTCTGGAGATCCGGCGATGAACGAAGAAACCGGCTTTCTCGCGGCCGTGCTGCGGGAACTCGGCGCGTCCACCGCCGTGATCCTCGCCGCCTGGGGCGCATTGGGCGGGGCGACCAATGCGCTGACGACGCGGATGCGCCTGCGTGATGCGCTGCGCCACATCCTGCTTGGCGGGTTGATCGCCGCCGGCATGGGCAGCCTGTCGATGGCGCTGGTGGCAAGCTGGCTGGCTGCGCCGCGACCTGACCCATCCCGGCCCGGATTTCGCGCATCGCCTGCGCGTCGGCCTGGCAATTGCCGGGTTCCTGTTCTTTCTCTCACTGATCAGGTGATCTCATGCATATGACAGACAAGGGGCTTCTGGCCCTTGCCCGGCACGAAGGTCTCGTGCCTAGGCCTTACAGGGACGTCAAAGGCGTCTGGACCTTCGGCATCGGCCATACCGCCGCCGCCGGGCCGCCCGATCCGGTCCGCATGGCACGCGGCATGCCCGCCGACACGCAGACCGGGATCCGCGAGGCGTTCAGGCTCTGCCGCGCCGATCTCGCGCGTTACGAAACCGATGTGCGCCGCGCGGTGAAGGTGCCGCTGGCCCCGCATGAGTTCGATGCGCTGGTCAGCTTCCACTACAACACCGGCGGTATCGCGCGGGCCAGACTGACCCGGCATCTCAATGCAGGCAACCGTGCGGCAGCCGCGCAGGCTTTCCTGAACTGGCGGCGCCCGGCCGCGATCATTCCACGCCGCGAGGCCGAGCGTGATCTGTTCCACCATGGCCGTTACCCCGGCGGGACGATCCCGGTCTGGGCAGTGGACCAATCCGGACGCGTGGACTTTTCCCGGCCTGCTCAAAGCCTGAGCGAGGATCAGGCACTGGCGCTGTTGCGTCCATCGTCAACTCCACCCGTCTCCGACCCTGAGCCCAACCCGTCCACCAGTTGGCTTGCCCGGCTGGTTGCGTTCTTCTCTACCCTGATCCGGAGGCTCTGACCCCATGCGTTATTTCCAACCAACCTCGCTCACCTGGTGGGCGGGGGTTCTGGCCATGCTCACCGGCGTGACGTCGATCCTGCTGCCTGCCACCGGCCCGCTTGCAGAACTGTCGCGCCTGATCGCGCTGCTTGCAGGCAGCGGTGACGCCTCCCCCGCAGGGCTGACCTTCCTCGGTCTTGGCCTGATCGGCCTGCGCGACCGGATCGAGCGGGGGTTCCGGGGCGATGACTGACATTCTGGCCTGGTTGCTGGCGGCGCTGGCTGCACTCGGGGGCGTCGTCCTCGGCCGGGTCCGGGGGCGGATTGAGGGGAAACACGCCGGCAAACGGGAGGCGAAACGCGATGCGATGCGAGAGACATTCGAACAGGTGGAGCACGGTCGGGCCGCGCTGCGTGATGGGCGCGATGCTGGTGATCCCGCTGACCGGCTGCGCCCGCATGGGCGCGCTGGATCGCCGATCTCGACGACCGCATGACGGGAACCTGCCGATGAAGACACTCGATCCCGCCCTTCAGGCTCATCTCGATGAAGGCACCACGACCCTGTCCTGGTGCTGGCGCATCACACGGGCTGACGGCATGGCCCTTGGCTTCACCGACCACGACCGGACGCTCAGCTTCGACGGCACGGAGTTCGAGCCGGAAAGCGGGCTGACGGCCTCCGAGATCCGCTCGGGCTCGGACCTGTCGGTCGATGCGCAGGATGCCGAGGGCGTGCTGAGTTCCGACCGGATCACCGAGACCGACATTCTCGACGGGTGCTGGGACAACGCCGAAGTCGAGGTCTGGCGGGTGAACTGGGCCGACACGGGCCAGCGGGTGCTCATGCGGCGCGGGGCCATCGGCCAGATCCGGCGCGGGCGGCTGGCTTTTGTCGCCGAGGTCCGCTCGCTGGCCCATGTGCTGGGCCAGACGGTCGGGCGGACCTTCCAGGCGAGTTGCGACGCCTCGCTCGGGGATGCGCGCTGTGGGGTCGATCTGGAAAGTCCGGTCAATAAGGGCACAGGAACCGTGCTTGATCTGGTTCGGGATCGGGCGTTCACCGCCTCGGGGCTTGGCGGGTTCGAAGCAGGCTGGTTCGCATTCGGGACCATCGACTGGATCAGTGGCGCGAATGCCGGTAGGCGGGCCGAGGTGCTGAGCCACGACGTCACCGATGGCGCCGCGGTGCTGACCCTGCTTGAAGCGCCGGTGCGCGGTATCGCGCCGGGCGACAGGTTCGTGGTGCGGGCCGGCTGCGACAAGCGGCTGGAGACCTGCGGCGCCAAGTTCGCCAACACCTCCAACTTTCGCGGCTTCCCGCACATCCCCGGGCAGGATGCGGTGCTGCGCTACGCCAACCGGGATGGCGGGCATGAGGGGTCTGTGCTGTGACCAAGGTCGTTTCCACCGCCGATCCCAAGCGCATCATCGCCAGCGCGCGGTCCTGGCTCGGCACGCCGTATCACGATCAGGCGAGTCTCAAGGGCATCGGTTGCGACTGCCTCGGGCTGGCCCGTGGTGTCTGGCGCGAGGTGGTGGGCCCCGAGCCGTTCCCCATCCCTGCCTATTCCCGCGACTGGGGCGAAACGGGTCCGCGTGAGGTACTGGCGGAAGGCGCGCGCGCAATGATGATCGAAGTTGAACCAGAAGCTGCTACGACAGCTTCATCCACGCCTATGAGCGCCTCGGCGTGATTGAGGAAATGCTCACCCCGTCCTGGCGGCGGCGCATCGCCTTCGCCTTTCTATTCCCAAAACACTGAGATCCCCACATGGCCACGCTTGTTCTTGGCGCCGCCGGTGCCGCCATTGGCGGCAGCATTGGCGGGGCAATCCTCGGCGTCAGCGCCGCCACCATCGGCGGCTTTGTCGGCTCGACCATCGGCTCGGTGGTCGACAGCTGGATCGTGTCTTCACTCGCGCCCACGCAGCGGATCGAGGGCGCCCGGCTGGACAACCTGCGCATCACATCCGCCACCGAAGGGGCGGTGATTCCGCGCCTCTACGGCCGCATGCGGATCGGCGGGAACATCATCTGGGCGACCGATTTCCGCGAGGAGAGCAGAACCACCACGCAGGGCGGCGGCAAGGGCGGCGGGGGCGGCAAGGTCAGGAGGACCGAATACGTCTACTATGCCAGCTTTGCCGTCGCACTTTGCGAGGGGCCGATTACTGGCATCGGCCGTATCTGGGCCGATGGCAAGCTCATGGACACTGCCGGGCTCACATGGCGCTGGTATCCGGGCGATGAGACCCAGACGGCGGACCCGTTCATCGCAGCGAAGATGGGCATGGCCCGCACACCGGCCTATCGCGGCACGGCTTATGTCGTCTTCGAAGATCTGCCGCTTGGCGATTACGGTAACCGCCTGCCGCAGCTCTCTTTCGAGGTGTTCCGGCCTCTTGCCGATGCGGACACCGCCGAGGGGCTGACACAGACGGTGACCCTGATCCCGGCATCCGGCGAGTTCGCCTATGCCACGCAGGGGATCCGCAAGGGCAGCGGCGGGTCATCCGAGCCCGAAAACCTGAACGCGTTGCCCGACACCGCCGACATGGTGGTGGCGCTCGACCGTCTGCAAGCCATGGCACCGGCGGTTGAGAGCGTCTCGCTCGTCGTGGCCTGGTTCGGTGACGATCTGCGCGCGGGCGACTGCAAGCTGCGACCGGGCGTCGAAGTCTCGGCGAAGACCACGAGCACGCAGACGTGGTCGGTGAATGGCATATCCCGTGCGAATGCGCATCTCGTCAGCCGTGACGATCAGGATCGCCCCGTCTATGGCGGCACGCCGTCCGACTTCGCGGTGGTTCAGGCGATCAAGGAGATGAAGGCACGCGGGCTGCGCGTCACCTTCTACCCGTTCCTGATGATGGATGTGCCGCCCGGCAACAGCCTGCCGAACCCGTATTCCAACAACGCCGCAGAGGCCGGCCAGCCCGCCTTCCCCTGGCGGGGGCGGATTACCTGTTCGCCAGCGGCGGGCTACGCGGGATCGGTGGACAAGACAGCCTCGGCCGCAAGCCAGGTTGCGGCACTGTTCGGTGGAGCCACGCCTGCGAGCTTCAGCGTTTCTGGTGAGACCGTCCGCTGGACCGGCGCGCCCAGTGACTGGGGTCTGCGCCGGATGATCCTGCACTACGCCCATCTCTGCGCGGCGGCAGGCGGGGTCGATGCCTTCCTGATCGGCTCGGAAATGCCCGGCCTTACCACGATACGCACGGATGCCAGCACCTATCCGGCGGTGCAGGCCTACCGTGACCTTCTTGCGGACGTCCGCTCGATCCTCGGGGCCGGGACGAAGATCGGCTATGCCGCCGACTGGTCGGAATACTTCGGTCACCAGCCGGGCGACGGCAGCGGCGATGTGTTCTTCCACCTCGATCCGCTCTGGGCCGATCCGGAGATCGATTTCATCGGCATCGACAATTACATGCCGCTCTCCGACTGGCGCGACGGGTTTGAGCATGCCGACGCGGCCGAGGGTTGGCTCGCGATCTACGACCGCACCTACCTGCAATCGAACATTGCGGGCGGCGAAGGCTTTGACTGGTTCTATGCCAGCCCGGCGGATCGCACCGCGCAGGTGCGGACCCCGATCACCGATACTGCCTATGGCGAGGATTGGGTATTCCGCAGCAAGGATCTGCACAGCTGGTGGTTGACCCCGCATTACAACCGTCCGGACGGGGTGGAAAGCGCGACACCGACCGCTTGGGTGCCGCAGTCCAAGCCCATCCGGTTCACCGAGCTCGGCTGCCCGGCTATCGACCGAGGCACCAACCAGCCCAATGTCTTCGTCGATCCCAAATCGTCGGAGAGCTTCACGCCGTATTTCTCCCGCGGCTGGCGCGACGATGCGATCCAGCGCGCCTATCTCGAGGCGACATATCTCTGGTGGGGCGAGGCCGCGAACAATCCGGTCTCATCAGTCTATAACGACCGGATGGTGCATGTGCCCGAATGCGCCGCCTGGACATGGGATGCGCGGCCTTATCCGTTCTTTCCCGAACTGACCGATGTCTGGAGCGACGGCGCGAACTGGCGGCTGGGCCATTGGCTGACCGGGCGGCTCGGCGCGGTGTCGCTGGCCGCGCTCGTGCGCCAGCTTTGCCTGCGGGCGGGCTTGCCCGAGGAACAGATCGACGTCTCCGGCCTCTGGGGCGCGGTTGAGGGCTATGTGGTATCGGCGTTGGAAACCCCGCGTGCGTCGGTTTCCACACTGGCCCGGCATTTCGGCTTCGATGCGGTCGAGAGCGAAGGCGTGATCCGTTTCATCATGCGCGGCCGGGCGACGGTGGCGAGCGTCAGCCCCGATGCTCTGGTCGCCGCGCGCGAAGGCGACGTGCTGGAACTCACCCGCGCACAGGAAACCGAACTGCCGCAGGCCCTGAAATGGCAGGTGGCCCGCGCCGACGAGGATTACGACGCCGCCCTCGTCGAGGCCCGGCGCATCACCGTGGATACCACCCGGATCGCTTCGGAGTCCTTCCCGATAGCAGTTCCGCCCGAGGAGGCCGAACGCCGCTGCCGTCGCGCATTGATGGAAGCATGGGCTGGGCGCGAAACGGCGGCGTTTCGTCTGCCGCCCTCGCGGCTGGCGCTTGATCCGGCCGATGTCGTGACATTGGAGCATGACGGACGCCTGACAGAGTTTCGGCTGGTCTCCATTGCCGATGCCGATGCACGCGGGATCGAAGCCGTCCGTCAGGATCGGGAGGCCTACGACCTGCCGCCCGGCGCGCCACGACCGTCCTCACTCTCGAAGGCCGTCGTCTTCGGCGCCCCCGAAGTGCTGCTGCTGAATCTGCCGCAGCTGCGTGAGGATCAGCCCGCGCATCGACCGCTCATCGCCGCCCACGCAAGGCCATGGCCCGGCGAGATGGCGGTGTTCCGCAGCCCGTCGTCGGATGGCTTCGAGCTGCTGACGACCTTCGGCAGCCGCGCCCGGATCGGCACGCTGGTCTCGGACTTCTACGCAGGACCGACGTCGCGCTTCGATCTCGGCAATGCGCTGGTCATCGAATTGCTCACCGGCACGCTGGAAAACGTCACAGATCTGACCTTGTTCGGCGGTGCGAACGCACTGGCCGTGGAGTCTGCGCCGGGCGTCTGGGAAATCGTCCAGGCGGGTGCGGCCGAGTTGATCGGTCCCGGGCGCTATCGGCTGACCCGGCTGCTGCGCGGCCAGCGGGGGACCGAAGGCGCCATGGGCAACCCGGCGCCCGCAGGCGCGCGGGTGGGACCTACATCACGCAGGCCTTCACGCCCGAGGGTGTGGGACTGCGACCCTTCTCCGTCACCCATGTCGAACAGCCTTGGCGCAGGCCGCGGACGCCCGGCGATCTGACCATCCGCTGGATACGCCGGTCGCGTGCGCTCGCGGCCGACAGCTGGGGCGGGCTGGAGGTGCAGCTCTCCGAGGAACTTGAGGCTTACGAGGTGGAGATCCTCGACGGGGCCATGGTGAAACGGGTGCTGAGCGCGACCACCGCCAGCGTTCTCTACACCGCCGCCCAGCAGACCGCCGACTGGGGCGCATTGCGCGGCCCTGGCGACACGCTTGATATCCGCATCTTCAAGCTCTCCGCCCTCGTAGGGCGGGGCGCGCCGAAAACCGTCACGCTCAATTTCTGAAGGCCTTCCCATGTCCGACACCACCACCAACCTGCTGCTGCCCTACATCCTTGCGGCGCAGGCTCAGAAGCATGTCACCCATAATGAGGCGCTGCGGCTGCTCGACGGGCTCGTGCAGCTCTCTGTTCTCGACCGGGATCTGACCGCGCCGCCGGGAAGCCCCGCTAATGGCGACCGCTACATCGTCGGCGCGGGCGGGACGGGCGACTGGGCCGGATGGGACCTGAACGTGGCACTCTGGACCGATGGCGCCTGGCTGCGCCTGCCGCCGCGCACCGGCTGGCGGGCATGGATTGAGGACGAGGCTGTGCTGCTGGTCTACGATGGCGCAGGCTGGGTTGGCACCACACCCAACGAGTTGCAGAACCTCTCGCTGTTGGGGCTGGGCACCACAGCGGATGCCGCCACCCCATTCTCGGCCAAGCTCAACGCCGCGCTGTGGACCGCCAAGACGGTGGCCGAAGGCGGAACGGGCGATCTGTTCTACACGATGAACAAGGAGGCGTCCGGCGACGATCTCGGCCTGACGCTGCAGACCAACTTTATCACCAAAGCGCTGGTGGGGCTGTTCGGGTCCGACAGGTTCCGGATCGCCGTCTCGGCCAACGGCAGCAGCTTCCTTGACGGGCTGACCATCGATAACGCCACCGGGATCGTCGATCAGCCGTGGCTGCCGCGCTTCAAGGCCTACACGAATTTCGACAATTACGTTGGCGTTGGGGTCTGGACGAAGATCGCGATCAACAACACCGACTACAACGACCAAGGCGGGTTTGATGCCGGGGCCAACCTGTTCACAGCCCCCGTGGACGGCACCTACCTCGTTGGCGCAACGCTCATGTACAAGGTCAATTCCAGCACAGCGGCCCGGATGCGCGGGCCGCTGGTACTGAACGGCACCACCGAGATTCGGGGCTCCTACGGCAAGATCAGTGGGGTGCACGTCTCCGAGGCCACGGCACTCTGGCTGCAGACGATGGTTGCGCTTACCGCTGGCGATACCATCGAGCTGCAGGGGTGTTTCCGCGCGCAGGATGGATACTTCGCGGCCGATCACACGTCCTTCTGGGGCTGCAAGATCGGCTGAGCGGCGGAAGGATTGCCCCATGACACCACCCCGATCCGATCAGGGCTTCGTCCGCATGCCCGACGCCGAGTTCGAGGCCATGCTGGCGCGCGCTGCAGAGGAAGGCGCGAAACGCGCATTGGCCGATGTTGGTCTCGACGGTGACGAAGCGGCGCTCGATATCCGCGACCTGCGATCCTTGCTCGATTGCGTCCGGCTGGTACGCCGCACCGCGATGCAGACCGCCGTCCGCATGATCACCACCGGCGTGATGCTGGCGCTGCTCGCGGGCATCGCGATCAAGCTGAAGATCTTCGGCAGCGGCCCATAGCCACTCGCCACCCCAAACTGTCAGTCCAATCGACCCGCCTCCGAGGCGGGTTTTTTCTTTTCTGGAGGACCCCTATGACCACGATCTTCTACCAGCACTGGCATGAGGTGCCCGAGGGTGCTTGGCGTTGGCCGAACTTCAGCCCGGCCGAGATCGCTTGCCGGGGCACCAGTAAGCTGCTCGTGAACGAACCGGCGCTTGACAAGCTGCAGGCGCTGAGGGAACGGCTGGGCAAGCCGCTGATCGTGCGTTCCGCCTATCGCAGCCCCAAGCACAACCGAGCTGTTGGCGGTGCCGACCGGTCCAAGCATATGAATGGCGCGGCCTTCGACATCGCGATGTCCAACCATGATCCGGTGGCGTTCGAAGCGGCGGCGCGCGACGTCGGTTTCCTCGGCTTCGGCTTCTATCCGCGCTCGGGGTTCATGCATGTCGACCTAGGCCCAGCCCGCCAGTGGGGTGAGCGGTTTCCGGTCGTCGAATACAGCATTGGGTTTCAGGCACGGGCGGCTGAAGAGTTGGCGAGGTTGCCGGCCGGATCGGCCGTTGTCGAGATGATGAGCGACTACTCCCGCTATACGAGAACAGGCGCGCGGATGCAGATAAAGTCGCCGCTCATTTATGAGATTAGCCTGCTGAAAGTTTTTCGCATTAATGCTTGATATCTTTTTCGCCAATTTCAAGCTGCCTGCTACCCGAGAGCAGCCATGCCGCAAGAAGTTCAACCGTTGCGGCCAATCGGTCGGTCTTACGTAGTGAACATTCCCAAACCGTTGCGACCCGCCATCCTGTCTCTATCAACTGGCCCTGTATAGCGGCGTCCCGGATCACATTCGCGTCGAACTTCGCCTGCCAGAACTCTAGACGCGTCGATGGAGTTGTTGTGTAACGACAGCCCTCATGGCGGTGCCAGAAACAACCATGCACGAAGACGATTGCGTGATGCTTCGGAAACACGAGATCAGGTCGCCCTGGGACATTTTTCGAATGCAACCGATAACGGAATCCGCGCACATGAAGTGCCCGCCGAAGCACCAGTTCGGGCTTCGTGTCCTTCCCCTTGATCCCGGCCATCATCCGGGAACGGGTTTGTTTGTCTACGATATCGGTCACGTGCACCCTGGTCTTCGATCTGGAATCTGGTATACACCGACTGAATGAATTTCGTCAGGAGCCTGATTTGTCAGCCACTTTCGGCATTGTCGATCTGTTCGCCGGTCCAGGCGGACTTGGCGAGGGCTTTGCCTCCCTCGTCGAGGGCGGACATGCGCCGTTCCGAATCGGCATCTCGGTCGAGAAGGAGGCGTCGGCCCATCGCACGCTAAGGCTGCGCGCGTTCCTGCGTGAATACCAAGCACGTCGTGGTACCTTGCCCGATCAGTTCATCGATTTCCACGCAGGGCTTGTGCCTGAGCCGGATTGGTCAGCTGTAGACACCAAAGCTTGGCAGCTTGCCATCGATGAGGCTCGCGCACTTGAACTTGGTACTGAGGATGCAACGACGGCGATTGACGGTGCTATCGAGAAGCTTCGCAAAAAGTACGACGATACCATTCTCATCGGCGGACCGCCCTGTCAGGCATATTCCTTAGTTGGGCGCGCCCGGGCCAAGGGCAAGACCGATTATATACCAGAAGAGGATGAGCGGCATTATCTATTCCGAGAATACATCGGCGTGCTCGACAGGCTTCGACCCGCCGCTTTCGTCATGGAAAACGTCAAGGGTATGCTTTCCTCGACCGTTGAAAGTCGACTTGTCTTCGAGATGTTGATGGAAGATCTGTCCTCGCTTGGCACGGGCGAAGGTCATCACTACGATCTGCTGGCCGTCCGCGTGAAAGATGGAAAAGCCAGCCTACAAGAAGCGGTGCGACCGTCTGATTTCATCGTGCGCGCTGAGGAGTTCGGGGTCCCGCAACGGCGCCACAGGGTGATCATCGTCGGAACCCGGTCCGACCTTGCGAGCAAGACAGCCCGAGCCGAGATTGCTGTCTCGGGTCTGTCGCGGACGGTCGACAACGTTATCGGCACAATGCCCGACGTTCGCAGCGGCATTAGCCGTGGTCGAGATGACCCACTGGCGTGGCGTGACGAGGTTGTCGAAGCGGCGAAGTTGCTAGCCAAAATGCATAAGGGAAAAGCGAACGCGCCACTTCGTGAGGCATTCTCGTCCGTTGCCAAGCAAATGAAGTCACGGGCTCCAAACCGTCGAACTGCGTCATGCCTGCCCGATGGCTACGGCACCTCAAACGATGAATTGATGAGCTGGCTTGAACGGCCAGCGCTCAGTGCTATCGCCCAGCACAAAACTCGCGGTCACATGGCCTCGGATTTAGGGCGGTATCTATTCGCTGCTGTTTTCGGGTCAGTGCGAGGCTATAGCCCAAAGGCTGCTGACTTCCCTCTCGCGCTCAGCCCAGATCACCGGAATTGGCACAGCGGCGTCTTCGCTGATAGATTTCGAGTTCAATTGGCTGACGCGGCCGCGACTACAGTAACAAGCCACATCTCCAAGGATGGACATTACTTCATTCACCCCGATCCGATCCAGTGCCGCAGCCTGACGGTGCGCGAAGCAGCTCGGCTGCAGACATTTCCCGACGACTATCTGTTTCTTGGCAACAGGACACAACAGTATGTCCAAGTCGGAAACGCCGTACCGCCGTTTCTTGCTCGACAAATTGCGAAGCTGCTCCTAGTCGCGTTGGGCTAATATCAAAGATTTATTTTGGCCAAATGCTCAAGGGTCTTGCTCAAAGAAGTTCTTGGATCGAACCATTCGGTGCTGGGAATTCAGCAGCCCTGACCGCCGCCCATGTATCTGGCCTCTTCGCTACTTCCGAGAATTGCTGACCCGGGGCAATCCGGTTGAACTCCGCGTTCACGACCACTGCCCACTCCCAGAGCAAATCCCTCAAACCGCTAGAAATCCCCTGCCGCATCCAGATCTGCTCAAGATTTAGTCTTTCGCCGATTTTTTCCGATACAACGGCAACGACATAAGTGGCAATGTTGACGTATCCTTGTCTAAAGATCTCTTTTGCGTCTTTCGTCTTAATCATGCTTTCGATTGCCTTGAAAACGATGACTTTTGCAATCATTGCACGATACCACTTTACATCTAGTGGACTGGGAACAATGTCTGGCTGCTCGTCCAGCGCATCCATGAAAGCTCTGAAGTTTTTTTCTCCAGCAAGGGCGACTTGATTGGGTTTTCCCCTCCAGGCTTCGTGGTATTTGGCAATATCTGTCTTGGTCAATTTGCGTCTCGGTGGGATCATTTCCTTTAATTTTCGACGCTTGGCAGGGGTGGTGCCCTCTCTCAAAAGCATGACGTTGTAGGCGCCTGCTGCCCGCTCATAGAACCAACGGGTTGCGCCATCAGGACACCAAGTGTCGTTCGCGAGTTTTTCGAGCTCTCGATGGAATGGGCGATTGGCCGAGAGATCCGACATTTTTACTGCGTTTTGGCTGTTTGCGTAACGCGAGACGTTACCAATCAACCGCTCACGTGCTTCGTCTTGAGACGCTTTGAGAATGATGATCTTTGCCGGAACCATGACGTGGCTGAGATCGATGGTCCGATCATCGCGCGACGCGAAATAGATGCTCGAAGTGGTCTGGCCCCCGTTAACGATCTGCAAACCCTTAAGAAATGACAAGCCAAGATTTCCATCATCGGAACGTTCAAAAGCCGCCTCATCGCAGACTAGAACTAGGCCGTTGTTGAATGCGAGAAAGTGCTCCGGTTCCTTTCGTAGCGTTTCGACAATACCCTTGTTTACGGCTCGTTTGTTGCCCAAGAACGTCCGAATGTTTGCCTCCAGCAGTGTTGTGCCGAAGCGGAGATATAGATCACGAATAAGTTGCCCCGGAATTGCTGTCAGGGCGTACTCATAATCCGCGTCGGGATCAGGAACGTGAACACAAGGAAGGGGTCGACCGATCGACTGAACAAAACTTACTGCAAGTTCATCTCTTGGTTTTCCTTCGGTATGTCGAAACAGTCGCTCAATATCCATGGCCTCGACGGCCACCATTTTTTGATGAACCTCCTTATTCGAGAACCGCTTGGTCTTCGTTCGCCCATCCGTGATCACGAACACGCGAAGCCGATCAATGTCGTTCCATCGGGAACGGATAGTAGCAACTAGGTCCCTGACCGGATGGGTGGGATCAATTTTCGTATCGAGCTGGCCACTCGCCGCCCGAAAGAGAAAGCGCACGCCTTCGCTGGCGGTTCGAGTCGCGTCCGAGTCGCGCAGATCGTTCAATTCTTCTGTTCCGAAATAGTGGGTCACGAACAGGTCAAGCGCCGTTTCATCTGAACTTAAGGCATAGCCGGTGATGCGCAGCTTGGCGTTGCCGACCTTGCCGTTCCAATGGCAAACAGTCGGTGTGTCGCATATGCCTGCTTCTGATACATGCTCCATGACCATTTCGGCAAAAACGAGCTCCTCGGAAGGAAAGGGGCCGCCACCATCGGCTACGCGTTCGGCGATGATGGTCTGCATGTCTGAACGGAAATTGTGGTGAAATTCTTCAAGATTCATATCAATCTAGTCCAAATTGGTTGATCAAATCTGGAACCGTAATGGAAGGAACTTCCAAAGCGTCCAGGTCAAGGACATAGGCGGCGGAACGGATGGCGACTGGTAGGTCAGCACGTGTGAGACGTGGCATGTGACCTTCCGAACGAAATCCCCGGGCATCCTTCAATATCAGCGTTCGGCCATAGAGCGGCGCATGCTCATCGAGGTAGCCCATCACCATCAGCAACGCTTCGAAGCCTCTTTGCACTCCAGCATCTTTAAATTTCTCGCGGAGTTCCGAGACGATATCGGCGAGCGAAATACCGTCTGTTTTCTCTTCGAAGCGAAGCCCGCAAAGAACAATTGGGTCTCGAGTACTATCCAGCTGCTCGATGCTGTTAATCCGGGCTAGGAAGCTTCCGGTACGAACCGTGCTCTTTACCTCGATCGCGCCACCGCGAATGTGGAAATCTTGCGCCGCCCGCAATGGTCCTTGCCAGCAATCGAGAGCACCAACTCCCAAGGAAGTGTCTGCGAGCATTCTCAAAATCCATAACTCGCCGAGAAGGCCGATCTGTGCATCGGGCGAAAGGGGGCGGTGCGTACGGGCCATGAATGCCTGCCATTCCCTGACCCGTTCGAGAAAGGCCTCTATCACATCACGATTCGCCGCGTTTGCTGCGACTTCCAACGTTCGCAAGACATCGACGACCATGATGGCGAAGATGTCCGGCGATCCTTCGGGCCGTCTGACCAACGCTATGGCGGTCTTTCCGGCAACGACAGTCTGCCCCTCGATCACAGCGACATCGAAACCCTTGCCTTCAGGCAACCGTGCCGAATTCACTGACCAAGAGCTGGGAAATGAAACAATCAACGCTTCTCGCCCCAGGGGGAAGTGGCAGCCGGCTTCAACAGAGACAGCACCCATCTCGGCTAGATGTACAAAGCGCCAGTCTTCACCGGCTTCTTGTCGCGCTAGAGCTCGCCAAGCGCGTTCAAGGCCCTCTTCAGTCCACCCAGTCATTCAGACCTCCCCACAGAACGCTGTTGGCGATATACTTGGAATTGGAAACCCTTCTCTCGGAAGTGCTCGAAGGGAAGCTGATTGCCCAAGCTACTACAGGGTCTGCATTTTCGAGTTCAGGGACGCCAGAACCGGCAGGATCGAGCAGGTAGAGCATCAGTAAGCCACGTTCGCGTCGAGCCGGAATGCCAGCGTCAAGTACCCCGTTTCCGAGAACGTGACGGATCTGGGGTCCTCTGGGTTCGGAAGGTGGTTCTTTTCCTTCGTTTCGATCCGTATCATTGCGCCAGGTTTTTTGACTGAGTTCGAGGGCTGCCTTCCACTCGGCCTCGGTTAGATCAATAGCTTGATCTCGTGGGGAAATGAGGGTCTTGATGGAGTAACGATCCGCATGCTCGGCCGCTCTGCGGCGATCCAGCATTTTGACCGATGCGCCACCAACCGACATTTCTGATCCGGGTTGTTCCTTTCCGACAAGGGCCACGGTCCAGTCTGTCAGTTCCTGATCCTTGTTCATTTCCTCAACGAAGTCCGCGATCAGCGGGCTCATAATCCGGAAGCTGGCCGAATGAGTCCTGTACTCCCGAAGGAACGAGATCACGCTGAGTGCTGGCACATCTCGCCATAGGTGTCCGTTCCACTTCTGACCTTCAGGTACAAAGAACTGGTGGTTCAGGTCTTTAGATGGGCCTAGTGCGCTAATGAAGCGATCAGTGGCATCGAAGTTTGCCCTGATATCGTCCTTTCGATTTGGGAACACGATTGTCTGCAGCAGATCACCTGAATAGGTCAACTGCATCGCTCGTGCGTTTCGCATCTTTGCCCGCGACGTCACGGTCAGCACGGAGTGGGATTTTACACGCAGACCGAACTGCTTCGGCGTGGCACCGGCCGCAACCATGTTGTCAAACTCTTGGCGAAGCTCTTCGGCTGCATCGGCGATATGGCCGAACCACTCCACCATCTCTTCGGATGTGTATAGGCGGCAGACATCGAGGTAGCCGTCACGGTAGCCGAACCACCGACCCATTTGCATCAGTGTGTCGTACATGCGTGCGGTTCGCAGAAAGTAGCTTGTGCAGAGACCTTCGAGCGTCAGGCCACGCGCAAGCTTGTCGCCACCGATGGCGATAACTTTCAGGCCGCTGGCGTCGTTCTCGGCATAATCCAGAGCGTCCTTCGCCGTGCCGTTGATCTCGCGCACGCGAATGTCCGACAGGACGTCTGGCAAAACGTCACGAATTTGCGCCCATGAGAAATCATCCAGCGTCTCGCCTTCCACAAGCGCATCTCGGATCCCTCGCATGCCGGGGACAAAGGTGGCTTCATATTCTTCGCGCATGGATGCTTCGAGGGGAGCAAGTTCGATGCCTCGTGTGTATCGGCCTTTCATGTCTCTCACGTAGGCGGCTACCTGATTGAAGACTTCGTTTTGTACCGAGGTGAAGCGAGTCACGTGGATGAGCATGGAGGAGTGCTTGGTTCCTTGTCCGCGCAGTTTCCTTACGGCGCAGGCATAAACAAATGACCGGATCGCTTCTGCGAGCGAGTCCGGCACGCGATCTTCGCCCTTCCAGCGTGGTCGATGCCCGTTCTTGTGCGGCTTCATTTCTGGCGACGTTGTTGACTTGCTGGGCATCCAAGGTTGGAATTCATCATCTGACAGCGCGCGTACCAATGGCAGGTCTTCTGGCGTGCTTGAAGCGGAACCAAACACGCGTCCCGGTCCGACGTAGTTCGATGGTGCCGCTAGGTTGGTGATGAATGCAGATGGGAATAGGTCTGGACCATGCTCCTGCGTCTCTCCTCGCTCATGAATGAAAATGTTCGCAAAAGGGGTCGCTGTGTAGCCGACATAAGCCTTGCGTGCAAAATGGTGCAAAATCGCTCGGATGAGCCTGTTGATGGTTTTCGGTTGATGCTCAAAATCTGGATTGCCGAAATCATCTACGACGTCTTCGCCAGTGTCCACTGAACCATGATCCGACTCATCGTCGATCACAAGAATTGGCAGATTGGTGACTAGCTTTCGACCTGTCGCGGGATCGGTGTGGTTTGCAACACGATTGCGGATCCAGTGTAACAAGCGCTCGAGGACTGTCTTGTTTTTCTTGACGACGAACAACCAAGGTCGCTGCTCCGGACTTATATTCATCTTAGCCGCAACGGCTGTGTTGAAGTCACCCTTGTCACTTCGATTGGTTGCTGCATTCGGACGGACCGATGTGTCGTTGTCGATCAGTCCGACCCCGACCGCCGGAAGCTCATCGGCATCAGCGATCGTGGCAAAGCCGAGGAACCCCTCATCCAGGCGAATCTGGGTCTGAGCTCTCAAGTTGTTGTGTAGACCCGCAAGCACAATAATGATCTTGTAACCAGCGTCAGCTGCCTTGCAGATGAGACCGGTGTAGTTGCCCGTCTTTCCGGATTGCACGTGGCCGACAACCAGACCGCGGCGATCCCAAGCACCTTCGCGGACAGGGTCCTCGAGATTTGACAGTACTTCATCGGTGGCGACATCAAGGGCATCGAGGGCAGTCCAAGGAATACGCGCTTCCATGTACTCAGAGTAGCGTTGCCAGTACGTCCACCCCCGTTTTCTTTCAGCGTCCAGCCAAGGAATATGGTCCTCTCCGCCCAGTAGGGTGGCGTTCTGACCAACGGTACGGCTTGAGCGACGGATCAGTTCGTCAACGAGCGCGTCCCGATCGACGAGGGCAAAATCCTCCTCCATCATTATTGAGAGCTTCGCCAGCTCCTTTTCGATCATTTCTGGCGTCACAGGGCTCTGTGCCCGCTCCGCAGCAAGGCGGAGCATGTTCTGCGCCATGGAAAGTATTGAATCGAAGGCCTTTTGGTTTGAAATCGTCATAGTGAATCTTTCAATTCTAGGGATGCAACCAGGTCTAGATACCTGTCGAATGGAGGCGTGCGACCGAGCCGTTCTCGCGCCTCAGCAGGACTCAGACGGCGAAATGTCACAAGTGCTTCGAACATCGAGGACAATGTCTCCATGACTTCCTCGTCAGGTGCCCCGGCGAAACCTGTCCTCGGCGTTTCCTTGTCTTCTGCGGTGTCAAGCCAGATGCGCTGAACTGGAACGGTTTCCTCAATGAGCCTGAAAACAGCGAGGATGTCCGGTTTGAGCGATCCAGCGCGTTTCAGGATTGAGGCGACGAGGTCATGGTCTCGGGCAATACGGTAAGAGGTCCCTTGTGCGGAGCGTCGCACCTGCCAAGCCTCGGCAACCGCGTTCGAGCGCGTGCCCGAAACAGGCGTGACGTGACCTCGGTGGGCAAAGACCCGCCTCGCCGTGTCCCGCGTCTCTGATGCAAGGCGGTGAAGTTGAGGCCGCAGGCGCACCGGCGGATTGGCGGTCGACTTTAGAACATTGATCTTCCAATCGGCATCCGCGCTGTTTGGTATGTCCAGCCTTATGCGGGCGAGCCGGTGAGCTTCATCGCGCGGCCATGGCTTACCGCCATCGCCTAGGCCCAGCCAGCCCCCTGCAAGAAGGAGACGGCGGTTGCGATAGACGTAGAAGCCCTCCTGCTGCGTCCATCCTCCGGGTCCGGCTGCGGATTCTTGTTCGGTGGTCTTGAGCATGTCGCGGTGCGGAAGGACATGACACTGAACTGTCACACCGGTCGTATGGAGGATTCGATACTCGGGGCTTTCGAGCGCTTTGCCGGGATGTCCTATCATGTAAGGATCCCAAGGCTTCACGCCTCTACCGTTGAGAAGGAGGCGCAGGGTCGGCTGTGGCCCGTCCAAAAGACGATGAAAGGTCATCGCAAGATGTGCTTCAACGCGATCGGCGAGCTCGATCATGTCGGTTGCGGCGAAGCCATCGGTCACAATTCGGTCTAGCTTCTCCCAAAGGACGATAGTGCCTTGGTCCATCTGCTCGAGGGGCGCAAGCAGATGTTCAGATCCTTGTGCGGGCCCTTCAAAAAGTGGCCATTCGGCGCCCGGCTCCTGACCAATTAGGTCGAGATCCCAGCGCAGGCATACAACAGGTCCGCCATTCTGCCGACTGGCAACGGTCAGTCTTCGGGCTTGAGAGAAACTTGCTGTCTTAAGGCCTAGTCCGAAGCGCCCAAGGTCGCTGGCTGCACGCTCCGCCCGAGGATCACGTGCACCAAGGCGCATTCCGGCTTCAAGGGCCGCGTCGTCCATGCCGTCGCCGTCGTCAACAATCCTTACCCAGCTGTCTGGGCCAGCCCATTCGAGATGAATGGCGACCTCGCTTGAGTTCGCCGTAATGGAATTGTCAACCAGATCGGCCAGTGCAGTAGGAAGCGCATAGCCAAGTCCGCGAAGTGACTCGAGCATTGAACCGGCGTAGGGGGGGGCATTTCGTACAGTCATTCGAGTTGCTCCCTGTCGGACTCTGCCAGACCGAGGCGGCTCAACTTTCCAATTACTGCATTCCGGCTGGTTCCCCCCAGTTCTTCCGCAATCTCGCTTGCACTCATGCCAGCTGCCCAAAGCTCCTCAAGACGAGCCACTCGGTATCTCGTCCAAGACGTAAGTTGCCGCTTTCTGTTATCTGTCTCGGATGCCCCTTCTTTTTCTTTGTGCTGCACGGCCGGGACACTCAATCGGCGACTGGTGTCGTAGCCCATTAAATCTTGGAGCTGGCGCTTGCGACCTGGATGAGAAAGCCGGTCCAGGGCCTTTGCCTCGATTTGTCGAATGCGCTCGCGCGTCACTCCATAGATCTGGCCAATTTCCTCGAGGGTCATCTCCGAGTCGCGATCAATCCCAAAGCGCATCCGAATTATATCTGCCTCGCGCTCTGGCAGTTCAGCTAGGGCGTCCGCAATGATCTTTTCCGTTTCTGCCGCGTCGAATGCGTTCGCGTCCTCTTCACCGGGAAATAGCTCATCCCAGTCTTCGATACTTTCTGGATACACAGCCTCTCGGGGAAACGCACGAAACTGAGACACCTCTTCAGCTGTCCATTCCAGTTCCACGGCAAGATCCCTTTCGGAAACAAAGCCGTCGGCCCTAATGTCGAGCTTATCCATGGCGAGATCTAACCTGGCAATTTTCTCCTTCCGATGAACAGGGATGCGGATCGTCGCTCCCTCGTCAGCACGCCATCGCATTATCCCCTGCCGCATCCAGTAAGTGGCATAGACAACAAAGCGATAACCGCGTTCTGGATCAAAGCGCCGCGTGGATCGCTGTAGCCCCATGAAAGCCACCTGAAAGACGTCCTCTGGGTCTTCACCTTCCTCCACGTTCCTTGCAGCAAAGCGTCGTGCGTAAGGCAGGTGTTTGCGGACTAGTCGCTCGTTGGCAGCCTCAAAGAGCGAGATTTGGGTATTCAGCTCGTTGACGTGCTCCGCACTGGCAAGGTTTTGTTCCATCGAACTAATGAGCTCTTTTTGGAATCCCAGCGATAGATCGAGCGCCTCAAGCGCGCTAAGCGCTTGCCGTCGCCGTTTACCATCCATTACGCGTCCATTTTCTTGCCAAGACTTAAGGGATTCCGCAGCGGCCAAGACTTCGGCCGTCTCGGGGTGGCCGGGGCGAGAGGGGATGATGGTCTTCAGCGAGACAGAACTTGGGTTCCGGACGCCACTCTGAATGGTGTCGACGACATCAAGGATCGTTTGTATGGCGGCTTCGGACGCGAGAATTCCCAACTGAAGCTCTTGCTTTGCCCGGACCATGGGTTCCAAGAGTTGGCGCTCATCGGACTTGTCCATGACGAAGCGTTGTGTTCCAGGCAGCCGCGTCGATCTCGTGAGAGCTGCTTCGATTGCTTCAGAAAGCTCATCCGAGGATATCTCCGTTCGGGAGTCCCAAAGCCCGTCATAATTCCTGAAGACAAAATCTGCCTCGTCGAAACCGCCGACCTCAAGATTGCGCTGGAGGTTAATGCGCAATTCCTCAAGATCACCATTGCCGTCGCATAGAGCGAGAAGGCCTTCGATGTCGCTGTTCCAGTACCATCCTTTTTGCAAAATTTCTTTGGCCCATATGGTGCAGATCTCCGGATCGATTGACAGTCGCGTGCCACTCTGAACCACCGCGGATTTGATTGATTGGCGCCCACGGTTACGGACCTTTAGAAAATCATGCTCGGCGCCATTATCCGAAGTTACGGCGGCGGCACCAATGCCTTCTCCCACAATGGATGCTGGTGAAAGGTCGAGATTCCAATCTCCCTGCTCATCCGTGGTAACTACATTTGACGGACTAACGAGAGCCACGAAGGATCCCGAAACCGCTTCGCGCTCGGACTCGACGAAGAATTGCTCTGGCTCTTCCTCAGCCTCAAAAACAAGCAAGTCGTCAAAGTCATCTAGTTGGCTTGGTGGTGCATCAGATTGCTCATTCTCGGAGCCAAGCTGTTTCGATAGCGTTGCAATGGGCGTAGAGGCAATGGGCGCGGATACTTCAGCTACCGTTTCGGAGCGGCGGTCGTCATCACCCTCTTTTTCCCAAAGGCCAAGTCGATGGGCTTTGCTCAGAACAGCATTGCGGCTGACCCCGCCCAACTCCCTTGCGATTTGGTTCGCACTTCGGCCATCGGCCCACATCCTTTTCGGGAGGTCGACCCGTGCATCTGGCCAAGACGACGTTGCGGTTGACTTTGGAACTTCGACATGTTGCGCGAGTTCCGTGCGCTCACGGGTCGTATCCCTCAGCTTGTATATGCCCAAACCATGAATCTGGTTAAGTATTGCGCCGGGAGTAACGAGTCCGCCAAGTTTCTGAGCAATCTGGCTTGGTTCCGCGCCTAGGGACCAAAGTCGCGTCAATTCTTGGTTTCTTTCTACGGTCCAGAACTTTTTCTCAATTTGTTCATCAGAAGGCTTCGAAGGCGCTTCCGGCTTTCTTTGCGGGGTAGGCGAGAAGCGATGTTCTGAAACATCGTTCCTCGGCACTTTGCTGGTTTCGGGAGTTGCGGTGATGCCGCCTTGTTGAGGTTCTTCTTCGGTTGGCGATCCCGAAACAAGCGAAGATAAGAGCTGGGCTGCCAACTCGTGGCCTTCTGAGAAGGCGACGTCAGCGGGCGTTTGCCGTTCATGGTTTAGTGTTTTGGGATCTGCGCCGGAACGAATGAATAGGTCACATAGTGCAAGGTTGCCCGTTCGTGCTACCAGATGCAGTGGTGTGTCTCCCTTCGGATCAGCAAAATGGAGACGCGCAGACGCTGCAAAATCGGCAAGTGTATCGAGCTTGCCTTCGGCGATCAGCCGGATCTCGTACGGAGCAAGTACGCGGTTTTCAGGTTCGCTTGATTGATGGGCTCGACGGCTTAGGACGCGAGACAATTTATCTAGTATTCTCATGAATTGCCTCCCTATTGAGAAGCACAATTTGCTGATCCTGCGGCTCCCGGGCTGACGGATCAGTATCTAGGCCAAGGCGTCTGAGTGCGTAATAAAGGAGCGCTCGCCGTACCTTGACCTTAGCTTTGCCGCTTAGCATGCCGTAGTCTAGCGCGATTACCTTCGCCTGCGTTTCCGACAGGTCCGGGTGGGGAGCGATCTCCAACGTCACCTCGGAATGCCACTCGCTGTCGTCGGCGGCCGAGGCGTCGCTCTCCTGTGTGCCTCGGATCTCGAGCATCCGGGATAACAGGAAGTCCTTGAAGCACTCGTCCGAAAGACAGAACGCTCGGGCGTGCCAGCGGAAGCCGTCGAACGCGATGGCGTGAGGCGCAATCCAGCGCCAGCGGGGCTCCGGGCTGGACAGAGACTGGTACTTCACCTCAACCGCCTCTGACCGGCGTATGGCGCCAACGACCGAGCGGAGGGTCACCGGGTTGACGCCACGTACTGGCGCCGGGGCAGACGCGTAAGGCGGGAGATTGGCGATCCAGCAATCCTCCCGGTCGAGGATCCCGTCAGAGAGCGAGCGTAGCTGCGCGAGGTAGCGGCTCGCATCGAGCTCAAGGAACTGCGGCTTGAAGTCCGGGCCGCGAACATAGGTCCGGGCGCTCTTGTCGTAGACCATGTTTTCCGGTGCAAAGCCGAGGTAGCGGTTCAGGTCTGCGGAGACCTGGTTCACCGATAGTCCAAACCGCTCCACCAGGTCGCTGCGGTTGACATGTCCCTCCCAAAACAAGCGGAACTCGATAAACTCAAGGCGCTGCACGACTCCCCAGCGAAGTTCCGTTTTGGGGTTTTCCACGCTGCATCCCTCGTTTGGCGTGATGAAAAAATGTATGCGCCCAATTTGTGGGGTGATATGACACTATCCGAACAGTGATGCGCAATCAATCGAAATTCCTCGAAAATTCGGTAGGTTGACCAATTGAACCCGTCCGGAAAGCAGGCGTGCCGAGACTGCGTTTCCTCGGCCCGCCTGCAAAGATCGCAACCACGAACGCGGCTGCCCGATCCCCGCACGTCATGCTGCGTCGCGGTTGTAGGATGTGATGATCCCGCCAAGCTGACGTCGACGGCGGATCGGGCCGTCAGGGGCGGGCCGGAAATCGACCTGCAGCACGTTGTTTCCGATATCCCGTCCTCGGTGCGGGCGTTCGAAATTGTAGTGGCGCACCCAGGTTCGCAGGATGAAGTCGAGTTGGGAGCGGCTGAAGCAGACGAAGAAATTCAGGCATTCGCGCTTGATGGTGCCGATGAACGATTCCGCGAAGGCATTTGCGTCTGGCGCCCTGTGCGGGATCTGGATGACCCGGGCGGTCTCCGAACTCCAGACGGCATCGAAACTGGCGCTGAACCTGGTGTCGGCGTCGCGGACCAGGAACTCCGGTGTGATCCCCTGTTCGGCGCACCACATCAACGTGTTGCGAGCCTGCTGCGTCACCCACGCCGAGTCAGGGGCATAGGTCGGAGCGCTGCAGAATACGCGGCGGCTGCCGAGATGGATGAATATCAGCACATAGGCCGTCCTTGGCCCGCGGAGCGTAAACACGGTCTTGGAGAAGAAGTCGCAGGCGACCATGCTTTCCATATGCGCCCGAATGAATGTGGTCCACGGCAGGGCTGGTTTCTTTTTGCGCCGCTCGGGGCTTGGATGTATGCCCGCCTCGTTCAGGATGCGCTTGACGGAATTGGCGCCGGCATAAAGCCCCAGCTTTTTCAGCTCCCCCACGATCCGCTTGTAGCCCCAAAGGGTGTTTTCAGAGCCGATCCGGGTGACGACGTCACGCAGCTCCTGCGTCAGGCGCGGTCGCCCTACCGCCTGGAAGGGGCGTCCGCCACGCATCTGGGCAAGCCAGCGTTTGTAGGTCGCTGGTTTGGCGACTTCCATGAGTTCATCGATCTCGTGCCCGAACTCCGCTCCGATGCGTAGCAGCTCGGTTTTCTCGGCGGGCGACAGGATGATCCTTTCCGTCGGGATGCGGGCCCGCAAAATGGCGAGCTGGGCTTTCAGCAGTCTTAGTTGCGCGTTGTGTCGCGGCATGAAGTATCTGGTCAGGAATGCCAGCATGAGGGAAAAGGGCGAATGCATCTTGCAGGGCTCCATCACGGCCTTTAAAAAAATGCCGCTATGACAAGGTGATAGGGCTTGCTTACATTTTGGCACCCCTCTCAGGGAAGGCCGAAAACGCCGATGCCTGGGGATGGCTTCCCTTGGGCCCGGGCCGGGGATGTGATGCGGCCTTTGCTCCCACCTTGAACCGTACGATCGCGATGCCTCAGGCACCTGAGCAGCGTCATGACGCCCTTCCGATCAGTCAGGAAAATATCTCGCAGCACTGCGCTCAAGCGCGCAATGGCTGCCTCTGACACGGGAGAGAGTTGGGTGCCAGGTTGGCTCCCTCCGGGCTTAAACGAGCACAGGGGGCGGCACGAAAACGAGCCGCGACATTGCGCGGCCCGTCAGGTCATTTGCCGGAGATCAGGAGTTGAACCACCACCTTTCGGCGCAGCGGCTGCCGTCCAGATCCCAATCGCCGGAGATCGCTTCACCGGTGGACACCTTGCTGGATTTGGCATCCAGGAAGTCGGCCCAGACGGGAGCGATCAACCCGCCGTCTTCCGCCAGGATCGACTGGCACTCACCGTAGAGCGCCCGGCGTCTGGCGTCGTCCCTCTCAGAGCGCGCGGCAATGAGCGCCACGTTGAAGGCCTCGTTGTCCCAGTTGGTCGCGTTGTAGCCGCCCAAAGCTTCGCGCGAATAGGCGAGCGACAGCATCAGATCTTCGTTGGCGCGGCCCGACCAGCGCGAGGCAAAGAACGGCCTCTTGCCCCAGATATTGGACCAGTAGCCATCTTCGGGCTCGCGGGCCACCTTGATGTTGACCCCTGCCGCAGCCGCGTGTTCGCTGAACAGCTGGGCCGCGTCCACGGCGCCGGTAAAGGGCGTGTTGGAGGCGTGAAGGGTGGTTGTCAGCCCTTCCGCGCCCGCCGCTTTCAGAAGCGATCTGGCCTGCTCGGGATCGTATTCGTGCTGGGGGATGTCGGGGTTGTAATATTCGTAGGCTTCGGAAATGGGCTGGTCGTTGGCGATGGAGCCGTATCCGTTGAGCACCTTGTCCACCATGTCCTGCCGGTTGATCGCCAGTTTCATCGCCTTGCGCACACGGACATCGGAAAACAGCGGGTCGGTGGTAATCATGCTGAAGCAATAATGAACCTTGCCCCGCGTTTGCAGCAGGTCGATGCCCGGCATGACCGCGAGCAGGCCGGCGGTGGTCGGATCGACCGAGTTCATGGCGTCGATCTCGCGGGTTTGCAGC
>PDWJ01001873.1_pt1 | contig 26965 bp, 21 predicted proteins | sample 1430881 | NCBI WGS metagenome assembly PDWJ01 (sample SAMN01162460, study PRJNA174530) | Oral metagenome, whole genome shotgun sequencing project. | biome: Marine environment; feature: Marine mammal; material: Swab sample of the gingival sulcus; isolation source: swab sample of gingival sulcus...
AACGGTGCCAGGTGGCCCCGGCTCGTAGCGATTGAGCAGGAGGCTGTCATGTCCAACACCGTTTCTGAGCGTCGCGACTTTCGCGTCGCCGATCTGTCACTGGCCCCGTTTGGGCGCAAAGAGATCATTCTCGCCGAACACGAAATGCCTGGTCTTCGAGCCATCCGCAAAGAGTTCGGCCCCTCCAAGCCGCTGGCTGGAGCTCGCATCTCGGGTTCGTTGCACATGACCATCCAAACCGCGGTCTTGATCGAAACCCTGGTTGAGCTCGGCGCTGAAGTGCGTTGGGCGAGCTGCAATATCTTCTCCACCCAAGACCATGCCGCTGCCGCGGTCGTGGTCGGCCCCAACGGCACCCCTGACAACCCCGCCGGGGTTCCGGTGTTCGCCTGGAAGGGTGAGACCCTCGAAGAGTATTGGTGGGCTTCGGAGCAGATGATGACCTGGCCTGATGGTGATGGGCCAAACATGATTCTTGACGATGGTGGCGATGCCACCGTCTTGCTCCACAAGGGTGTCGAGTACGAGCGAGCCGGTGAAGTGCCCGATCCGACGGGGGCTGATAATCCGGAGATGGCGATCGTGTTGGGTCTGCTTCAGCGCTCGCTCAAGGATGACCCGACCAAGTGGACTCGGATGGCCGAGAAGATCCGGGGCGTGACCGAAGAGACCACGACCGGGGTGAAGCGCCTCTACAAGATGGAAAAGGATGGCGAACTGCTCTTCCCGGCGATCAATGTCAACGACTCGGTCACCAAGTCAAAGTTCGACAACCTGTACGGGTGTCGCCACTCCTTGGTCGACGCGATCTCGCGGGCCACCGATGTCATGATCGGGGGCAAGTTTGCTGTCGTGTGCGGCTACGGCGATGTTGGCAAGGGGAGTGTCCAGGCCCTTCAAGGTCAGGGCGCCCGAGTGGTGGTCACCGAGATCGACCCCATCAATGCGCTCCAGGCGGTGATGGAAGGTATCCAGGTGCTGCCTCTGGAAGACGTGGTCGACCAGGCCGACATCTTTGTGACCGCCACCGGCGATGCTGACATCATCACCATCGATCACATGCGGCGGATGAAGCACAACGCCATCGTGTGCAATATCGGCCACTTCGACAACGAGATCGATATGGCTGGATTGGCTCGTTCGGGTGCGGTTCGCGATGAGCTCAAGCCGGGTACCGATGTGTGGCGCTTCGACGATGGTCATCAGATCATCGTCTTGGCTGAGGGTCGGCTGGTCAATCTGGGTTGCGCCACGGGCCATCCCAGCTTTGTGATGTCGTGTTCGTTCTCGAATCAGGTGATCGCCCAGATGGAGCTCTTTAACCACACCGAGCGGTATCCGTTGGGCGTTCACATGTTGCCGAAGCATCTCGATGAGAAGGTGGCTCGGCTCCATCTCGACGCGTTGGGGGTCAAGCTGACCCGCCTCACCGATGAGCAGGCCGAGTATCTCGGACTCAACCCTGAGGGCCCGTATAAGCCTGATCATTACCGCTACTAAGAGTGGGGCTGAGCGGCGAGGTCTCACGCCAGCAACTTACACCGGTGTAGTCTGATGACGAGCCGATGACATCAATGTTGCGATTTCATGACGAAACCACTAGAACATGGTCTACATGGACGTTCCCTCTGGGACGACCGGCGGTTTTATCATGACACGTGACACGAATCCTTTTGACGGACGGCGCCCGACTCCTGATGACATCACCCAAGAGTTTTGGGGTGAGGACATCGCCTGGGGCGGAGCGGCGACCTCTTCGACACCCTCGATGGCCGAGGAGCCTCCAGCTCCGCCAGCGAGCCACACCGTTCCGTTGGTGAGCGAGGATGCGCCGGCGCGCCCTCGGCGGCGCCGGCGGCGGGTGGCCGCCAGTGCAGCTGCGGCCCATCGCGCCCCGATCGATCCTCTCCTCGCTCGGGCCCAGGCCGGTGGGGCAGCAGCCAGCGCGCCGCAGCAGCGGCGGGTGGCCGATCCTCTCGTGGTTCGGGTGAGCGCGGTCTTGGCGGCCTTCTTGATCGTCTTGCCGTTCATCTTGTCGAAGAACTCCGACCCAGAAGTGATCGCTGCTGCCGCCCTGCCCACCACCCAGGTGGCCGATGCGGTCACGGTGACGGCACCGGTCTTGACCGAACCTCAACCGTCGGTCACCGAGGTCATCGAACTGACCACGGTGCCGGTCACGACCGTGGCGACAACGCCAGCGCCGGCGGCCCAGCCATCAGCTCAGCCGGTGTCTCAGTCGGCGGCCCGTCCAGCGTCTCAGCCAGCATCATCGACGACCTCGGCAGCTCAGACAGCTCAAACAGCTCAAACAGCAGCACCAGCCCGTGCCGATGAGTGCGCTCAACGCTATGTCGTTGGGCCCGGAGATGGCTGGTATCGGATCGCCAACGAAGCCAAGATCGACACCGATCGGGTCTTGGCGCTCAACAATGCTGATGTGTCCACCGAGATCCATCCCGGTGACAAGATCTGTCTCCCGGCGGATGCCACCATGCCATCAACCCCGACGACGACGACCGCGGTGTCTACCACGGTGGCAGCAACGACCACTGACGCTCCTGCCACCACCGCTGCAGCAACCACCACCGCAACGCCAACCACCCTGGGTTCGGGGGCCTATCTCACCCCTGAGCAGGTCAAGGCCTTGATCCGAGAGATCTGGCCGGAGGAACTCCACGAAAAGGCACTCCAGGTGGCGTGGCGGGAAAGCAATTACATCCCCACCGCCGACAACGGGCGATGCTGCCATGGTGTCTTCCAGATCTATTACACGGTTCACCAGAGTTGGCTGCCTGACTATGGCATCTATTCGGTGAACGATCTCTACGATGCCCGCAAGAACATCACCGCCGCCTATGCCCTCTACCAGCGAGCTGGTGGCTGGGGGCCGTGGGGCGGCTGACGACATCTACGGGTTCAGGTTCGCTTTCACTGGCTCTGGCCCTACACTGTTCCCGCTCAGCGCCCGTAGCTCAACGGATAGAGCATCTGACTACGGATCAGAAGGTTTGGGGTTCGAATCCCTACGGGCGCGCTGACCTCGGCCCTGGCATTGCGCCGGGGCTGATGTCGTTTTCGTGAGAGGACATCGCCCAAGACCAGTCGTAGGGCATTGATGGCGTGCATGACCGAGTTGAACTGGACCTCATCGATGCGGGCCGGCAGATCGGTGATCACCTCACGGAAGGCATCGAACGATTCGAGCCGAGACTCGACCAGTTCACGATCCATATAGTGGGCGTACTCACTGGCGACCTCATCATCGGTTGACGCTCGAGGAAAGAGACGATCACGCAATTCGTGGTCATCGGAACGCACCACGGCAACCAGTTCATCGATCAGGCCATTGATAATCCTCGCGGCGTCGTCACCGAGCTCGATGACGATCTCCTCACCCTCGCGGTAGACCGGCCCGCGCGAACTCATTCGCCATCCTTTTCCATCGTTGCCCACAAGCCGTGCTCGTGGAGTCGAAACACGTGCATTTCGGCCTGTTCGCGATTGCCGTTGGCCACCACGGCCCGGCCCTTGTGGTGAACATCCAGCATCAGCTCGGTGGCCTTCTCGTTGGAATAGCCGAACAGCTTCTGGAGAACATAGGCGACATAGCTCATCAGGTTCACCGGATCGTTCCACACGATCACCACCCAGGGATGGTCGGCAGCAACTTCGCTGTCAGGTTCGACCACCGAGGCCGGTTCGAGCGTTGTCGGCATGGTTCTAGTGTGCCGTCGTCGTCGGCTGCTGCGACACGGTTTGGGTCAGACCACCGGGCGAGATCGAACCCGGTCACGGTGCCTGGCTAAGGTGCGTTATGTGATCGATGTACGACGTTTACGGACCGAACTCGACGCGGTGAAAGCAGCACTTGGCCGCCGTCACGATCCCTCAATTCTTGAGGCACTCGATCGTGCCGTTGCTGCCGATGAACGATCGCGGGCCTTGGTGGCCGAACGCGACTCGATACGGGCCCAGATCAATGCCCTGTCCAAGCAGGTCGGTGGCCTTCGCCGTGAGGGCAAGACCGATGAAGCTGAAGCGGTCATGGCCGAAAGCCGGGCTCTGGGTGAGCGTCAATCCGAACTCGCTGCCGAGGCGGACGTGGTTGACCAAGCCCTCAAAGATGAGCTCTTGGTGATCCCCAACATCCCCTTTGCTGGAGCTCCCGACGGGGAGAGCGATGCCGATAATCCGGTTGTTCGAGGCCCCTTTGTTCCCGATGAGTTTCCGGCTTATCAGCGGATTCCTCACTGGGAGACCGCAACAGCGTTGGGCATCTTGGACAACGAACGGGCGACCAAGATCTCTAAGTCGATGTTCACCATGCAGCGCGGCGCTGGGGCCACCCTGGCGCGGGCCTTGGCCCAGTTTGCCCTCGACTACAACACCGATGTGCATGAAGAAATCCGGCCCCCGTCATTGGTGTCGACGGCAACCCTGACCGCTACCGGCCAGCTGCCCAAGTTTGCCGATGACGCTTTCGCCATCGAACGGGATGACCTGTGGTGCATCCCCACCGCTGAGGTGCCGTTGACCTCGATCTATAGCGGGGAGATCCTCGATGCTGCTGAGCTGCCCCTCCGGTTTGTGGCCTATAGCCCGTGCTATCGCCGTGAAGCCGGATCGGCCGGGCGTGACACTCGCGGGATGCTGCGGGCCCACGAGTTCGACAAGGTGGAAATTCTGGCCCTGTCCACTCCCGAGCAGGCTCCCGACCTTCTGGCCGACATGGTGTCGCGGGCTGAAGCGGTGATCGATGCGCTTGGGTTGCCGTGGCGGACGATCGAGATCTGCACCGGGGACATGGGCCAGAGTCACCATCGCAGCTTCGATATCGAGGTCTACGCTCCCGGTGCTGATGCCTGGCTTGAGGTGTCGTCGGTGAGCTGGTTCAGCGACTATCAGGCCCGCCGAGCCAATATCCGGTATCGCCCCCTCAACGAGGACGGCACACCGGGCAAGGGCACCGCGCTGGTGCATACTCTCAACGGCTCGGCCCTCGCTGTGCCGCGGGTATGGGCAGCGATCATCGAGAACTATTCCAACCCCGATGGGTCGGTGACGGTGCCCGACGTGTTGGCGCCCTATATGCGAGGTATCACCCGGATCGAACCGGTCACCTAGCTGGTTGCGCCAACGCGGTCAGGACTCGGCTGCGGCACGCTCATCGGCCCTGTTGGGCCGGGGAGCGTCAAGATCATCGTCAGCACTAGGGTTTGGTCATGAGGACCGAACTCTTCATCGGTGGCGACTGGATGCCCGGCTCGGGCAGTGATCAGATCGAGGTCACCAATCCAGCCACCGAAGCGGTGATCGCTCAGATCGCTGATGGCACTCCCGATGATGCGCTCGCCGCCTGTGATGCCGCTGCTGCGGCTCAGCTGGGCTGGGCAGCTACCCCACCGCGGGAGCGGGCCGAGCTCTTGCGAGGCGCGTGGCGTCACCTGATCGACCACACCGATGAACTGGCCACCCTCATCGTCACCGAACACGGCAAACCGATGGCCGATGCCCGCGGTGAGGTCGCCTACGCTGCCGAGTTCTTCCGCTGGAATGCCGAAGAAACCGTCCGCCTACGTGGCGAGATCGGGATCGCCCCGTCGGGAGCCAACCGCTTCATCGTCCACCATCCCCCGGTCGGGGTGGTGGCCATGATCACCCCGTGGAACTTCCCGGCTGCCATGATCACCCGCAAACTGGCCCCAGCCCTCGGCGCTGGCAACGCGGTGGTCATCAAGCCGCCCCGCGAAGCGCCCCTGACCGCCCTGCGAGTTGCCGACCTCCTCGATGAGGTGGGCTTTCCTCCTGGGGCGATCAATGTGGTGCCCACCTCCACTTCGGGAGCCTGGTTTGACGTCGTTGCCGATCATCGGGCCGTGCGGATGGTGTCGTTCACCGGCTCCACCGAGGTCGGTCGCCTCCTCCTCAAGAAGTCGGCTGATCGGGTCCTCAAGACGGTGATGGAACTCGGCGGGAATGCCCCCTTCATCGTGTGTGCCGATGCCGATCTCAACGCTGCTGTCGAGGGAGCCATCGTGGCCAAGATGAGGCACTCAGCCGAAACCTGCACCGCTGCCAACCGGTTCTATGTCGATGCCGCTGTCGCCGATGAGTTCACCGAACGCCTAGCTATCGCCATGGGTGAGATCAAGGTCGGCTCCGGCCTTGACCCCGACACCGGATGTGGACCCATGATCAGCGCCCAGGCGGTCACCGAGATCGATGGCCTGGTCAAGGGAGCCCTCGAAGATGGGGCCTCCCTGGCCCTTGGCGGCTCACCGCTTGACCGACCGGGCTTTTTCTATCCACCCACCGTCCTCGCCGATGTGGCCCACGGCAGCGCGATCACCACCGCAGAGATCTTTGGCCCAGTCGCCCCGGTGATTCCCTTCACCGATATCGACGACATGATCGCCCAAGCGAACGACACCGAGATGGGGCTTACCGGCTATGTCTACACCGACGACCTCGCCGTTGGCTTAGCCCTTTCCGAGCGGATACAGGCCGGGATGATCGGACTCAATCGGGGAGCGGTATCCGACCCAGCCACCCCCTTTGGGGGCATGAAACAGTCTGGTTTGGGGCGCGAAGGCTCAACCGAGGGGATCTACGAGTTCTGCGAAACCCAATACATCGCCACCAACTGGTAGCACCCACACGTCACTCGGGCGTATAGGCCAGATTGTGGGCCAAGAGCCGCTCGGTCTCCGCCAGGCTGATGCCCTTTCGGTCGGCATAGTGAGCGATCTGGTCGCGAGGCAGGCGGCCAATGGCGAAATAGTGGGCCTCCGGATGGGCGAAATAGAGCCCGGACACCGACGAGCCTGGAGTCATCGCATAGTTCTCGGTGAGAGCCAATCCGATCGTCGCCTCAGCATCGAGGAGGCGGAACAAGGTGGCCTTCTCCGAATGATCCGGCTGTGCTGGATAGCCGGGAGCGGGACGAATCCCCCGGAACGCCGACCCGAACAGCTCGTCGAGCGAAAGATCTTCGTCGGGCGCATATCCCCACAACTCCCGGCGCACCCAAGCGTGCATCATCTCGGCCAAGGCCTCGGCAAACCGGTCGGCCAACATCTTGACCATGATCGAGGAGAAGTCGTCGTGGTCACGCTCGAAGGCTTCAGCGATAGCGATCTCTTCCGGGCCGACAGTGATCGCAAACCCGCCCAGATGGTCGGTGATTCCCGCATCGGCTGGGGCGATGAAATCCGACAGTGAGCGCTGGGCCTTCCCGTTGCGCTGGGGAAGCTGTTGACGCAGTCCATAGAAGACGGCGTCATGGTTGGGGAGGATGATGTCGTCAACGGCATCGCCCTCGCCGCGCACCGCGGGCCAAAACCCCACCCGAGCCTTCGGTGCAAACCACTTCTCGGTAATGATCGATTCCAGCATGCGTTGGGCATCGTCCCACACCGGTCGGGCTGCATCGGCAGTGCGAGGATCATCGAGCACATCGGGATAGCGACCCCGCAGCCCCCAGGTGCGAAAGAAGGGGGTCCAGTCGATATAGGTGGCGATCTCATCCAAGGTGAGGTCATCGATCGTGCGAGCTCCGGTATAGGTCGGAGTGACCACTGTGGTCTCATCGAACACTAGGCGTGATCGCTTGGCCCGAGCCTCGCTGAGACTGAGCCGATGGCGCTCGACCTCGGCTCGTTCATGGGCTTCGACCACCCGGCGGTATTCGGTGTTGAGCTCGCTCAAGAAGGCATCGCGGGCCTCGCCATCATCGGTGAGGAGACGAGAGATCACCCCGGCAGCTCGGCTGGCATCACCCACATGGACCACCGGAGCATCGCTATAGGCCGGGATGACCTTGAGCGCGGTATGGATCCGGCTGGTGGTTGCACCGCCCACGAGAAGGGGGATGTCAAAGCCCTGGCGGTCCATCTCGGCAGCCACATTGACCATTTCATCGAGCGAGGGAGTGATCAGGCCCGAGAGGCCGACGATGTCGGCATCGTGGTCGCGCGCCGCGTCGAGGATCGTCTCGGCATTGACCATCACCCCCAGGTCGACGATGCGATAGTTGGCGCAGCCCAACACCACCGACACGATGTTCTTCCCGATGTCGTGGACATCACCCTTGACGGTGGCCAAGACCACTGTTCCATTGGTGGATGCCTCGCCGCCATCCCGCTCGGCTTCCAGATAGGGGGTCAAGAACGCGACCGCCTTCTTCATCACCCGAGCCGACTTGACCACCTGAGGCAAGAACATCTGGCCCGACCCAAACAGGTCGCCAACCACATTCATCCCATCCATCAAGGGGCCCTCGATCACCGCCACCGGCGAGATGAGCTGGCGACGGCACTCATCAACATCTTCGTCGACATAGTCGTCGATCCCATTGACCAGGGCGTATTCAAGACGTTTGGCGACCTCATACGACCGCCACTCCGCTGCTTCGGTCGATGTGGCGGTTCCCGATGCATCGCCAGCAAAGCTGGTGGCTGCATCGAGGAGGCGCTGGGCAGCATCGGGACGCCGAGCGAGGATCACGTCTTCGCAGAGTTCGCGCAGCTCGGGTTCGATCTGTTCATAAACGGTGAGCTGGGCCGCATTGACGATCCCCATCCTCATTCCCGCAGCTATGGCGTGATAGAGGAAGACCGAATGCATCGCTTCGCGGACCCGATTATTGCCCCGGAACGAGAACGAGAGATTCGACACCCCACCCGACACATTGGCCAGGGGGAACCGACGTTTGAGCTCGGCAGTCGCTTCGATGAAGTCGAGGCCGTAGCGGTCGTGGTCGGCGATGCCGGTGGCGACAGCGAAGATATTGGGGTCGAAAATCAGATCATCTTCGGGATAGCCGACCTCATCGATCAAGAGGCGAGCCGCCCGAGTGCAGATCTCCACCTTGCGCTCAACCGAATCGGCTTGGCCCTCTTCGTCAAACGCCATCACGATGACCGCTGCCCCGTGGTCCCGGCACACTCGGGCATGATCCAAAAAGGCGGCTTCGCCTTCTTTGAGCGAGATCGAGTTGACGATTGACTTGCCCTGAGCACATTCCAGGCCAGCTTCGATCACCGAGAACTTGGATGAATCAAACATGATCGGCACCCGGGCGATATCGGGTTCGGCAGCGATCAGGTTCAAGAAGTCGGTCATCACCTGGGCTGAGTCGAGCAAGCCCTCATCCATATTGATGTCGATCACCTGGGCCCCAGCCTCAACCTGGTGGCGGGCCACACTGAGGGCTTCGGAATAGTTGCGCTCGGTGATCAGGCGACGGAACCGGGCTGAGCCGGTCACATTGGTGCGTTCACCAACATTGACGAAGGTGGTTTCGTCGGTGAGGGTAAAGGGCTCTAAGCCGGAGAGTTCAAGCCGGGGAATCCTGGTGGGCACCGGTCGGGGAGCAGCCTCGGCCACCGCGTGGCGGATCGCTCGGATGTGGTCGGGAGTGGTGCCACAGCATCCGCCAACCACATTGACCAACCCCGACGCGGCAAACTCACCGATCACCTCGGCGGTCTGTTCTGGGGTTTCGTCATAACAGCCAAGGGCATTGGGTAGACCAGCATTGGGATAGACACAGATCAAGGTGTCGGCAATCCCCGAGAGCTCCTTCACATAGGGACGCATGTCAGCAGCCCCCAGCGAACAGTTGACCCCCACCGTGATCGGGTTGGCGTGACGAATCGATTGCCAAAACGCGCTGATCGTCTGCCCCGACAGGGTGCGTCCCGACCGATCGGTGATCGTGCCCGACAACATGATCGGCACCTCGATGCCGGTGTCGGCAGCGTGTCGACGAGCAGCCATGATCGCTGCCTTGGCATTGAGGGTGTCAAAGACGGTTTCGATCAAGAGCAGATCGGCACCACCGGCGACCAGGCCATCGATCTGTTGACGATAGGCATCAGCGATCTGGCGGAAGGTCATCGACCGATAGCCCGGATCCTCGACCCGCGGTGAGAGCGACAAGGTGATATTGGTTGGCCCGATCGAGCCAGCCACAAACCGGGCCCGACCGTCGACAGCTTCAGCTTCATCGGCAGCCTGCCGGGCGATGCGCGCTGCTTCCACATTGAGTTCGGTGATCAGATCCACCTGGTCGAGGCCGTATTCGCGCTGGGCGACCGTGGTTGCCGAGAAGGTGTTGGTGGTGATGATGTCAGCCCCAGCATCGAGATAGCGACGATGTAGACCAGCGAGGACATCGGGCTGGGTCAGGGCTAAGAGGTCGTTGTTGCCGGCCAGCGATGAGGGATGGTCAGCAAACCGGTCACCCCTCAGATCGTCCTCGGTGATACCGGCAGCCTGGATCTCGGTACCGGCAGCACCGTCGAGGATCAAGATGCGTTCGGTGGCCGCGTGGGAGAAACGATGATCGTGCCAGGTCATGATCGTCCCGGTGTGGTCGGGCGAGGAGTCAGGATGCCGAGCCGTTCGCACACTCCCAGCGCCAAGTCGCTCTGATTGATCGTGTAGAGGTGGACGTGGTCCACCCCATAGCGGCGAAGATCATCGATCTGTTCAGCGGCGAGATCGGCAGCGATCTCGCGAGCATCGGCGGGCGATGCTCCCTCGAAGCGCTCGGCCACCCGGGCTGGGATCGTGGCTCCGCATCGCGCAGCAAATCGCGACACGGTCTCGAAGCAGTGGATCGGGAAGATCCCCGGCACCACCTTGACCTCGATCTGACGGGTGTTCACCAGATCGAGATAACGGGCAAAGACCTCGTTATCGAAGAACATCTGGGTCATCGCCCGGCTGGCCCCAGCGTTGACCTTGCGGGCCAAGACCTCAAGGTCGTGGTCAAAACTGGGCGATTGGGGGTGTTTTTCGGGATAGGCCGACACCGAGATATCGCAGCGCCCCCGGGCAGCTATCGCCGCAACCAGATCGGCGGTGCGCTGATAGCCACGGGGATGAGGGGTGTAGGGAGCATCGATCCCGTCGGGGGGATCGCCTCGAAGGGCGACCACTTGGTGGACGCCGAGGGCTTGATACTCGTTCAAGACCAGGTTGAGGGCATCAACCGATTGGCCCACACAGGTGAGATGGCCAGCCACGGGGACCCCGGTTGAGGCGACCGCCCGAATGGCGTCATAGCTGAAGTGGTGTTCGGATCCTCCCGCGCCATAGGTGACCGAGACATAGATCGGATCGGCCCGACGCAGGTGTTTGACCGTCGATCGCAGGTGATCGAGACCGGTCGCCGTCTTGGGAGGAAAGACCTCAAAACTGATCCGCAGACTCATGGAGCCACCTCGGCAAGCCAGAGTTCGACGGTGAGCTGGCCGGGATCGGGAGGGGTGATCGTTCGGCGTTCAGCGATCGTGAGCCCAGCGGCGGTGCACCACGAAGCCATGGTGTCATGGCTGATCCCGAGGCGACGATGGGCGTGTTCGGTGCGTAAGAACTCGACCTGATGGGGAGCGAAATCGATGATCAGGAGTCGACCGTGTGGAGTCAAGAGTTGGGCAGCTCGTTCGATCGCTTGAGCTGGGTCGGCGAGAAAGTGGAGAACCTGGTGGATGATGACCAGGTCAAAACTCGATGGCTCATAGGGCAGACGAGCGATGTCGCCCTGGTGGAGTTCGACAACCGCTGGGTCGAGGTCGGCCAGATTGGCTCGAGCGACCGCCAACATCGAGTGATTGGTGTCGATCCCGACCAGTCGGGTGTGCCGTGGTGAGGCCAAGAGCTGGATCATGCGCCCAGTCCCGGTGCCGAGGTCGGCCATGGTCTTGTCGGTACGGTCGCCGAGCAGATCAAGGATCGCGTCTTCGACCACATCGTCGGGAGCCCGCAGCGAGCGCACTTCATCCCATCGCTCAGCGATCTGGGAGAAATAGTCGCGAGCCGCGGCGTTGCGACGTTCGATCACGACATGGAGTCGGTGATGGTCGGCAGCCCAGGTCGAGTCATCGGTATCGATCGAGTCGATCGCCGCGGTGGTGAGGGCCCGGGTTGCGGCGTCATCGACCAGGCGCACATAGACCCATGAGCCCTCACGATGGCGTTCGACGATGCCGGCCTCGGTGAGCAGACGCAGATGGCGGGAGATACGGGGCTGGGATTGGCGCAAGATATCGACCAGATCCGACACGGTCAGTTCGCCGTGTCGCAAGAGGGCAACGATCCGCAGGCGCGTCGGTTCGCCGAGACCCCGCAGAATCCGGAGAGCAGCATCAGACGTCAAGCCCACGACATGATGATATAAACATATCTGCATGTGGGCAACAGCGATGGACTGGTGGTTCTCGGCATCACCGGTCGAAAACCGGGCGATTCCATCTACGCTGTGGGGTCCAAGCGCCTCTAGCTCAATGGCAGAGCAGTGGGCTTTTAACCCATTGGTTCAGGGTTCGAATCCCTGGGGGCGCACCATCTGGCCGGATCCTGGCCGACGATCAGTTCTCTGGGGCGAAGGCGACCACCCCTAAGGGCGGCAGATCGACCACGATCGACTGATGATGACCGTGGGAGTCGAGCGGATGCGCATCTACTGCACCCTGATTGCCAACCCCGCTGCCGTCAAAGTCGGTGGCATCGCTGTTGAAGAGCTCGATCCATCGGCCCATCTTGGGGACACCACATCGATAGTGCCATTGGGGTGATGGGGTGGCGTTGACCAGTACCACCACGGGACGGCCCTCACCGGAGGGATCGATTCGCATCCACGCAAACACGCTGCGAGCCGAATCGTGGCCTTCGATCCACTCCATCCCCGGACCGTGATCGTCGAGGCCGTAGTCGCCTCGATGGAGTGCCGGTTCATCGCGATAGAGCCGATTGAGTTCAGCGATCAGATGGCGAATCCCTGAATGCCACGGGATGTCGTGGAGCGACCAATCCAGGGTGGCGTCATGATTCCACTCGGCACGCGGCGCCAGCTCGCTGCCCATAAAGAGCAGCTTCTTGCCTGGCTGGAACCATTGGAGCGAATAGAGCAAACGAAGGTTGGCGAACTGTTGCCAATCATCGCCGGGCATCTTGTTGAGCAGTGATCCCTTGCCGTGGACCACCTCGTCATGGCTCAAGGGCAAGACATAGTTCTCGCTGCCCATATAGACCGACCGGAAGGTGATCTCACCGTGGTGCCACGACCGATGGATCGGGTCGCGCTGAAGATACTGCAAGGTGTCGTGCATCCAGCCCATATCCCACTTGGCGCCAAACCCGAGCCCGCCCAGATAGGTCGGACGACTCACCCCCGGCCAGGCGGTCGACTCTTCGGCATGGGTCATGATGTCGGGGTACTCGCTATAGACCGCCTCGTTGAGTTGGCGCATGAAGTCGATCGCTTCAAGGTTTTCGCGCCCGCCGTATCGGTTCGGAATCCACTCGCCCTCGTTGCGGGAATAGTCGAGATAGAGCATCGAGGCCACCGCGTCGACCCGGATCCCATCGACGTGGTAGCGATCCAGCCAGCACATCGCGCTCGATATCAAGAACGAGCGCACCTCATTGCGCCCATAGTTGAAGATCGCCGAGTTCCAATCGGGATGGAAACCCTGGCGAGGATCGGCGTGTTCGTAGAGATGGGTGCCATCAAACTGGGCGAGGCCGTGGGCATCGGTGGGGAAGTGGGATGGCACCCAGTCCACGATGACCCCGATCCCTCGCTGATGGAGGACATCGATCATCGCCATCAGATCGGCGGGGGAGCCATAGCGCGAGGTGGGGGCGAAATAGCCGGTGGTCTGGTAGCCCCACGAGCCATAGAAGGGATGCTCCATGATCGGCAAGAACTCGACATGGGTGAAGCCGTGGGCACTGCAATGCTCAGCCAACGGTAGGGCCAGATCGCGATAGGTCGGGAACCGTTGACCCTCCACCACGGTGCGGCCCCACGAACCGAGATGGACTTCATAGATCGAGATCGGGGCATCAAGAGCGTTGTGGCGGTGGCGCTCGGTCATCCAGTCATCGTCGGACCACTCATAGGTGAGGTCGGCCACGATCGAATCGATCGACGGTGCACCGCAATGGGTGGCGCCGACCGGATCGGACTTGTCAAACCGGAATCCATCTGGCGAGGTGAGCCGGTATCGGTAGGTGGTGCCGACCCCGACGCCCTCGACCCATCCACTCCACACTCCCGATGATCCGTTGGGAGACAACCGGTGCTCGATGGGCTGGCCATCGTGGTCACAAACCACGGCAAGATCGGCTGCCGCTGGGGCCCAGACCGCAAACCGGGTGCCGTCTTCGCCGGGGTGGGCCCCCAGCTGGGTGTAGAGACGGCGGTGGGTGCCTTCGCCTAAGAGATGGAGGTCAAGATCGGGGAGCGACGAATTCATGACATGGTCCAGGTGTTGAAAGGGCTGGGGGAACGACGATCACGCATCGTCGGGTTCGAGTCGATGGACGGTGAAGACGTGGGCTGATCCTCGGCCAGGGGTCAGGTCGACATAATTGTGCCAGCCATGCCAGCGGTAGGTGCCGCCGCCAAGGATGTCGACGACCTCGTAGTTGTCGTCATCGCCGAGTCCGATGCCGAGCGATCGGATATCGACATGGACATGGCCGGCGTGACGATTACGGCCGTCGAGATTGACCACCACCAAGACTGGATCGCCAACCCCGTTGGGGTCGGTTTTGGAGTAGCACAGGATCTCTGGCGAATCGGTGTCGTGGAATCGCAAGGTGCGCAGGTGATGGAGAGCTGGTTGGGCTCGACGAATCGCATTCAGCCGGGTGATCAGGGGCTCGATCGAGTCGGGATGGTCGAGATCCCAGTGGCGAAGCTGGTACTTCTCCGAGTCGAGATATTCCTCCGATCCGGAAGCGACCGGACGATGTTCGAGCAGCTCAAACGCTGGGCCATAGATACCCCAGTTGGCCGACAGGGTGGCAGCCAAGATCGCCCGGCTCACAAAGACCGCTCGACCACCATGCTGGAGCTGTTCGGTCAAGATGTCGGGGGTGTTGGGCCAGGCGTTGGGTCGGTAGTAGTCGACGGTGCGGGTGGCCAGATCGGTGAAGTATTCCCTGAGCTCCCATCCGGCTTGGCGCCAAGCGAAATAGGTATACGACTGGTTGAAGCCCAGCTTGGCCAGACGTTCCATCACCCGAGGCCGGGTGAAGGCCTCAGCCAAGAAGATCGTGTCGGGATGAGCCCGTCGCAGCGAGCTGATCACCCATTCCCAGAACGGGAAGGCCTTGGTGTGGGGATTGTCAACTCGAAAGATCGTGATCCCGTGATCGATCCAAAACTCAAACACCTCATGCAAGGCTCGCCAGAGCGCTTTCCAATCGGTGGTTTCAAAGTCGATCGGATAGATGTCTTGGTACTTCTTGGGTGGGTTCTCGGCGTACTGGATCGTGCCGTCGGAGCGATGGCGGAACCAGGCTGGATGGTCGGTCACCCACCGGTGATCGGGGGTGCATTGGAAGGCGATATCGATCGCCAGGTCGATGCCGCGGTCACGAGCCGCAGCCGCCAGGGCTTTGACATCGTCGTGGGTGCCCAAGTCGGGGTGAACGCCGAAGTGGTCAGCGATACCCCACGGGCTGCCAACATCGTCGGGTTCAGCGGTTTCGGTGTTGTTACGGCCCTTGCGATTGACCTCGCCAATCGGATGGATCGGCGGCAGATAGACCACATCGAAGCCCATCGCGGCGATCCGATCGAGGCGATCGATGGCATCGGCCAGGGTGGCGTGACCGGTAGCGTCGCCCACCGTCGAGCGAGGGAAGAACTCATACCAGGCACTAAAGCGACCCCGTTCCCGATCGATATCGATGGGGAGGACCTCACTGGTGGCGACCGGGTCACGAGGCCAATAGCGCCACGACCACTCAGTCCATCGTTCGTCGTCGATCGCCGCGGTGACTTCATCGAGGGTCCCGTCGGTCAAGGTGGTGATGATCCGATCGAGACGGGCGGCATCGCGGGATCGGCGCTGGGAGCGGGCTTGGTCGCGCAGGGTGGTCACGATGGCCACCCCATCGCCGCGTTCGACGCTGACCTCGACATCGGCGGCGATCTTGGCTGCCAGGCCGCGTCGCCAGGTGGTGGGATGGTCCGACCAGCCCAGGAGTTGATATTCGTGGCGGCCCAAGGTGGTCGGGGTAAACGAGGCGGTCCAGCGATCGTTGACTTCGAATATCAGGGGTGTTTCGGTCCATCGGGTCGGTCGTCCGTTGGCGCCGATACGTCGCCAACGCAGGGCGCCGTTGACCGAATCGTGGCCATCGCCGAAGAGGTCGGTGGTGACGGTGACCGTTTCGCCGAGTGCGGCCTTGGCCGGGAATCGACCGGCATCGACCACCGGCGATACCGGTTCGATGACCACTCGGGACGGGCGTTGGGCAACAAGTCGCGGTGCCATCGGTGACTTCACCATCCAGACTCGGGGTTGTGTTGCTGACCCACCGCAGCGGGGTCGAAGCTGGCGTGTTGTGCCATGTCTCGACGCTACCGCGCCAGGCCGGTGAGACCCAGACCGGATGGACCACTGCTGAGGAAGAAGTGACCAACCAGGCACTGGTGATTCGTCAGAGCGGTGTCTGCCTGGCCCTATCCAACGCCCAGTGGGCTCAACCCGGCCACCTCCCGAAGCTGGTGTGCGAGGCGAGCCCGACGATTGCGAATGGTGCGGGTCGACACGTGCAGAGCTCGGGCAGCATCGGCGGCGGTCGGTTGGGTGACCAGCTGACGGATCAGCTCGGCATCATCATCAGACAGCGTGGCTTCGCGTGCCAAGGCCGCCAGCTCGATCCAGTCATCGCGGTGATCCGGCGCGGCCACGGTGGCAGCGGTGACATGATCGATGGGGATCTCGGTGGCCGATCGTCGCCGAGCTGGGGCTCGAAACGCTCGATGATCAGCATCGGCGATGAGGGCAGCAGCCAGACAGGCTGGTTGTCGATCGGGGTTGAAGGTGCGCACCGCCACCCAGGCAGCACCCACCAGTTCATCGACTGGATCACCCCGTGACCACCGGCCGCGGCGGCCAACGTGGCTCACCAAACCGGGCAGAATCCGTTGGATGACCACCCGGGCCGCCAGCGGGTCGCTCGCTGCCAAGATGACCAGATGTCGAAGGTTGGCATCCGCATCATCAGCCGATGGTCGACCCCGACCGATCGCTGTCAGGACCTCATCGAGGGTGATGATCGGAGCGTTCACCAGTCCCCAGGTTTCGGCATGGGCGATCGCTGTGGGGTCAACTCGAAGTCGGCTCCATTCGTGGTCGAGGCGGCGGGCGAGGAGCGATCGGTAGGTCATGAGGTGATCGTGACCAACCACCCTCACTGCGATCCTCACCGACGGTCTCACCGGTGAGACCGCGACCCTCACTCACCCAACAATTTCTGGGTAGTGACGTCCGAATTCACCCCCACTCGTGCCCACCTCACCATATGGTCGAGCTGAACTGGATCGCTGGTCCCGACACCGGACGGCAGCTCACTCTGGGTCGGGGTCGGTTCACGATCGGACGGGTGACCGGGTGGGATGATCGACTCGTCGAACCCCATCACGTCATGGTCGAGGTCGGCGACACGATCACGATCACCCAACTCGCTGGCCGCATCCCCCTCATGGTCAATGACGAGTTGGTGCGGGGCACCCAACCGATCACCTCCGGCGATGAGATCGTGGTCGGCGCCAGCCGCCTGGCGGTCGGTCCGTCTCGCTCTCGGCCGCGACTCGGTCGGCTGGTTGTCTCCCTGCCGTCGGTCACGGTGCCCGAATCCGAACTGGTTCGCCGGGTCGATAGCGCCCTCGTGTCAGCGCGTGATCGGGTGCTTGACCCCACCGCGGTGGTCGTCGGGATCGGCCCCGTCCGTCACCGGGTGATCGTGGTCGATCAACGAGGCCAGGTCATCGCTCCGGGTCGTCTTCCGATCAACCATCAGTCCCGCCTCGATCGATTGTCGATCGTCGACAGCGAGATCACCGTTCCCCTCGGTCGCGGCGACGTGATCGCGGTATCGGCCGATGATCCCTGGCCCCTCCTGCGATCCCTGATCGGCCAATTCGCTCACCCCGGTGGTGCCACTGTCCGATGGCATCTCGATGAGCTCAGCTCCGACGATGTTGTCAGCGCTGCCCAACTCACCGACCTGATCTCGTCATCTCCCGATCGAGAGCTGATCGTCTACGACCAGACCGCGTGGGAGCATCGATCGACCACTCCGGTGTCACCGGTGATCGTGATTGGTGACGCCAACACCTCGGTGACCGGAGCGACTCACCAGATCGAGATCGGCTCCCGCTGGATGGCCACGGTGACCGGCGCTGATCTATCGGCTACCGCTCACGCGATCGGATGGTCGTGGTCCCAGCTCAGATCACACAACCCTCAGATCAGCTCCACCACTTCCGACAACGCGGTCAGGCGATGATCGATCGGTGGATCGGTTGGGGTTGGTCGATCATCAGGTGCAAACCAGGCGGTGGCGATACCGGCATTGACCGCCCCTTGCATGTCCGAGGTCAGGCTGTCGCCAATCATCACCGCGGTCGACCGATCGGGTGAACCGAGCTGGTCAAACACCAGGTCGAAAATGCGGGGATCGGGCTTGCTGACCCCCGCTGCAGCCGAGATCACGATCGTGTCAAAGAACGGGCCCAGATCGAGTTGTTTGACCCGAACCTGTTGAACTTCCACCAGTCCATTGGTGACCAGTGCAGTTCGATCAACCCGGCGGCGCACCTCGGTGAGCAGGTCACGAGCCCCATCGAAGAGCTCAGCGGTGTGGGCGAATGCCCACACAAAGGCATCCGACATCACCAGATGGTCAGCATCGTCAGCCATCGCCACCCCCGCTTGGCGAAGTTCGTCGATCAGGATTTCGAAACGTCGATGACGAACCTGATCAGGAACCAGGGTGCCCGCTTCCACCTGACGCCACAAGGCCAAATTGATCGCCACATAGTGATCGAAATGGGGATCAGGATCATCGATCCCGATCGACGCCATCGCATGGACATAGGCTCGTTGCTCGGCTTGCTCGGTGTCGATCAGGGTGTGATCCAGATCGAACAGGACCGTTGAATAGGGAGCTGGCACGGGCTCAGGATCCTTCGTCAGAGTCGTCGATCACGATGTCGTCCATCAGCTCCTTCGGCATTGCCTTGGAGGCGTACTTCGACCAATTGTCCTGGAGGGCGGAGATCAACTGGGAGACGAAGAGGGGTGACATATTGACCCGCTGGACGAGGATCCCGTTGTTGGCCTTACCGCTCTCATCAAACTCGCATCGCAAGAAGTCGATCGTGAACTCGTGAGGCGAATGGCGAACCGCAGCAGCATTGGCCCACACGCCGCCAAGCTGATCAGGCTGGGTCTGGATCTTCATCTCTCCAGTGTGACACCTCCACCGCGGTGATGAGGGCAACCACGCCAACGCGTCGTCACATGCCGGCGATCAGATCGATCAGAGCGAGGCCAGCACCGCGGCATTCAAGGAAGCGGTGCGTTCATCAACCGAAGGTGTTGGCCCCATCTTGTTCATCACATAGCCATAGCCGATGCCGAGTTCGGGATTGGCGAATCCCAGTGATCCACCAGCTCCCGAGTGACCAAACGAGCCGTCCTGAATCATCGGGGTGATCTCGTTGTGGAGCCAGAACCCCGCACCAAAGCGGGCCTTGACCAAGAGGGTCAAGTCATCGTCGTGGACTCGTTCGGTGCGGGCCAACTGCATGGTGTCATGATCGAGGAGGCGAACCCCATCGACCGAGCCCACCGTGGCGGCATAGATGCGGGCCAACGATCGAGCGTTGGTGATCCCGTTGGCTCCGGCCATCTCGGCAGCGTGCATCCGGCGAGAATTGAAGCTCGGCAAACGACCGTTGAGGGTCAAGGCTCGAGCGCTCAGCGAACCCGGGGTGTAGAGCCGACGCATTTGGTCTCGCACCGCTGGATCGAGGGTGGGTGGGCTGGCGATCAGGCGTGCCACCCGACCTTCGAGCTCGTCGGGCAGCCCGATCCAGAACTCGGCCCCCACCGGGGCAGCGATCTCGTCGCGCACATAGTCACCAATGCAGCGACCATCAACTCGAGTCACCAGCTCACCGACCAACCACCCGAAGGTGATCGCGTGATAGGCGAGGGCGCGGGTGGAGGGGGCTTGACCGGCGAGCAATTCGACCACCGGGGCACCAGCCAAGACCTCGTCAACGGTGAGTGATGCATCGATCGTGGCCAGTCCCGCCTGATGGCTCACCAGGTCGCCAATAGTGATCGTGTCCTTCCCATTGGCGCCAAACTCGGGCCAATGATCGGCCACCGGATCGTCATACGACACCGCTCCTGATTGCACCAGCTGGGCAACCGCCAGCGCGGCGATCCCCTTGGTGGTCGAAAACACCACAGTCAAGGTGTCTTCGGTCCACGGCACCTCATCTCGACGATTGGCCAATCCACCCCACAGATGGACCCGTTCGATCCCGTCGACATAGAGACAAAACCCCGCGCCGATCTCGCCAGGGTCATCAAAGTTGGCAGCAAAGGCATCGGCAACAGCGCCAAACCCCTCATCGGCATACCCGTCGATCTTGGTCATCGTTCTATCGTGCCAGGTTGGCCAGCCCAGACCTCTCTTGGATCGAGGGCTTGGGGCCCCGATGATCAGTCGGCGACAAAGCCGTCATAGTTGCGCATGAACTCGATAAAGCGATCGGAGACCGCTTCGGCGTGGAGCTGGTCAACGGTGACCGGCAGCTTCATCTCGAAGGGTTCACCAGCAGCGATGCGTCGGGGAATGTCGTGTTGGACGATCGCTGCCCGGCCCAGCAAGACATAGTCGACCGGGGCCATCTCCATCAGGCGATCAAGGTCGGCGCTGCTGTAGAGCTTGCCGGCAAATCCCAACGCCACCTGGTCGCGAGGAAGGGTAGCGAAGAGCTCAGCCAGGGTGGTGTCGCGATAGGCCGGATCCTTGGGTGTGGCGAAGCTGTCCCACAACGACACATCGAGAAAGTCGATGCGTTCATCCACCAAGAGATCACCGGCCAGGGACAACATCTCAGCCAGCCGAAGCCCGTAACCCTCTGGGGAGAGGCGGACCCCCAGCACAAAGCTGTCGCTGCATCGCTCCCGAATACCGTCGATGATCTCATACAGGAGTCGGGACCGATTCTCGAACGAGCCGCCATAGCGATCATCACGCCGGTTCATTCTGGGGCTCAAGAAGGCGCACAAGATATAGCTGTGGGCGCCATGGAGTTCCACCCCATCGAAGCCAGCGCGTTCGCACCGCACCACTGCCGAGATGAAGTCCTCACGCAGGTCAACGACCTCATCGGTGGTCAAGGCCCGGGCTGCATCATCAAAGGGTGGGGGACCGGCGGTGCCCGGGCTGGGTGCCACCGGATCGGTCACCGTTTCGGCCGGGCAACGCCCACCACCGTGGTGGAGCTGAACGATGCCCAGCGATGCGGTCTGGGCGATCCCGCTGGCCAGACGGCGCAACCCATCGATCTGGTCGTCACGGTCAACCCCCAGCTGATAGAGCCAGGCTCGACCCTGCCGGTTGACATAGGCTGCCGCCGTGATCAGGGCGCCAAATCCACCCTCAGCCCGCTTGATCAGCCAGTCATAGTCGGCATCGCCCAGCGAGCCATCCATCTGGTTTTGGTTATTGGTCAACGGGGCCAGCACAAACCGATTCGGCAGGGGACGACCGCGGCGAAGCTGAAGTGGTTGAGACAGGATGGCGCTGGGTGGCGATGACATGGTGAGGCCATCGTAGGCATCGCAGCGCTAGTCGGTTTCAGTCGACTCGGTGGGCGATCCTTCCGGCCATCGACCTCGAGCGCTCCCATCGACCACCAACCCGGTCAAGGTGCGATCGGTATGGGTTGAGCGCCAGGTCAGCATCTCTTGGGCCAATCCCAAAGCGATCGCTGGATCATCGGTCATCGTGCGCGAGGTCGGATCAGCCGCCAGGTCAAAACAGAGGGCATCACCATCGCCGAACTGGACATAGGCGTGGGTCTCGTTGCGCACCACTGCCAGATGCTGTTCCTCGGGGATATAGCCAGCGATCTTGTCGACATCGAACCGGCCCACCACTGAGCCTTGCCAGTCATATTCCCAGTGGGCGGCTCGGCGCCACCGCGATGGGGTGTCGCCGTCGAGGAAGGGCACCAGGCTGTTGCCATCACACTGAATCGGGGTTGGTTCACCGATCACGTCACACACCGTGGGCAGGAGATCAACGTTCTCGGTGAAGTGAGTCACCGTGGTGCCGTGGGTGTCAGGATGGGTGGGATCGCGCACGATACACGGCACCGCGTAGCTCTGCTCAAACCAGCCGAGCTTCTGGATCAGGCCAAAATCACCGAGCATTTCGCCATGGTCGGAGGTGACCACGATGAGGGTTGAGTCCCACTCACCACGGCGCTTGATGGCATCGAACACCCGTCCCATCTCGTGATCGATATGGCTGATCATCCCGTAGTACTGGGTGATCATGTGGCGGGTGCCTTCATCGGTGTCGGGAGCGATGATGAACTCGATCGTGAGGGCGGCAGCATGGAGCGGATGGATCGGCTCATCCACCGTGATCGGGGTGGGCAGGTCAGCATCGGCATAGAGCGTCGAAAACTCCCCAGCAGCCGAGAACGGGGGATGGGGCCGAAAGTGGCTGAGGTGGGCAAACCAGGGACCGTCTTGGGTCTCCAGCCAGTCGAGAAAAACATCGGTTTGGCGGGCCGCCAAACTGTGCTCGCTTGGGCGCTCATGTTCGGTTGACAAGAGCGCATCGAGGCCGACCGAGGTGTCATATCCCAAGGTGTCGAGCCACTCGATCCAGTCGATGCCCGATCCTCGCAAGGGATCGGTATACACCCACTTGCCTTCAAAGCCGGGCAAGATGCCTTCATAGGTGGTCAGCAAGGGATCGTCGCGCGACGACAGGGTGCGCGGGTCGATCGTCTGGTCGGTATAGCCAAACAGGGTGGGGGTGTAGCCGGCTCGTCGAGCAACCAGAGCAATATTGTCGAAGCGGGCATCGAGAGGGGTGCCGTTGGCCACCACTCGATGGTTCATCTGGTACATCCCGGTATAGATCGATGCCCGACCGGGACTACATGGTGACGTCTGGCTGTAGTGGCGGGTGAAGTGGACCCCATCGGCAGCTAAGGCATCGAGATGGGGGGTGCTCAACGTCGGGTGTCCGGCTGCTCCCAGACATTCGGCCCGGAACTGGTCAAGGGTGACAAACAAGACGTTGGGGCGCATTTTGAGATCATGCCATCCAATCCGATCTCGGCATCACCGGGGGCCGCAATTCGTCGGTGGTTGCTGGCACCTCGTGGTGCCGGTGGTCAGCGAGGCTGATCAGGTACGCAGGACACCGTCGACGATGTGGACGGTGCGATCACAGAATTTGGTGATGCGCTCATCATGGGTGACCACGATGGCAGCGGTGCCCCGAGACTTCATTTCCGAGCGGATCAGTTTCATCACCTGGGTGCCCAGATCGGTGTCGAGGGCCGCGGTCGGTTCATCAAAGAGGACCAGCTGGGGATCGTTCATCAGGGCCCGTCCGATCGCCACCCGTTGTTTTTGTCCTCCGGAGAGCTGGGCGGGAACGTGGCCAGAGCGATTGGACAGCTCGAGTTCGGACAAGAGCCGATCCGCTCGTTCACGGGCTGCAGCGCCCTCGCGTCGGCCGATCTCATCGACGATGAGGAGGTTTTCGCGCGCCGTCAGGAAGGGCACCAGATTGATCGACTGGAAGACGAAGCCGATCTTGCGCTGACGAAATGAGGTGAGCTGGCTGGGGGAGTAGCCGGTGATCTCTTCGTCGCTCACCGTTACCGAGCCCGACGTGGGCGACAGGATGCCGCCAGCGATCGAGCACAGGGTGGTCTTGCCCGACCCGGATGGGCCGACCAGGGCGACGATCTCGTCGGGGTCAACCACCAAGGAGGCGTGGTCGAGGGCCACGATCTCGTCGTCGCCGACCTCATACACCTTGCGGACATCGGTCATGGTGAGAGCGGGGACGGACATCTACGAACCTCCTAGAGCTGATGCCGGGTCGACGCGCAAGATGCGTCGCAGCGAGAACCCACATCCCACCGCGGCTGCCGCGATCAGGAGGACCGCGCTGAAGAGCAGGCGTACCGGCGAGACGGCGAGGGGAACACTTCCCGGCGGGATGACGGCATCGATGGCGATCACGGCGACCGCCGCGATCAGCGATGCGGAGATCGTCACCACGATGGCTTGAAAAACGAGACCGATGAAGAGGGTTCGCGATCGTGAACCGATCGCCTTGAGCACCCCATACAGCGGGATCCGCTCCACGGTCAGCAGGGCGAAGAAGAGGGCTGCCACCACCAGGGCGATCATGATCGTGACCCCCTGAATCTGGTTGAAGGTCGATTGTTGGGCGGTGAAGCCGGGGATCGCGGCCACCGTTTCATCGACGGTGAGGGCGCTGACGGTGTCGCCGAGTTGGGTGTTGATGTGGTTGATCCCGGCGCTCTCACCCCGGATCACCACCGCTTGGACAGCATCGTCGGCCAGGCGGGCACCCGGTCGGTTGGCCACGATGACCTCGTGCCAGGTGGCCAGGTTGGCCCACAGCCCCGGCTGGCCGTGATAGGAGGTGTTCTCCACCCAGCCATCGATGATCACCGGGGTTCGGGCCGGTCCCACCATGATCGTGTCGTCGATCTCCAACCCATCGGCTTCCAGCGCTCGATCGGCCCAGGCATGGCCGGACGGCGGTGGAGCGGGCACCCCGCGAGGGGCGAGCTCATAGCCCCACACCGCCACATTGGACACTTCGCGTTCGCCGGTGCCGGGAATCCTCCCGCCCAACAAGACCACGCTGAGACCACCCGAATCGGTGATCCCCTCGATCGTGCTGATCGCCATCTGGGTCTGGCCATCGATCCGGCTGCGGATAAAGGATCCGTGCGAGGCTGCCGAGAAGACGATCGCGTCGCCGTCTTGGATCGCCACCCCCTGGCTGGCTTGGCTCAAGAGTCCATCGAGGAGACTTCCCAAGAACATCAAGAGCACCGCCAGGAGGGTCAGGATCGTCCCGGCGGTGAAAAAGCGACCTGGGGCTCGTCTCAATTCGCGCCACGCCAGCTTCATCCTTGGCCACCTCCTTGGGTGGCAGCGATCGGATCGATTCTCATGATCCGTCTGATCGCGAAGAGCGAACTCGCGACCCCAAGGATCATGACGATGATCCCCCACACGATGACCGCTCTGGTCTCAAACTGGAGGAAGATGGTTCCCAGTTGGAGCCGCGAGAGGGGCGCATAGATCGCCACCCCGAGGCCGTAGCCGACAGCCACGATGATCATGGCCTGGATCATGATCGTCAACGCCAGATAGCGAGCCGGGGCACCGATCGCTCGCAACAGGGTCAACGCGGCTGACTTTTGGAAGGTGATGATCAAGAAAAAGAGTCCGATCACGCACGGGACCACCAGGCCGAAGAGGGCGAACACGATGCGGAATGATTGGCGGACTTGGGCCACTCCGTGGGTGGTCGCCGCGGCGACCTCTCGGGTGAGGGCATCGAGTTCGAGAGATTGGGAATTGATCGCGGTGACCAACTCGTCGGGGGTGACCCCATCGGTGGGTTCGACCACCACGATGTTAGGGAAGGGTGCTCGAGCGTCGGGATTCGATGATGCCACCGTGGCCAAGAACTCGTCATAGACCACGAACAGGGTTGGCGTGGCACTGAGCTGGATACTGTCGGCCAATCCAACGATGGTGATCTCCCGCCCACCAGGTTCGACACTGACCGTCTGGCCTAGGCCAAATCCCTCGGCAACATCGACCGTGCTGGCCACCGCTTCGTGGTTGGCGGTGGGAAGACGTCCCTCCACCAGAGTGGTTGGAAACCCGATCGATTGATAGCCGATGATCGTGGTGTCGACCGTGGTCTCGTCAGCGACCACCGAAAAGGTCGATTGGCCAAGCCAGCCGACCTCGCCCACGCCGTCGGTGGCCCGAATCTTGGCTTCCAGATCGGGGGTGATCACACTGGTTTGGATCACCCGTTGTCCATCGACCGGAAAGACCAAGACCGGGGCTGACTGGTTGCGGATCGCTCCGATGAAGGATGTCACCAAGCCGTTCTGGATCGACTGCTGGAACAAGATGAGGACTACCAGCATGGCGATCGCCGCGACGAGCAAACCAAATCGAACCTTGGCTCGTCGGAGTTCGGCAAGGGCTAAGAACACGGCCGAGCCCTCAGATCACCAGGGAAGTTGACCGCTGGGCGTGCATAGTTGGCACGCTAGCGCGCTCGGGTTTATCGAGAGCGCAGTTCGAAACGATCCCGTTTCAGAATGCGATAGTGGCGATCGTGCTGGGTCAACCATCCGAGGCGGATAAAGCTAGCGATCGCCTTATTGACCCGCTCGCGTGATGCTCCGACCATGCCGGCCAGCTCTTCTTGGGTGACCGGCAGCTGGAACTCGTCCTGGTCGCCAGCCAGTTCGAGGAGGCGTTTGGCGGTACGGCCGGTGACATCCAAGAACACCGAATCGGCCAGCACCTCGTCCATGGCCCGCAAACGAGCGGTCAGGAGGCGGGTCACATTCCACAAGAGCTCGGGCTTGTTGTTGAAGAGCTCACGAACCGGCTCATAGAGGATCTCAAACACCACGGTGGTTTCGAGAGCTCGGGCCATCGCCGATCGGGGGCCTTGATCGAGTAGACCGAGTTCGCCAAACAGGTCGCCGGGTTCCATCAGGGCGATCATGCTTTCGCGGCGATCGACCGGGCTAGCCATGGCGATCGCGATCCGACCATCGAGGACGAGATAGAGGGCATCGGGGGTGTCGCCCTCATCGAAGAGGTGGTCCCCGCGCACCAGGGTGCGCCGCCGTCCACCGGCAGCAAGACGCTCTAATGTCTCGCTGTCGATGTCTTGAAAAAACGGGGTATGGGAGAGTCGTTCAAGCAGATCGGACATGGTTCCCTTCACGGTACTACTCTCGGGGTCGTGTCTCGACCATTGATCGTATGGACCATTGTGGTCGCTG
>PDWJ01003348.1_pt1 | contig 26960 bp, 14 predicted proteins | sample 1430881 | NCBI WGS metagenome assembly PDWJ01 (sample SAMN01162460, study PRJNA174530) | Oral metagenome, whole genome shotgun sequencing project. | biome: Marine environment; feature: Marine mammal; material: Swab sample of the gingival sulcus; isolation source: swab sample of gingival sulcus...
TTCCGAAAGCGCACTTTCATATTTCTCTCGCTGCCTTTTTTCGATACCTCGATTATAACGCTCTATGCCCTCTTGATAATCTTCATAGTTTTTTATATACTCCATGCTGTCGTCTTCCTCCAAACCGGTTTTTAAACGACGTATCATTTCACAAAAAATCTTGTCTTTGAGATATTTATCATATTCAAAACGGTCGGAAACTTTATCTAATGTTTTTTGGGCAAACTCAAACCAATTGTAATATTTGCTTAGATTACCGTTTTTAACGATATTCTTCTGAAAAGCATAAATAAGTTTGTTTTTTTTAAGAAAATCTACATTCTTTTTTGTGTTAATAAGCAGATTATTCATCTCATTACGCTTTTCCAACAGCATTTGGCAGTTTTCTTTTGTCCACTGCGCACTGTCCTGCAAAAAACTTGTAATATATTCCGGTGTCAGTATATAGCTTATGTAATCGTCCGTAAAATTAAGCGTGTCGTGAACCATCCAAATTATGGTGATAGTAGGCAGAAGTTCGCCGTAATCCTTTATTTTTTTTGTTTTGCCCTCAGGTAAAGGAATTATCTTTTTGGGCATTTTTTCCAATTGAAGAGCTGCGCCAAGGGCATGATAAACATAAAAACATTGCACAATATCATGTTTATACCATTGCTGCATCTCTATAATAAAGTGTTCATTTGCCGTCTTGCAATGAAAATCAAACTCAACAATTTGCGAATCATTAGTTATGCTATGTTTGTTGGGCAAAAAATCTAATTTCTCGATTTTAATATCCAAGAAATCTTCAAGAAAACGACGTGCAATGTCTAAGTCTGAAAAAACTTTCTTGAAAAACCTGTCGTAGTTTAAAGGTGCAAGATACATGGCTTTATAATAGTTTAGAAGATTTACTTATTACAAAGATAATATTTTTTCAGAATAGAAGAAATATCCGGCAAGTTTTTTCAATGCCTGACGAACTTTTGCCTTGTTTTTTAACCACGAATAAATTCAGCAATGATTTCCGCATTAATTTTACCGCCGGTTCGTGTCAGTTTTTTTAATGCCTCATAAGGGTTCGGGTAATTCTCTCTTCGTAAAATAGTTTGCACTGCTTCTGCAAGTACCGCATAATTGTTTTGTAAATCAGCGTCCAAAGCCGCCTCGTTTAATTCAATCTTGCTCAAGCCTTTCAATAAAGATTTAAAAGCAATCAACGAATATGCCAAAGGCATTCCTATATTACGAATTACGGTAGAGTCCGTGAGGTCTCTTTGCAATCGAGAAACCGGAAGCTTTGCGGCAAGATGCTCAAAAATTGCATTTGCCATGCCCAAATTTCCTTCCGCATTTTCAAAATCAATGGGATTTACTTTATGCGGCATGGCAGAGGAGCCAACCTCATTCTCTTGAACTTTTTGAGAAAAATAATTCATGGAAATATAAGTCCAAAAATCACGTGCCATATCAATTAAGATAGTGTTTATGCGTTTCAAATTATCATATAAAGCAGCCGCATTATCATAATGTTCTATCTGTGTGGTTGTTTGAGAACGGTCTAAACGCAAAACATGATTTACGAAAGTATCGGCAAATTTTGCCCAGTCAATTTGCGGATAAGCAACATGATGCGCATTAAAATTTCCGGTGGCTCCGCCGAATTTTGCAGAATGCGGAATAAGCTGCAAATGCGCAACCTGCTTTCGCAAGCGTTCCGAAAAAACTTCAATCTCTTTTCCCATACGCGTAGGCGAAGCAGCTTGTCCGTGCGTACGCGCCAACATAGGAACATCGCGATATTTATCTGCCAAAGCAAACAATTTTCCGGTCAATTCGTCCATAATCGGCAAATAAACTTTATCCAAAGCATCTCGAAACATCATAGGAAAAGCCGTATTGTTAATATCTTGCGAGGTTAATCCAAAATGGATAAACTCTTTATATTGCCCTAAACCTATCTTATCAAAATGTTCTTTTAAAAAATATTCAACCGCCTTTACATCATGATTCGTTATTTTTTCAATATCTTTCACCCTTTCGGCATCTTTTTCCGAAAAATTCTGCACAATGCTTCGCATCACTCTGAAATCCGATTTTTTTACATTTTTAAGTTGCGGCAAAGGGATTTCACACAATGCAATAAAATATTCAACTTCAACATGCAGTCGGTATTTTATCAATGCTTGTTCCGAAAAAAAAGCAGATAAGGCTTCTATTTTGTTTCTGTACCGCCCGTCAATCGGCGAAACGGCAGACAGTTCATTTAGTATCATAATATTAATATCTTAATTTGTTTTGCATAGTAAAAAAACAAAAATATAAATTTACTTGGCATGAAAAAAGGAAAATAAGCATAAATTAAATTTAGTTATTGAAACGACTAATGGCTTTATAAATATTTTTAAGCCGCATTATTATTTTCGACGCAAGCTAATTAAACTTGCAAGTTATTAATATACAAAATTTTAAAATTTTCAAAAAAAAAAAAAAAAAATCAACTTCCCTGCACCCTCTTTCGTCAATAGGGATTTTGCAATTGCGCTTTTTGCTAAGTTTTGCATCCTTTGCGGTTAAGAATTACTTCCGGCAAGCATTTTTAATAAGGTAATAAGCTTGATTTTCTTTTGGATGTTTATTTCTACTAAGGTTTGAACTGAAAATAAAGTTTTGTTTTAACAACAAACCACAAAAACACTGTAAATCAGCACATTACAATTTACTTTTTAATTCGTAATTTTTAAATACTTAGCTGAGGGCTGCGCCGTTCATAATTTATCATTAATTTCCGGCTTAAGTAATTAAAAAATAAATTATATTTACAAATTATTTAATTATCTTTGTCCTAAATCGAAAAGCCAAAGCCTATGAGACTAAAAATACCCTTTATCGTAAGCATATTTATTTTTTCACATTTTATTTCTTTATCGCAAACAAATGCCGGCGCTGACCAAGAAGTTTGCGAAGATAAAACCACCTTAGCCGCAGACCCGCCGCCTGCCGGATACACCGGACTTTGGGAAAATATAGGCGGAGGCGGAACGCTTGCAAACCCCAGCCTTTACAATACAGAACTCACCGGTCTTTACATAGGATACAACGAATATAAATGGACGATAACAAACGGAGTAGATACCTATTCGGACAATGTTATTATAACAAACAATTATCCAACTCAAGCACAAACAGCCGGGAATGAAGAGGTTTGTCAGCACAATCATTATCTGAACGCAAATATATTCGGAACAGGGGAAAGCGGCTTATGGACATGTATCGAGGGCAGCGGAAATATTGCAACACCCGATAATAACTATTCGGAAGTCAGCCAATTGGGACAAGGCGTAAACAAATTTGAATGGAAAATATCAAAAAGCATTTGTCATTCGGAAGACACTGTAATTTTAACCAACAATACGGTACAGGCAAATGCCGGAAACGCCCAAACAACTTGCGAAAATTTCATTGAACTGAATGCAAGCAACCCCTCGCCCGGAACGGGAACTTGGTCGGTAGTATCTTCCTTTGACAACCCTGTTTTTGAGGATATACATGATCCCAACACAAGGATAAACGGTCTGGGAATTGATGAAAACGCATTGCAATGGACTGTTCAAAAAGGCAGTTGTTCCGCTTACTCAAACGTAATCATCACAAGTCGCAAGCCCACCCTTGCCGATGCCGGCGACAATCGAACAACATGCGAGAACTTCACGACTTTATCCGGCAACAACCCCACCAACGGCACGGGAACATGGGATGTGGTTTCAGGAAACGGAAGTTTTGCCGATGCCGGCGCATACAACACACAAGTCAATTTCATTGATATAGGATTAAACAAATACGCATGGACAATTGATTACTACGGTTGCAAATCCTCCGACACGGTTGAAATTACTTATGATTATTTTATTGCAAATGCCGGCAGCGACGATTCAACTTGCATCAATTCATATACCCTAAATGCCAACACTCCGGCAAACGGCACCGGAAAATGGACAGTCATAAGCGGTTACGGTTTTTTCGATGATGAAACACAAGCAACAACAACGGTATCACAACTGCTGCCCGGCGAAAATACCTTAGAATGGAAAATTACACACGGATTATGCGAAGCTGTTGATTATGTTACCATAAGCGTAAATACGCCCTCAACGGCAAATGCAGGTCCCGATAAATTTACTTGCAACGGAACCCTTAAATTAGCAGCCGTTTATCCGGCAATAGGAACCGGCTCTTGGACTATAACTTCCGGAAGCGGGCAATTTTCGAATACACTGCACAACAACCCTATCGTAAGCGAAGTAGGACTGAATGAAAATATTTATCGTTGGACGGTAAAAAACGGTATATGTTCAAGCTATGACGAAGTTGTTGCAACAAACAATTTTATCGCGGCAGATGCCGGCCCGGATCAAGAAATTTGCGGCACGAACGCAAGCCTCAATGCAGTAGCCGTTCAAGCCGGCGCAACCGGACAATGGAAGGTTCTTTCGGGAACTTCGTCTCTTGCCAACTCCAATCTTTACAATTCGCAAGTAAACAACATAAGTTCGGGCAATAATTCATACCGCTGGACGGTGTCAAAAGGCAACTGTTCCGACTATGACGATGTAATAATCGTAAATAATAAATACTATGCCTCGGCAAGTGTAAGCGGTTCGCCGAACATTTGCGACAATTTTGCCTCGATTATCGGGAATACACCGCCCTCCGGAGGATACGGCTATTGGAAAGCAGTTTCGGGAACAGGCGTATTTGATAACTCGATGCAAAATTCAACAATTGTCCGAAATTTAGCCATGGGAGAAAATATCTTGCGGTGGACACTGAACAAAAACGACTGCGAAGATTTCTCGGATATTCAAATTAACAGAAACAGTGCTGTTGCCGATGCCGGCGACAACCAAAGCACATGCGATTTTAACATACAATTGAATGCCACTCCGGTTGGCGGAAATCTGACAGGAAAATGGGAAAGAACCTCCGGCTTGGGCAGTATTGCAAACCCAAGTTTATACAATACAGAAGTAACAGGTTTAGCCAACGGACCAAATACTTTTAAATGGACTGTTTCGGGAAACGGCTGTGAAGATTCTGATGTCGTAGAAATAACAAATAACAGCTTCCTGACAAATGCCGGAAGTGATGATGATATTTGCGATTTTTCAACCGAACTATCGGCTTCAAACCCCTCACCCGGATACGGATATTGGCAAGTAGAAAACGGAAACGGAACATTTGCAAATCCGTCATCAAACACTACAATGGTTCATAATATTCCCCAACTCAGCATAAACGAATATAAATGGACAGCATTTAAAAACGGCTGCTATGCAGAAGATATAATTGTTATTACCAATAATGCTGTTACAGCCGAAGCCGGAAACGACACCTCGGTCTGCAATTCACAAGCAAGTTTATCTGCCAACAATCCGGCACCGGGCACGGGAGAATGGACCGTAGTATACGGAAACGGAAGCTTTAGCAATCCAAACGCTGCAAATTGTGAAATTTCCGGACTAAATCTTAGAGAAAATATCATACGCTGGACAATTTCACACGGAGAGTGTTCTACTTATGATGAACTTACAATTAACAATAATCACGTGAGCGCAACAGCCGGAAACGATGACGAAACTTGCAATGATTATACCCAACTTTTGGGACAGGCACCTCCAAGCGGCGGCACGGGTCTTTGGGAAGTAGTTGAAGGAAACAGCCACTTACAAACTCCCACCCTATACAATACACAAGTAAACAACTTAACATCCGGCACAAACACATTTCGCTGGACAGTTTTCTACAAAGGTTGCTCCAGTTCGGGAGATGAAGTATCCATAAATAATAAAGGTTTCACGGCAGATGCCGGGAGCAATCAAGTTTTAGACCAATTTGTTACATCAACAAATCTTGCGGCAACACTTCCGCCCGGCGGAACCGGCTATTGGCTCCCCCTTTCCGGAGGCGGAGACATTGCAGATATTAACGACCCGAATACGGCGGTTACAAATATTCCGTCCGGCATCAACGAATACATGTGGAATGTGTCTTACAACGATTGTACCGCTGATGCCGTAGTAAGCGTTACCGTCGTCAATTTTCAAGCTAATACGGGTATTGACAAAACAGTTTGCTCCGACTCCTTAAAACTGAATGCGCAAAACATGGGCGGCACTCCTCAGTATTGGTCAGTAGAAGAAGGAAACGGGAACTTTGATAACATCAACGACCCTGCAACTTGGGTCAGAGATATAGCCGAAGGCATTAACAGATACAGATGGACCGTAAACCTGAACGGTGTCTTTGCTTATGATGAAATTACCATTACAAGGGTAAATGCAAATGCGGGTCCGGATCAAGGCGTATGTGAAGATTATGCACAACTTACGGGCAATATTCCCTTAGGAAGCATCGGCGCCGAATGGCTCGGACTTACCGGCAATTCTACCATACAAGACCCCACCAACTACACAACCGAAGTTACCGGACTAAACGGAGGAAATAATATATTTTCATGGACAGTATATGCCCCCAACTGCATAGTCAGTGATTATGTAAATATACAGTATGAAAGCATTTTCGTAAACGCCGGAGACGATAAAATTATCTGCGGAAGCACAAGCACATTAGACGGCAATATCCCCAATGCCGGCACAAGCGGGCACTGGTCTGTTATCGAAGGAAATGCCGCTTTTGAAAATGACTCTCTTTACAATACGGATATTTATAATATAAACATAGGAAACAACATTTTCAGATGGACGGTAGAAGGCAGTATATGCACCATTTATGATGAAGTCAGCGTATTAAACGATTCAATTACGGCTGATGCCGGAAGCAACCAAACCGTCTCACAAGCTGAAGCATATTTGGATGCCCTATTGCCTTCCGGAGCTAACGGCGTATGGAATGTAAACTTTGGAAGCGGAATAATCAACGATATAAACGACCCGAATGCTTATGTCCAAAATTTAAGTGCGGGTGAGAATATTTTCACTTGGACAGTTAATAATGCAAACTGTTCCGATGCAGACAATGTTACAATAATCTATGATAGTTCTATAGGAACCGATAATATAGAAAAAGAATTTGAGATTTTTCCGAGCATAACAAAAGACTATGTTACAATAAAAAACAATACGCCGAAAAGTTATAATATTGTGATTTATAATTCATCCGGACTTAAGATACAAGAAAAAATTTGTTCCGAAAATATGAATTATCTTAATTTAAGTATGTTTGCACCGGGAGTTTATTTTATAAAAGTATCAAACAGCATAGAAAGCCATACATATAAAGTCGTCAAATTGTAAAGTATTGTAGAAATAAAGTAAAACAAACTACAATATTTTCAACATTTTACATTTTTTAACTTTTATTAAGATTTTAAATTCGTATTTAACAATAATTTAATTTACATTTGTAGCATTAAAATTAAGTTTTCATAGTTTTAAGGTTTAGGTTAATAAAGAGGATTAAAAGCACTCATTTTTGAGTGCTTTTTTTCTATAAAGCTTAAATCCGCATTATTATCTTCGATGCTAATACAAGTTAAGAATAAATACAAAAATTATGATTTTAGCAATAGATTTTGACGGCACCATTGTAAAGCATAAATACCCCAAAATAGGCGAAACGCAACTTTTTGCTTTCGAGACCTTAAAAGAGCTTCAAAAGCAAGGACACAAACTAATTTTATGGACCTACAGAGCCGGTAAAGAATTAGACGAAGCTCTTGATTTTTGCAAAAAAAACGGTCTTGAATTTTATGCCGTAAACAAAAACTATCCGGAAGAAAAATTTGAAGAATCGAGCATAAGTCGAAAGATCTATGCGGACATCTATATCGACGACCGCAACATCGGCGGTTTCCCGGGTTGGAGCAAAATATGGGAAATGCTCAATAAAGGCAAAACACAAGCCTTATTACAAAAAGAAAAAGAAATAAATAAACCCAATATAGGACACAGGCTGAAAAACTTCTTTAAAAAATAAGCCGCTATTTTTCCGCGTCTCTTTTTTTCTTTAAAAAAACATCAAATGTTTGATTTTTATAATTCTCCTCACTGAAATACAACAACACATTTTCCAAACCGGCAGCTTGCAAAAACCCGTGCATTTCATTCAATTTTTGTTTTTTGGAATCAATAAACACAAAAGCCGGAAATTTAAAACTTTGTTTTAATAGCATATAAGTCAATTCATGCGGTCTGCCCTGCCCTGTCGGTTTAAAAACACTGCCGAAAAGTTTCACGGTATCACTTGATGCCGCATTAAATTTTACAAAATTAAATTTTTCATTAAGCAAATCGGCAACAGCTTTGTTTTTAAAAACCATTTCACTTTCAATTTTACAAGCCTGACACCAGTCCGTATAAAAATAAACCAACAAAGGTTTATTGTCTTTTAAGCAAAGTTTCGACGCTTCCTCAATCGTTTTTACTTGCAAAACTCCCGTAGTATCGGGCATTTCCTTTAAATTCAGTTTTTCGATATCGTCTTTATAAACAGAAAAATAATTATAATAATACAAATTTTGCCAAACATCAAACGAAACAGATTTATACAAATCTTCCGCAAAATACACCAGCAGGGGTTCAATTTGTTTCACTCTCATATAACCCGGGATACGGTACAAATTACGTTCTTTATCAGCATAAACAATTGTAGGAAAGGAGAACCTGCCATTTAATAAATATTTTGCAAAATCATGTTTTGATTTTTTCCCGACACCGGGATTTACATATACCTTTCCTTGATAACGAACCGTATCAAAACTTTCGGCATCAAATTTTACCGGATAAAAATTTGCATTGATATATGCGGCAATTCCTTTATTTGCAAAAGTTGTTTTATCCATGTGTTTACACCAGCCGCACCATTCCGTATATACGTCAAACAAAAAAGGTTTTGCGTGTTTGTCGAAAAGGCTGTCCGCCTGTTCAATAGTCAGCCAATTGACGGCAGCTGCCTGTTCACTTTTTTGAGCAGGCAAAAAGTTAAAAAGAAAAATAAAAAGAAAGGAAAGAATAATTCTTCGGATAATCATAATTTCGGATAATTTTGCATTTCAAATAATAATACAAGAATAGCAAAAAAATGCGATTAAAAATATTTATACTCTTATTTTTTTATGTATTCACGGCAAAATCTCAAAACTATGATACGGATTACTTTCGTTCGCCCTTAAATATTCCGCTTCGACTTGCCGGAAATTTCGGAGAAATAAGAAGCAATCATTTTCATGCCGGCATTGACATCAAAATACCTTATATAGGTGTGCCCATATATGCTGTTGCCGATGGTTACATTTCAAGGATAAGAGTTTCTGCCGGCGGATACGGCAATGCTTTATACATTGACCATCCCAACGGACTGCGCACCGTTTACGGGCATATGGAAAAATTTGAACAAAAAATTCAAAGCTATGCAAAACAAGTTCAATATCGACAAAATAAATTTGAACTCACCGAATATCCGGATACAAATTTATTCGCAGTCAAAAAAGGCGAGCTTATAGGATATGCAGGCAACAGCGGCTACTCGGCAGGACCGCATTTGCATTTTGAAATTCGCGATGCAAAAGAAGATGTACCCATAAACCCCGAATTGTTCAATTTCAACTTAACAGACCGCATTAAGCCCAAAATATTTCAAGTAGGCATAGTTTCATTAGACAAAAACACCAACAGCAAAGAAAAACGATTTTTTAAACCTTATTATAAAAAGGGAACATATTATTTAAACAAAACGATACAAACTTCCGGAGACTTCGGCATACAAATCAGGGCAAACGATTATATGAACTATGTAAAAAATACGCAAGGCATCTGCTATGTTAAAATGTTTGTTGACGACACCTTATATTTTGCCTATAAAAAAGACAAGATAAGTTTTGAAGACACACGATACCTGAACAGTCTTATTGATTATTCCGAAAAACAAAAAACAAAAAAAATATTTCAAAAACTTTGGACTGAGCCCGGAAATAAATTGCCGATTTATACTTATGCCAAAAATTCCGGCGTATTGAATTTTAAAGACAAAAAAACGCATAAAATAAAAATTCTGCTGAGCGATTGTTTTCAAAACACTTCCACTTTAATAATGTCAATAAAAGCGGCGGAACTTGAAAAGAAAGACGAAAAAATCACGAGAGACTCTACCGCTCTGTTCTATCAAAAAAACAACTTCTTCCGAAGACCCAAATTCATGGCATTTATACCGGAAGGCACTTTATATACGAACAATGCCGCAAACTATAAAATACTTCCACCGAACGATGATTTATTTTCTGAAATTCATCAATTAAATTCAAGCTTAATTCCGGTACACAAAAATATATACTATGCAATAAAGCCGAAACCATTGCAAAAAGAACTTATAAACAAAGCATTATTGGTAACAATTGATGAAACGGGGAATTACTACCCTTTGGAAAGTTCTTATACCGGTGATTTTATTGCCGGAAAATGCAAATGTTTCGGAAAATTTGCAATTGCTGTTGATACCATATCGCCGGAAATTAAACTTGAAAAAAAATTACCGAACAATAATTACACGAAGCAAAATAAAATCTCGTTTATTATAACAGATAATTTATCCGGCATAGGCAATTGGAATGCAAATATTGACAAAAAAAATATAATTTTTGAATACGATGCCAAGCATAAAAAATTATTCTATATATTTGACGACCGAATAATTTATAATAAGAACCATACATTACAAATAACGGTATCCGATAAAAAAAACAATAAAAAAAGTCTGAATTTAATATTTTTTAAATAAATTTCACGGCTGTAAAAACATATAATATGAAGATACTTATTGCAGAAGATGATAAGATGTCAAAGTTTTATTTGGAACAACTCCTACAAAACAACAACTACGATTTCCGTTCAGCCGAAAACGGGATTAAAGCATTAACCATTTATGATGAATATCAACCCGACATTGTGCTTACAGACATCAACATGCCCATTATGGACGGTATGGAACTTCTTGAAGCCATACGAGAAAAAAGCCAAACAACCATTATTGTCATAATAACGGCTTACAGTTCAGAAAGAAGAGCCATTGATGCACTTCGTTCAGGTGCCAACTACTATCTGAAAAAACCGATTGACAGCAAGAATATCTTACTGCTTTTAAACAAGTATAAAACTATTTTATCCGGCAGGTATGCAACAGAACGATTACCCGGTGCTATAACACTCAAAGCATTTTCAATCATTTTTGACAGTGAATTTAATAAAATACCTAAAATTGTTGACAGAATTATTATCGAATCAGCCTTAGACCTTAGCGAGTCTGAAAAATTAAACATAGAATTAGGACTGGGAGAACTGATTACCAATGCCATAGAACACGGAAATTTAAATATCTCATACGCAGAAAAAAGAGCGGCTTTAAACAAAGGCGATATTGCAAAACTCTATGAAGAACGGGCAAACAGCCCCAAATATGCAGGGCGCAAAGTCAGAGTTGATTTTTTCCAAGACCATGAAAAATATCAATGGACAATAACAGATCACGGAAAAGGCTTTAAATGGTCAGAAATTCCCAACCCGACTGAAAATAAACATATTTCAGAATTAAGCGGACGAGGGATTTACATTTGCCGCTTCCTTTTTGACAAAATAGAATATTCAAGCAAAGGCAATATGGTTACCGCCACTAAATTTAGATTAAACCGCTAAGCGCAAGAGGATTTGGCTTAACCCGCATTATTCACCAAGTAGTTCTATTACGGTCAGCATCTACTTCAAAATAAGACACTTCGTTTGATAAGCCTCATTCACCATATCAAAGGATAATGAGCAAATCTTTTACTTTTTATTTTTCTGTTATTTATCAAAAAAATTTAAAAATATTTACACTTAACACAAACAATGCTTTAAAAGAAACAGACGGCTTGCTTAATTTATCTCTAAACAGCTCTTTAAAAAGCCCCAAAAAAGCAACGGTTGAGCAAATTTTAAGATACGCCGAATAAATCAAAACAAATAACAGAATTGAAAGCCGCAAAAATGCGGCTTTTTTTTGAACCCGAAATATGTAATCGAAAATCTATTACATATTTCGGGTTTATCGTATGAAATATTACTTTTGCACTGCAAAAATTTACAAAAGATTTAATAAACATGATTAACAATTTTGTTCGACGATTTTTATTCGCAATACTCCCCTTGCTTGCCGCATGGATCCTTTTACAAAGCAACATAAATACAGACAATAAACCCAAAGCCGATGCAAAAGATAATTATTCTTGGGCAGATTCTGTTTATAAAACGATGACACCCGACGAAAAGCTCGGACAACTCTTTATGCTTGCCGCCTATCCTAAACAAGGCATACAAAACCAAAAGCATATTGCCAAACTTATAGAAAACTACAAAATAGGCGGTCTGATTTTCTTTAAGAGCGGACCCGTCCAACAAGCCAAACTAATCAACTATTATCAATCCATTTCCGATATACCGCTAATGATGGCGGGCGACTATGAATGGGGGCTTTCCATGCGTATGGACAGCACCGTAAACTATCCGCGCCAAATGATGCTCGGAGCAATTCAAAATGACCTGTTAATTAATGAATTTGGAAATGAAGTTGCCGCACAATGCAAACGAGTTGGCATTAATATAAATTTTGCCCCGGTTATTGATGTCAATAACAATCCGAAAAATCCGGTAATAAACAGCCGTTCTTTCGGCGAGCAAAAAAATAATGTCGCAAGAAAAGGCACCGCATACATGGTCGGATTGCAAAGCAATCGAGTGCTGGCAACAGGCAAACATTTCCCCGGACACGGCGATACCGATGTTGATTCGCATAAAGATTTACCGATTATAAAACACTCGAAAGAACGCATAAACGACTTGGAGCTATACTCTTTTAAAAAACTGATACATAACGGACTGGGAGGCATGATGATTGCCCATTTAAACATACCCTCCTTAGATTCAAGCGAAAATTCCGTATCCAGCCTCTCCCGCCCCATTGTTACGGACTTGCTGAAAAAAGAACTCCGATTTAAAGGTTTGATTTTCACCGATGCCTTGGGCATGCACGGAGTTACAAAACACTACCAAGCCGGAGAAACGGAAGTTGCCGCCATAAAAGCCGGCGTGGATGTACTGCTGATGCCCAAAGATTTGCCGCTTGCCATAAAGAAAATCAAAGAAGCCATAGCATCCGGCACAATAAGCCAAAACGACATTGACCGCCGCTGCAAAAAAATATTAGTTGCAAAGCAATGGATGAAGCTGCATCAATTTAAAACCATTCAAACAAAACACCTTTACGAAGACTTAAATTCCGATTATGCCGTATATCTGAACCAAAAATTAACCGAAGCGGCACTTACCGTTGCCATGAACAAAGACAGAATATTGCCTTTAAAAAACCTTGATACGGAAAGCCTTGCTTCTGTATCCGTAGAAAAGGGAAAAATCAATAATTTTCAAGAACGTTTGCTGCAATATGCCGATGTCAAAAACTTTGCAATCAATAAAAAATCTGACACAAAACAATTTGCATCCCTCATAAAAAAACTCGAAAAATTTGACAAAGTAATCGTCAGCATACACAAAATGAGCCGAAGACCTCCGAACTTTAACATCAATGCAAACACACTTGATTTTATTGACAAACTCTCCCAAAAGACAAAAGTTATTTTGACGATATTCGGCAACCCTTACGCCTTGTTAAACATAAAAAATCCGCAAAAGTTAGATGCCGTTATCGTTTCATACAATGACCGCAGCCTTACGCGCGACCTTACCGCCCAACTCCTTTTTGGCGGAATTACCGCACACGGCAAATTGCCGATTTCTGCCGGCGCATTGTTTCCCGCAGGAAAAGGCTATTTGTGCATAAAAAACAGATTAAAATACTCTTCTCCCTATGAATTGAACATAAATGCCGATACCTTAGCAAAAATAGATTCTGTTGTACAAGATGCCATAAATCAAGAAGCCACGCCCGGTGCCGTTGTCATCGGCATAAAAAAAGGCGTTGTTTTTTATCGCAAAGCCTTCGGCTACCACAGCTATGAGAAAAAACAGGCAACACAAATTTCCGACCTCTTTGACTTGGCGTCCGTTACCAAAATATCGGCAACTTTGCCGGCTATCATGCGCTTATACGAACAAAAAAAGCTTGATATAAATGCTCCTCTCTCGGACTATTTGCCGGACTTAAAAGGAACAAATAAAGAAGATGTTAAAATAAAAGATATTTTGGCACATCAAGCACGTTTGCGCCCGTGGATACCTTTTTATTACGACACCTATCAAGACAGCGAAAAAACCGTTATTGACCCGAAAATCTACGGCAAATCAAAAAAAGGAAAATATACGATACAAGTGGCTGATAATATCTATATGAATAAAAACTATATCGATACTATTTATCAAAAAATCTACGACTCCAAACTTCGTAAACATAAAAAATACAGATACAGCGACTTAGGTTTCATTCTTTTTCATAAAATGATTGAACACCAAACCGGTATGGGACAAGAAATATATGACGCCAAACATTTCTACAATAAGCTCGGTGCTACAACTACCGGCTATTTGCCCTTAAACCGTTTCGACAAATCAAGAATACTTCCCGGTGAGAATGATGATTTTTTCAGAAATCAAATTGTGCAAGGACATGTACACGACTATGCGGCGGCAATGCTCGGCGGGGTATGCGGTCATGCCGGATTATTTTCAAATGCCGACGACCTTGCCAAAATGATGCAAATGTATCTGCAATACGGAACATACGGAGGAATGCGCTATTTTAAACCCTCCACAATTCAATTATTCAGCACTTGCGCTTTCTGCAAAAACGACAATCGCAGAGGGCTTGGTTTTGACAGACCGGCAAGACCCGAGGGCGGGCCCTCTTCTCAATTAGCATCCGACAGAAGTTTCGGACATTCCGGATTTACGGGCATACTGACATGGATTGACCCGGAATATGACTTTGTATATATTTTCCTGTCTAACAGAACCTTTCCTTCAAGCGAAAACAATAAATTGCTTCACATGAACGTGAGAACCAAAGTTCAAGATTATTTTTATAAATCTTTTCCGGAATTTAAAAATTACAAAACCGACAGCATAGAAACACAATTGTAAAAATCAAGATAAACCAAAGAGATGAAAGCAAGCGCATTTATTTTAGCCGCAGGTTTAGGCACTCGCTTAGCACCCTTAACCGACACAAAACCCAAGGCATTGGTACAATGCAACAAAAAACCGCTTTTAGAACATGTAATTCTTAATTTAAAAGCACAAGGCTTTACTGACTTTGTGATTAATGTGCATCATTTTGCCCCGCAAATAAAAAACTTCCTCGCAAAAAACAAGAACTTTCATTGCAACATTCAAATATCCGACGAAAGCAAACAACTTTTAGATACCGGCGGTGCCCTATTGCATGCAAAACCCCTCTTAAACCAATCGGAGAACATTCTTATTTATAATACGGACATCCTTTCGGATATTGACATAAAAGAACTTTTGCAGCTGCACCGCACTCAAAATGCCTTGGCAAGTTTAGCCCTCGACCAAAGAACTTCCGACAGAAAATTACTTTTTAACGAACAAATGCAACTGTGCAGATGGCGAAATAATAAAACACAAGAAGAAAAAATTGCGCTCCCCAAAGAAAAGCATCTTAAAGAGTTTGCATTTACGGGCATACACATCATACATAAAGAAATTTTTAAATTAATTACGGAACAAGGTAAATTTTCCGTAATAGATTTGTATCTTCGCCTTGCAAAAACACAAAAAATCATTGGGCATCGCACACCTTATAGCTATTGGTTTGATGCCGGAAAACCGGAAACACTCCAAGAAGCAGAAAAATTTTTACAACAAAAATAATTTATTACACTACACCAAAATGTTAAAAATCATGAAAATCATAAAATATCTAATCCTATCGGCTACAGCCCTAATCATCTTTTCGTCAAATATTTATGCACAAGACAAACGCAGCACAAGCTTAAAAAAGCAAATACAACAATCTGCCCAAGATGATATATTGACCGTTTGGGTATTTTTTACCGACAAAGGCAAGGATATAAAGCAAAAACTGGAAAAGGCGGAAGCACAACTGCCGCAACATGCCCTAGAAAGAAGAAAAAAATGCTTTAAAGGCAAGTCCTCTCTTGCAAGTTTTTATGACCTGCCGATAAATAAGAACTACATCCAAGAAGTTACAAAACATATAGAAAAACTCCGGCGTACATCCAACTGGTTAAATGCCCTTTCGGCAGAACTTCGGACAAGCCAAATAGAAAAAATAGAACAACTGTCTTTTGTAAAAAAAATTGATATTGTAAAAAAGGGAAAAATAAACAGAAAAACCGCAGAATTTAATTTTGCAAACGCCTTTAATGCACCAAGTTTTCAAGAAGAAAAAGATCATACACTTAATTACGGCGCCTCATTAACCCAACTGGAATTAATGAATGTGCCCGCAGCACACGACTCCGGATACAGCGGTCAGGGCATTGTAATATGCGTATTGGATGCCGGCTTTAATAATTTAGAACACGAAGCATTTACTTATATGCAAGAAAACGGCAAACTACTGGGACAATGGGATTTTGTAAACAATGACGGAAATGTTGATGATGAAGGCGATATGGGCAACGGCGACCACGGAACGGCAACATTAAGCGCCATAGGCGGTTTTTATGAAGGGAAACTTATAGGACCGGCATACAATGCGCAATATGTTTTGGCAAAAACCGAAAATTCCGACAGTGAAACACAAATTGAAGAGGATAATTGGGTTGCAGCAGTTGAGTGGGCTGAAAATAATTACGGTCCGGACATCACCTCAACCTCCTTGGGATATATTGATTTTGATGACGGAAGCATATACGATGCAAGCGAACTCGACGGCAATACATCCGTAATCACCATAGGTGCCGATATTGCCGCAAGTTTGGGTATACTCGTTATAAACTCCGCAGGAAACGAAGGCGACGGAATAACAACCATAGGCGCGCCGGCTGACGGCGACAGCGTATTGGCAGTAGGAGCAGTTAATCCCGACAGTACTCGCACATTTTTCAGCTCGGTGGGTCCGACCGGAGACGGCAGAATAAAACCCGATATTATGGCACAAGGCTCAGAAGTTGTTGTTGCCTCCTCATTCTCAAATAATGAATATTATCCGGCTTCCGGCACCTCTTTTTCCTGCCCCTTAGCTGCCGGAGCTGCCGCACTATTAATGGAAATGCGCCCCAATGCAAGTAATATGGATATTTTTAACACCCTGAAAAATACGGCAAACAACCATGAAACTCCCAATAACGAATACGGCTGGGGCATTATTAATATAATGGCAGCTTCTCAGGCACTATCTGTCCAAACTGTTTCCGAAGACGATATTCAAATTTACCCAAATCCGACATCCGACAAAATAAAAATACGATTTAACAAAATGGACGAAAGCGACATCGCTATTTTCAACCTCTCCGGACAAGTAGTTTTCTCAAAAAAGATGCAAGGACAAAGGCAAGTTACCCTCAATCTTACTGATTTTAAAAGGGGGGTTTATATCCTAAAAATAAATACGAATAATCATTCTTTAATAAAGAAAATTTTTGTGCTGCGATAAATTAACCCGCATTTCGAGACTTTTGCAAAAGTAAAGCCAAATAGCTAACTTTTTTTGAACGGCGTAACCCTCACGTTAATTAAGTTGGAAGCCGGAAGTTGGAAGAAAATTGAGCTGAAAATTGTTGAAGACCTTATTGTCGGTTTAAACCTTAGTAGAAATAAATACCCAAAAGAAAATCAACCTTATTACCTTATTAATAAATAGGTAATTCTTAACCGCAAAGGATGTAAAATTTAGCAAAAAGCACAATTGCAAATTCTCTCTTGGAAAAGGGGGTACAGGGAGATTGATTTTTTGAAAGATTAAGATATTTTATATGCCCCCCTCACTACGAAGACTTGATGACCACGAAGTAGCATCGAAGATAATAATGCGGCTTAAGCAAAACACAAAAAAAAATAAAAGGCTTTTTTGCACAAATAACAAAATTATAGTATTCTTGTGCGTTCTTTGAACTCGGGAAATTCTACCGATAAATATTTAAATTGTTAAATTAAAAATAGTATTATGAAATTAAAATCATTACAAACATTTGTGCTTTTTTTAGCTTTGATTGTTTCATTGCCGCAAAGCATTTATGCACAACAAAGTTTTTTGCAAACCAAAGCAGACGAAACCATTGAGCTGGGAGATAACTCTTCTCCTTGGGGCTCCTACAACTACCCGGTAGATATGTATGGACGAACCTCATTATCGCAATCTATTTATTTGCAATCAGAAATAAACCATGCCCCCTGTGTGATTGAGTCCATAGAATACACCTATAAAACGGTAACGACTAACTGGGGACACATCGAAGGCGAACAGTTTAAAATTTGGATGTCTAACACAAGTGCCTCTTCACTTGACCCGGCAGACGACGGATATTGGTTGCCTTATGAAAGTTTTACTTTAGTTTTTGAAGGAACCCACGATTTAGAAGCAGGCTCAGACTTAAAGTTAAAATTCAACTTAGACCAAGCATTTATTTATAATGGCGGAAACCTTTGTATTATGGTTGAACACGTTTTGAGTGCCAACAACTATCCGAACCATTTTAATTTTGAAGCCAGCTCCTTGCCCGAAGGCGTAAAAAGAGCACGGCTCTATAACACCAATGGAACACCGGATGACCAAAGTTTTGATTATACTCAAATGCACGCAAATCCGGAATCTTCTTGGCAAGGAATGACACTCGGCAATATTGCAGATGTGGATCTTTATGTAAATAATCCCACTACGGAAAGCCTCTCGGGAACCGTTACCGATGCCTCAACAACAAACGCTGTTGAAAATGCAAAAGTTGAAATCTTGAATACCGACTTAGTCAGCTATACCGATAATACCGGAGCCTACTCTTTCCCGGTAATGCCTGCGGGAAACGCAGAAGTAAAAGTTTCTAAATTCGGCTATGTTACACAAACAAGCACTGTAAACATAAACGGCAATATTACCCAAGATTTTGCCTTAGAGCTTCTTTCCACAGCAAGCCTTAGCGGTAAAGTTACGGACAAAGACAACAATCCCATTAGCGGAGCTAATATTGAAATCTCGGGTTATGAAAGCTATTCGGCAGTTACTGACGACAATGGCGATTTTACCGTAAACGACGTGCTTTTTGCGGACGACTATACCATAGTTACCTCAGCAGCACATTATTTGAATGACACAACAAGCTTTGATGTTACACAAGCAAATACAAACCTTAATAATATTGTATTATCCGATGTAATAAGAAGTGTATCTTTGGTTCAAGCAGAAGCAAATGACCAAAACACCCAATGCAATGTATCTTGGCTTTCGCCGCACGAAATTATTGATTATCGATACGATGGCGGAAACGCATGGAACGGTATCGGACATATAAACGGCGAAGTGGCAGTATTCGGTTCAGTATTTAGAGAACCGGCAAAATTATACAAAGCCAGTTGGTACAGATATTCAAGCGAAACAAATGTCTCGGCAGACTCTATAAATCTATTTGTTTTCCCCTTAGACGCATCGCATACACCCCTTAACACACCTGTTGTTAATACAAAAGTTCTTTCAGGATTTAATACCTGGACTGACTTTGTATTTGAAGACACTTTGGATTTAAGCAATGGTTTTATGGTGGCAATCAGCGGAATGCCCAGCGCAGTCAGCATGGGAATTGATGACGGACAAACGGCAGACTATCCTTTCATTCCCAATGTAAACTATGTATCGGAAAACTATTTACTTGACAACGGTAATTTTTTCCCCATTGAAGATGTCCAACCCATTCCGGGCAACTTTATGATGAGAGCCGAAGGATACAATACGGAAACAGGCGGAAAACTCAAAAATACCGTATCAAAAGGAATCAACAAATACAAAGTATATCGTTTAGTAGAAGGTACACAAAACACACCGAGCGAATGGACTTTATTAGACGACAATGTTACCGAATTAAACTATACCGATGCAAACTGGGCAACAATTGAAGACAATTGGTATCGCTATGCGGTAAGTGTTGTATATTCCGACAATATGGAAGCTGAGCCGGTTTTCTCGAACTTACTCGGAAAGGGCGTAACAACCAATGTAGATATTACGGTTACCACCAATACACCGGACAACAACAGTGAAGGTGCTAAAATCACATTCATAAACGCCAACACTTCAGAAACTGTTTACACCGGAATTATTGAAAACGAAACCGGTAATATTACAGTAAATGAGCTGCAAAAAGGATTTTATCATATTTACGTTGAGTTAAACGGCTACACAACAATTTCCGACATAAATGTAGATTTATCGACAGAAGCTTCTTACACAAAAAGCTATGAGCTTATAGAAGCACTTACCAAACCTGAGAATTTAGATGTTACCATTGGTGAAGATATTATATTTTATTGGGATTTAACCCAAGTTTTATTTGATAATTTTGAATCTTACGGCAGTTTTGACCTTAATCCTACCGGAACTGTTGATTGGACTTATTTAGACTTAGACGGCAATGCAACCACCACATTTTCCGGCATTACTTACCCCAATCAAGGAGAGCCGTCAGCATTTATGGTATTTACACCTACGGAAACTCAACCCTCCATTGATTTAGTTACCTTTCCGGGTATGGCTCCGCATAGCGGCGACAGCTATTTAATGGGATTTGGTTTAAACAATGGCACAAATAATGATTTTATCATTTCACCCGAACTACACTTCAATGCGCCTTTTACGTTCTCATTCTATGCAAAATCGTTCTCTCTAACAGACTTGCCGCAATTTAAAGTAGGATATTCTACCACCGGCAATAATGCAAGTGATTTCGTATGGCTAACCGAAAACCCGGTTTCTCCCGAAGGCGGACCGGAGTTCTTCCTATACTCTTATACCGTTCCAAAAGATGCTAAATATGTATGTATTAATAATATATCGGAAGGAGAAAAAATATTGATGCTTGATGATATTAATATAGCCAAAGGAAGCAAAAAATCAGGAAGCAAAGGGTTCTTACATTACAATGTTTATTTAGATGACGAATTGCAAGGAGAAACCAATGAACTTAGTTATACCTTTGAAAATGTAAGTGCAGGTAATCACACAGCCGGCGTTGAAGCCGTATATTCTACCGGAACTTCGGAAGTAGCTGAATTTGATTTCGTTATAACAACTGCAATCAAGGAAGTAAATGCGCAAGACATCAACTTATATCCGATACCGGCAAATACGATTGTAAATATTCGCGGTGAATTTGACGCATATTATGTGTATGACATCTACGGAAAACTTGTGTTAAACGGAAATGCCGAACAAACACAAATTGATGTCAGCCATTTAAACAGCGGAATATATACCATTAAATTTATAAACGATACACAAAGTACTGCAAAACAAATTGTGGTAAAACATTAAAAAACAATAAGAACTTCAAGATAACTTTATTTAGGCAAGTCCTTTATAAAGTTATCTTGAATAAAAATAATAAATATGAAGAATTTTTTAATTTTTGTAATAAGCTTAGCAACACTTTGTAGCTTTAATACACTGCAAGCGCAAACAGATATTGTAAATATCCCTGATGCAAACTTAAAAGAAGCACTGTTAGACCACACTCCGGTTATAGACACTAATGGTGATGGAGAAATATCTGTTGAAGAAGCAGAAGCATTTGAGGGCTATTTAGACCTGGAGTACAAATCTATTTCAGATTTAACAGGCATTGAGGCTTTTATTAATATTAAACGCTTAGTTCTATCATTTAACTCAATTCAAGGTGCAGTAGATTTTTCAGCAAACACAAAATTAGAACGTTTGATTTGCAGATCCAATAGTATAAGTTCCATAAATGTTACTGCAAACACAGAGTTAAAGCGATTAGACGTAGCTGAAAATGACTTGCAGGAATTAGACCTTTCCGGCAACAACCTTATCGAAAGACTGTGGGTTTTTTCCAATCAACTGTCCGTATTAGACATAAGCAACATGCAGAATTTAGAGCATCTGATGGCTGATAATAATAAATTTATGAGTTTAGATGTTTCTCAAAATGAGAACTTATTAACCTTAGGCGTTTATTATAATTATTTAACAAGCATTGATATTTCAAACAACCCCAATCTTTATCTTTTAAACGCATGGAACAATAAACTTACAAGCGCAAATGTAGCCAACGGGAACAATGCAAATGTAAGCAGAATGAAAATTCATAACAATCCGGACTTAACATGTATCCAACACGATGAAGGATTTGACCCGGCATCAAAACCTTGCACAAATGACGAAGGCTGGTGTAAAGACGAAACAGCAGAATGGAGCACAAACTGTACCGTAAATGTTGAAGAACTATTGCTTAATAACACGGAAATATATCCAAATCCGGCAAAAAGTAATGTTACGATAATATTAAAAAATACGGATTTTCTCTATGCAGAAGTATATAATATACAAGGTGCACAAGTTTTATCAAGCACACAGCAAACGTTTAATGTACAAGGTTTAAAAGCAGGAGTTTACTTTGTAAGAATTGTAAATAAAGACGGTGCTGTAATACACAAAAAACTTATCAAAGAGTAAAGCACACAAGTATATTTGAAGAATGAATGGCTCAAAATTTTTATTTGAGCCATTTTTAGTATTAACCCACATTTCGAAACTTTCTTAAAAGTAAAACCAAATAGCGAACTTTTTTCGATTTCATGATTTTTGGCAAATTGCAAATTCCCTCTTGGAGAAGAGGGTGTAGGGAGATTGATTTTTTAAAAAACTAACACACTATAAATCAACAACTTAAAAATCTAACTAGATAAAATTTCGAGACTTTCTCAAAAGTAAAACCAAAACTGTTTTTGAACGACGCAGCCCTCAGGTAAGGAATTAAAAATTAAGAATGATATTCTTTATTTGTTCCAAACTTGTCATTTTGTACGGACATTAACAATATTAGCCGTAAAAATAGTAAAAATAAAGATATAAGCAGAATTATTATTACGGCTTAGCAATCTTCTTCAAAAATTCAATTAATAATTGCAGTTTTTGAAAAAAACATTACCTTTGAGGTAATTTTATTAGTGAAAGCATTAAAATACATAACATTCTTAGCGGTTTCGGCACTTATCTTTTTTGCCGGTATTGGAGTAAACATAACTGAGCATAATTGTTCTGCTTGTGGTACGCATGATATTCATTTTTTTAATTTTACCGAAAAAATAAATTCTAAAACTGAAGCTGAGCCAAAAGAACAAGCCTGTTGTTATTCCGACAAACAAAATGATTGTCATTCTAATATAAAATGTTGTGAGTTTAATAATATTTACTTAAAAATTATTAACTTATTTTCCTCAGATTCGCTTAAAATAAAAAAAGACCAAACAGTTACTGCAACTGTTTATTTTAATAAGCCCACCGATATTATTTCGGAAAAGAACAAAAACATCACATTGTTTTTACCTTTAAAAATTCCGAATTATTCACTGACTTTAAAAGTACTTTCCTGTTTTATTTTGTGATTTAAGCTGCATTTCGAGGCTTTTGAAAAGAGTAAAATCAAGTATCTAACTTTTTTTGAACGGCGTAGCCCTCACGTTAATTAAGTTAGAAGCCGGAAGTTGGAAGAAAATTAAAAGGTAAAAAGCCTTTTTGCAAAGAGCTTCAATAGCAAATTGCCCCTTGGAGAAGGGGGTGCAGGGAGATTGATTTTTAATTGTGAATGGTGAATGGTGAATTATGAATTAAGAATTAAAAGTTAAAGCACTGATAAGAAGCAATTTACAATTCAAAATTTGAAACCTTATTTTCGGTTCAAACCTTAGTAGAAATAACGACTAAAAAACAAGCAACCTTATTACCTTATTAATATATAGGTAATTGTTAACCGTAAAAAGCGCAATAACAAATTCCCTCTTGGAAAAGAAGATCCGGGGAGATTGACTTTAAACAACACTAAATCACAGTAAATCAATCAGCTATAAATTTAGTTAGATAAAATTATTATCTTCAATGCTACTACGTGATAGCATCATTCAGCTTAAAGATATTTTAGCTTAAAACAACAATTATAAATTTAACAGAAATATAAAAATGAAAATAAAAATATTTATAATACTTCTATTTATCGGGAATGCACTTGCAGCACAGCAGATAACCGGCAAGATAAAACTTGAAGCCGGCAACAAATTAAATACCGTACCGGGCATTACAGTTCGTTGGGAAAACTCGGATATTGGAACAGTTACAAACGAGCAAGGAGATTTTAGTATTGAAAGAACGAAAAAAAATAACAAGCTGATAATAAGTTATACCGGCTATGTTTCTGATACAATCAGAGTAAGCAACAAAAAACACTACGAAATTATTCTTGAAAAAGAACATACTTTTGAAGAAGTAGTTGTAACAAAAAAACAGCAAGGTAATTATTCGTCTAAATATGCTAATCTAAATATAAAAAACATTACAGCAACGGGTCTTAAACAGCTTCCTTGTTGTAATTTATCCGAGAGTTTTGAAAATAGTGCCGATGTAGATGTGTCGTTTTCCGATGCGGTTTCAGGAGCAAAACAGATACAAATGCTCGGATTGGCAGGAATTTACAGTCAAATTTTAGTTGAAAACATACCCACTATTCGCGGTTTAGCTTCGGCTTACGGCTTGGCATTTATTCCGGGTTCGTGGATGCAATCCATTCAAATTTCAAAAGGAAGCGCAACAGTTATAAACGGGTATGAATCAACAACCGGGCAAATAAATATAGAGCTGAAAAAACCGAACGACAAAGAAAAATTTTATCTTAATCTTTTCGGGAACTCTATGGGGCGAATGGAGTTAAATTCCAATGCTTCGATTAAAATAAACGAACATTTGAGCACCCTGTTTTTGGTTCACGGTTCGCTTAACAACTTTGTCTTTGACGGAAATAACGACGGTTTTGCAGACCAACCAAAGACCGAGCAACTGAACATTGTAAATCGGTGGAAATTTGAAAACCACAAAGGCTTGGAGTCGCAAATAGGCATTAAGGCTATGGTGGAAAATCGTTCGGGCGGACAAATGGATTTTTTAAAATCGGAAAACGACAATAATCAATTTTACGGAATAGGAGTTGATACTAAAAGATATGAACTGTTTTACAAATTAGGTTCAAGAATTAATTTTATTAAATCGGCAAGTGTCGGTTCAACCTTTTCGCTTATATATCATAAGCAAAATTCTTTTTACGGAAATAATAATTACACCGGAACAGAAAAAAGTTTTTACGGAAACATTATTTTTGACAAAGAATTGTTTTCGCACGAACACAAAATAAATTTCGGAACCAGTTTATTGGTCGATGACTTTGCTGAAATATTAAATAACAAAGATTATGGACGAAAAGAAGTTGTGCCGGGAGTTTTTGCGCAATATACCTTTGAGAAACACGATAAATTTAATTACATTTTAGGCTACAGAGCCGATTTTAACAATATATACGGCGTATTTCATTCGCTTCGTACACACCTGAAATATTATTTAAACGAAAATACAACTCTTAGAGCTTCTGCCGGAAGAGGACACCGAGTTGCAAACGTCATTGCCGAAAATATAAGTGTTCTTGCAAGTTCCAGAAAATTTATAATTTACGAAGACTTAGAACCGGAAAGAGCTTGGAACTACGGAATAAGTTTTCTGCATGATTTTACGATTTCGTCAAGACAAAAAATAACTTGGGGCATTGATTTCTACCGAACTGATTTTGAGATCCAAACGATTGTTGATTTAGATGCAAATGTTCATCAAGCCGGAATTTACAATTTAAAAGGAAAATCATATTCAAACAGTGTTCAAACCGACTTAAATATTGACATAGTCAGAGGCTTAAATATATACACCGCTTTTAGATACAACGATGTAAAAATCACTATGCACGACAAATTAATCGAAAAACCAATGTCAAGCAAATTCAAAGGTTTATTATCCATTTCATACTCAACAAAAAACGACAAATGGGCATTTGACCTAACAAATCAATTTGTGGGCAAAACAAGCTTGCCTAACACAAGCCAAAACCCGCAAGAATATCAATTAAAAGAATTTTCGCCGGCATTTTATCAGCTTCATTGTCAGATAACTAAAAAGTTTAAAAAACTTGAACTATATATCGGTGGCGAAAATTTAACAAATTACATTCAAAAAAATCCGATTTTAGGGGCAGATAACCCTTTTGGCGATTTCTTTGATTCCTCTATTGTTTGGGGACCTATTATCGGCAGAAGATTTTATGCAGGATTAAGGTTTACTATTTTGTAATAGCTTAATTAAAACTATATAAAATTAAAAATCAATTAAATATTAATATTAAAAAACAGAAAAATGAAAACAACAAAAACAATTATTACAATACTTTTTGTATTATTAGCAGGATTTTCCTACGGACAAAAAAACATTTCAACAGTTGAAATTTTAACAAATCCGCATTGTCATTCATGTAAAGAAAAAATTGAAACCGAATTGGTATATACCAAAGGTATTAAAGATGCCGTTTTGAATATGGATACGAAAATTCTAACCGTAAGTTTTAAGAAAAATAAAATTTCTAAAAAAGAAATTTTAAGCATTATTGAAAAATTGGGTTACAAAGCAACATTAGCAGGAAAAGACAACGGAAAAGGAAAAGGAAAAGGAAAAGGAAAAGGAAAAAAGTGTAAATCGAAACACTGTTGTAATTAGCAGTTATTATTTTTAGACTTATTCATTCGCCATACTCTAAAACAGGGCGAATATAGCCTTAGACCTCAGGGGTTCTCAAAACCCCTGAGGTCTTTTATTTAACCCGCATTATTCACCAAGTAGTTCTATTACGGTCAGCATCTACTTCAAAATAAGACACTTTGTTTGATAAGCCTCATTCACCATATCAAAGG
>PDWJ01000467.1_pt2 | contig 26954 bp, 20 predicted proteins | sample 1430881 | NCBI WGS metagenome assembly PDWJ01 (sample SAMN01162460, study PRJNA174530) | Oral metagenome, whole genome shotgun sequencing project. | biome: Marine environment; feature: Marine mammal; material: Swab sample of the gingival sulcus; isolation source: swab sample of gingival sulcus...
GTGGTAATACCGGTGGTGACGGCGGTAATACCGGCGGTGACGGAGGCAATACCGGCGGCGGTGGCAACACCGGTGGTGACGGCGGCAATACCGGCGGTGACGGTGGTAATACCGGTGGCGATGGCGGCAACAATGACAAGACCATTGCACCAGCACCTACCCAGAAAGAAGGGGTAACGGTTGTTATGCAAAATGCCACTTCCAGGAAGATGACCAAAGAGAACGCCAAGAAACAATATAGCTATGATAATAGTACGTTAGTCAGCAAGGTATATACCTATAATGCTACTGTTACCCCCGACAAGGTGGCGGTGTTCCGTTTTCCTGTCAAAAATCTTGCCAGTGCGTCCGTTGACACGCTGAGACTGGTGAAGTTTTTGGACAAGAAGAAATCCTACGATGAGAGTTACCTATACGCCAAAACAGGCCCCAGCCTGGGTACAGACGGAGTATGGTGGCTGGCCCATACCAACGGCACCTATATTCCTCAAAATGCTACAACCCAGCAGGGAGTAGACTACTATGTCTATTTCACCATTAAGGACGGCGGACCGTATGATGAAGATGGGGCAGTGGACGGTTCCATAACTGACCCAGTGGGATTGGGAAGCCTTGCTTCCTCCACAGGCGGCGGTTCCACTGCCAGCGGCTCCGGCGGCGGTGGCGGCGGCGGATGTATGATGAATCCAGGGGCTGGCTTTGGTCTGGAATGGCTGCTTCTTGCAGGCGTTGCCGGTCTGCCCCTTGCCAGAAGACGACGCTGGAGACGCTGCTCATAAGCGTAGAAAGCACGTTGTAACACCACCCAAGAGCTTTGCTCTGGAATAGGTCTGCAGCAACAAGCTGGTCTTTGTTGCCCATGCAGTCTGCACAAAGGCCCTTCCTTCCCGGAAGGGCCTTTGCTGTCACAGGGGAAGACATTGTGGAATGTTTCGAACATTGAAGTGGTTCGTCGGTATTGAGCAGTTCGGCTGCAACGTGTACGCTCTGTACGGCGTTCTTGACACGAATTGGAGCATGAGTTGTTATTATATTCTATTAAACTTAATAAATGCTAACAAAGAAGCTTCTTTACGCAAGTATTTTTTGACAATCCTCTTGACGTACTTTGCTTAACTTGATAGGGCAATTTTGTTTTTGAATTCCCCTATAACTTTTTCAGGAGGTCTCGTTATGAAAGCTTTTGTCATGCAGGGTATTGGTAAAGTAGGGATTGTGGACAAGCCTATCCCAGAACCAGGTCCCAATGATGCGGTCATCAAAACGACCACAGCTCTTGTCTGTACCTCTGATGTCCACACTGTCGCCGGAGCTATTGGAGACAGAGATAACCTCACGCTGGGGCACGAAGGTATGGGAGTTGTTGCTAAATTGGGCAGTGAAGTGAAGGGGTTCAAAGAAGGAGACCGCGTTGTTATCAACGCTATTACCCCTTGTTATCAATGCACAAACTGTCAGCGAGGCTTCACCTCTCAATGTGAGCAGGCCATAGGCGGATGGAAATACGCGAACATCAAAGACGGCTGTTTTGCCGAATACTTTCATGTCAACGACGCCAAGGCCAACATGGTCAAGGTTCCCGACGATATTACTGACGAGCAGGCCCTCTACACAACAGACATGATGTCCACGGGTTTTATGGGTGCGGAACACGCAAATATTCCTTTAGGGGGTACGGTTGCGGTTTTTGGTCAGGGTCCGGTCGGATTGATGGCCACAGCAGGAGCCAAATTGCTGGGTGCTGGTCTAATCATCGGTGTGGAATGTGTGCCTGAACGTCAGAAACTGTCCAGACACTTTGGCGCGGACGAAATTGTAGACTTTACCAAGGTTGATACCATTGCTGAAATCATGCGTCTTACAGATGGAGAGGGTGTTGACTCTGCCATTGAGGCATTGGGCTCCCAAATCACCTTTGAAAATTGTGTCAAGGCCACTCGTCCTGGCGGAACCATCTCTAACGCAGGGTATCACGGTGAAGGCGAGTACGTTAAAATACCTCGCTTAGAATGGGGTGTCGGCATGGCGGATAAAACGATTCGCACAGGTCTTTGCCCTGGCGGCAGCGAAAGGATGGGACGCCTCCTGCGTCTCTTGCAGAGGAATCGTATTGATCCCACCGCCTTAACAACCCATCGTTTCCCCTTTGAAGAGATTGAAAAGGGATACCTGCTTATGAAGAACAAAGAAGATAATGTGTTAAAGCCGCTTATTACCTTCTAATCATAACCAGTATCAGCTAGCTTGAAGGGTTCTTTTGGCACACCTGTCAAAAGAACCCTCAAGCTATGTCCAAAGAGCCACAGCATACCTGTCATGAACACAAGGACAGCGCATTGCTGTAATAAGCTGCTCACTATGCGGCTTTCTATGCTGTACAACCAACCCGTATGTTTTTATTACTTGGCAGATACGAAATATTGGTTTCGTGCAAAAATAACGCAAGTAAGGAGTGCTCAATTGTGAACAAGGCATCGGAAGTCGTTGGATCGGTACTTGTTGTCGGTGGAGGTATTGTCGGCATCCAGTCAGCCCTTGACCTCGCCAATGCAGGTTTCTTTGTCTATCTTGTTGAAAAGAGTGCTGGCATTGGCGGTGCCATGTCCCAACTGGATAAGACGTTTCCCACAAACGATTGTGCCATGTGAATACTGGCACCCAAATTGGTTGAGTGCGGTCGGCACTTAAATATCGAATTACTCACACTCAGTGAGGTACAAGAAGTCCAGGGCGAAGAAGGTAACTTTACCGTCACCGTTAAAAAGAATCCCAGATATGTGGATATGGACAAATGTATCGCGTGTGGCATGTGTGCGGAAAAATGTCCTAAAAAAGTCACGAATCTTTTTAATGAGGGGCTTAACAAACGTAAGGCTATTTACATCCCTTACGGTCAGTCTGTTCCCCTGAAATACGCCATAGATGGAGAGAACTGTTTATATCTTCAGAAGGGAAAATGCGGCAATTGTGCCAAGGTGTGTCCTACAGGTGCTATCAATTATGAGGACAAGGAAGAGCTGATTGATCTGCATGTTGGTTCCATCATAGCGGCCCCTGGTTTCAAGGCCTTTGATCCTGTTGCTTATGACCTGTTCGGGTATGGCACAAACAAGGACGTGATTACCAGTATGCAGCTTGAGCGCATTCTTTCCTCCTCAGGCCCGTTCATGGGACATTTGCAGCGTCCGTCAGACAAGGCCGAACCCAAAAAAATCGCCTGGCTGCAATGTGTTGGTTCCAGAAATACCAATCAATGCGACCATGGGTATTGCAGCAGTGTGTGCTGTATGTACGCCATCAAGCAGGCGATACTCTCCATAGAACATGCTTCCGAGGGTCTGGAATGCTCCATTTTCTACATGGACATGCGTACCCACGGCAAAGAGTTTGAAAAATATTACGAATTGGCCAAGCAAAAGGGCATTCAGTTTGTCCGCAACAGGATTCACACCGCCTATCCCCAGGAAGGCGGCGGGGTCTTGCTGGAATATATGGGTGATGACGGCAAGCTGACCCGTGAGCCCTTTGATATGTTTGTCCTGTCTGTGGGGCTGGAAACCGGCCCTGCTGCCTTACGCCTGGCCGAAACCCTTGGCATTGAACTTGACGTCAACAAATTTGCCAAAACCTCCTGTTTTGAACCCGTTACCACCAGCCGCAAGGGGGTGTATGTCTGTGGTGCCTTTGAAGGCCCCAAAGATATTCCCCAGGCCGTTGTGGAAGCCAGTGCTGCGGCCTGTGCGGCTTCTTCCGGGCTGGCAGGGGTCAGGGGGGCCCTGGCCCGAAAAGCAGAAAAAATCCCTGCTATCGACATCTCTGGAGAGCCGCCCAGGGTCGGTGTTTTTATCTGTTCGTGCGGAACCAATATCGCTGGGGTCGTGGATGTCGATGCGGTGGCAGAATATGCCAAGGGGCTTCCTGGAGTAGCCTATGTCACCAATAATCTCTTCACCTGTTCCCAGGACACCCAGGATAAAATGGTTGAGGTCATCAAAGAGCAACGCCTCAACCGTATTGTCGTAGCAGCCTGTACACCGAGAACCCATGAGCCGCTTTTTCAGGAGACCATGGTCGCTGCTGGCCTGAACAAATATCTCTTTGAGATGGCCAATATTCGCAACCAGGTATCCTGGGTTCACAGCAAAGAGCCTCAAGCGGCTACTGAAAAATCCAAGGACCTGGTTCGCATGGCCGTTGCCAAGGCCGTGCTGTTGCAGCCCCTGAACGAGCCCAACCTCTCAGTCAATCCTTCCACACTTGTCATTGGCGGCGGCATTGCCGGGATGACCGCTGCCTTGGAATTGGCTCGCCAGGGCTTTCACGCCTGCTTAGTTGAGCAGGCCGAGGAACTTGGCGGCAATGCCCGTTACCTGCGCACCACGGCTCAGGGAGACGCTATTGCACCGTTTCTCGACAAACTTATCGCCCAGGTCGAGAACAACCCCAACATCATTGTTTACAAGTCGGCCAACATTACGTCCGTTGACGGGTTTGTGGGCAACTTTCAAACCGTGGTGGAAATCAACTCCAGCGCAACCACCTTGCAGCATGGTGCCGTGATACTCGCAACCGGGGCGAAAGAGAGTACGCCTACTGAGTATGAGTATGGTAATCACCCGGCCATTAAGACACTTCTTGAACTGGATCAGGCCCTTACTGCTGATCAGGTGGCACCCAAAACCGCTGTCTTTATCCAATGCGTTGGCTCCCGTGAACCAGGCCGACCGTATTGTTCACGCCTTTGCTGCACACATTCTGTCAAATCAGCCATTCTGCTCAAGGAGCGAGATCCCAAGTGCCGGGTTGTGATTTTGTATCGTGATATGCGTACCTACGGCAACCGGGAAGACCTCTATCAGAAGGCCCGGCAATTGGGGGTTGTGTTCATTCGTTTTGGTCTGGACAACAAACCTCGTGTCCAGATGAAGGGCGACAAGGTAGAGGTGACGGTAGAAGATCATGTCCTCAAACGGGATCTCATCTTTGAGGCTGACTTGCTCTGTCTGGCTGCTGCTATCACGTCCCATGACAATGAAGAATTGGCCAAGATGTTTAAGGTTCCCCTTTCTTCTGATGGCTGGCTCTTTGAGGCCCATCAAAAACTCCGTCCCGTGGATTTTGCTACAGACGGGGTCTTTATGGCGGGCATGGCCCATTATCCCAAACCCTTAGAAGAGACAATCGCCCAGGCCCAGGCGGCTGTAGCCCGTGCGGTCACGGTTTTGTCCAAAACAGAAATAAGCACCCCAGGCACAGTGGCTGTTATTGACCACACCAAATGTGTTGGCTGTTCCCTGTGCTGGCAGGTTTGTCCGTATGGCGCAATCAGTCCTGATGAAAACGGATTGGCCGTAGTCAATGAAATCTTGTGCAAGGGATGCGGCACCTGCGTGGCCTCGTGCCGTTCCGGGGCACCGAACCTGCGTGGATTCTCCAAGACAGAGGTTTTGGCCCAGATTACAGCACTTTTCTAAAGGTGAAAGGGAGTTACTACGATGAGTGAAACCAACGAGTTCAGGCCTAAAATAGCGGCCTTTTTCTGTAATTGGTGTACCTATGGAGGTGCGGATCTGGCTGGAGTGAGCCGCCTGCAATACCCTGCTGATTTCCGTGTTGTTCGTCTCCCCTGCACCGGGAGAATGAGCCCTGAGTTCATCCTCCATGCTTTTCGCCAGGGTGCGGATGGCGTGTGGGTATCTGGCTGTCACCCTGGCGACTGTCACTATATTGCGGGAAATTATCATGCTCGCAGGCGTTTTACCGTACTCAAGAATCTCCTGGAATATGTGGGCCTTGAACCTGACCGCCTGCATTTTTCGTGGATATCTTCAGCTGAGGCCGAAAAATTTCAGCGTATGGCAAACACCGTTATCAACGCTGTTGCAGCACTTGGCCCTGTAGATTCTTCAACGGCCGCAAGAATGCTCCTGGACTTTCGGAAGGTGATCTAATGAAAAGGCGAACCGAAAAAATACAAGAAATCAGTCGGCGTCTCCTGGAGGAAGGCAAGGTAGACGTAGTCATTGGGTACCGAAAGGGAACCATGCCTCTGCGTGACCAACCGTTTTTTGCCCGCACTCCGGACGAAGCCGATCAATTGATGTGGTCGAGTTTGTGTGTCGGTAACACCGCCAATTATGTTCCACAGATTGCGAGAAAAGGAGAGAACATGGCGGTGGTGGCCCAGGGATGTGTCAGCCGTAATCTTGTGGGGTTACTGGCGGAAGAACAGGTACAGCGGGACAACCTGTATATTATAGGTGTCCCCTGCCTTGGCATGGTGGATTACCACAAGATAGAACGGCAAATTGCTGAAGAGATGGGCCGGACTATCCAGTCCATTGAAGAAGATGGAGACGAGATCATTGTTCGCAGCCGAGATGCAGAAAAGCATCTGAACAGAAAACTGCTTTTGCGGGATAATTGCTATACCTGTACCCACAGAAATCCTGTTCTGGCTGACGTCCTTGTGGCAGAGCCAGAAGAAGAGACCGGCGGGGGCAACATTGATGCTGTGGCTGCACCCTGGGAGGCCCTTTCTCCTCCTGATCGCTGGGACACCTTCAAAACGACCTTTCAGGACTGCATACGCTGTTATGCCTGTCGTGATGCCTGTCCCCTCTGTTATTGTAAAAGCTGTTTCGTGGATGATTCAAGGCCGCAATGGATTGGAAAAACACAAGATTTTTCTGATGTGACCTCATTTCATCTCCTGCGTGCCTTTCATTGTGCAGGTCGATGTACGGATTGCGGGGCCTGCGAATCAGCCTGCCCCCAGCATATCAAAATACGTCATCTGACCTCAAAAATAGAGAAAGATATTCGTACCCTCTATAACTATGAACCCGGTATGGATCCCAATACAACGCCGCCATTGACCACTTTTCGGGTGAATGATTCTGAAGACTTCATCAAATAGGCCGCAAGGAAGAACATTATGGCATATAAAATCCTTTATAAAGATAGGTTGGATGGATTTCTTGAGAGCCTTTCGGAAAGAGGCCAGGTATACGCTCCAGTCCGAAAAAAAGGGAAGTCCGTCTGGACGAACGTCACCAAGGCTGAGGACGTGGATTGGTCTGTGGAAAACACAGAGATGTCTCCCAAAGAATTCTTTTTTCCCCAGACAGAATGTCTGCTTCGCTTTACCAATTCCCACGAGGAAGGAAGCATGATCATGCATCAGGTTGCCAAGCTGGCAGATGATCGGGTCTTGCTGAATGTCCGTCCTTGTGATGCCAAGGCATTTCGCCTTCTGGATCGTATTTTTGTCCAGGACGAAATGACCAATGACATCTATTGGAAGACAAAAAGAGAGCATACCCTGATGATCGGCATGGGCTGTTCCAGTCCCCGCCCTGAATGCTTCTGTACCTCCACGGGCTGCGGCCCCTTTCACGAAGAGGGGCTTGATATCCTGCTGGCCGACCTGGGTGACCGCATATTGGTCAAGACATTGACTCACGACGGAGAAGAGGCAAGCTCTGCTCTGCCTGATGCCTCCAGTGAAGACGTGGCCCAGCTTGCAATCCTCAAAAACAAGGCTGAAGAAGTCTTACCCCCTTGCCCTGGCTTTGAGCAGCACAACGCCATTACCCAAAGAAGTGTTTTAGAAGTATATGGCCTGCCCTTGTGGCAACGTGTGTATGAGATGTGTCTGAATTGCGGGACCTGTACCTTTGTCTGTCCTACCTGCCATTGCTTTGACATCCAGGACGAGGTCAAAGGGAAAGAAGGAAGAAGGGTTCGTAATTGGGATACCTGTATGCATCGTCTGTTCACCGAACACGCTTCAGGACATAACCCTCGTGGAGAAAAGCTTGATCGGGTCAGGCAGCGGTTTATGCATAAATTCAAATACATACCGATAAAGCGGGACGGTGAACTCGGTTGTGTTGGCTGTGGCCGCTGTGTGCGATCCTGTCCCACCAATATCGACGTGCGTGAAATCGTCCGCGTGATGAATGAAGAAGCAGAGGTGGTGGCCAAATGAGAAATCCGTATCTGCCGTATCCAGTCCGTATTGCCGATGTTTGCATTGAGACGGAAGATAACAATTTGCGTTCATACTGGCTTGAATTTCTTCATGAAGAGGATGCCGCGAATTTCCAATACATCCCAGGACAATTCGCCGAACTCTCTATTGCGGGCTTTGGCGAGATCCCCATTGGGATCGCCTCAAGCCCAACAGAGGGTAACAAGCTCCTTTTTACAGTCAACAAAACTGGTGTGGTGACAGAAAAGCTGCACACCATGCTTGCTGGTGACATTATGGGCGTGCGTGGTCCTTTGGGACATCCCTACCCCCTGAAGGAATCCGAAGGCAAAAACATTGTCATTGTGGCGGGAGGATTTGCCGTGACCACCCTGCGTTCCACCATGGTCTGGCTTCTGGATCCGGCTAACCGCTCCAAATATGGTGATATTACCTTTATCTACGGAGCACGCACCCCAGGTATGCTGCTGTATCAAGAAGAGATGCGCACCTGGCAGGGTCAGGAAGGTCTGGACTGCCGGATTACGGTTGACCGTGAGGCCGAGGGGTGGGACGGCCTGGTCGGTTTTGTTCCTGCCGTGACCGAAGAAGTCAGTCCCAAGCCCGATAATGCCGTTGCCCTGGTCTGCGGCCCCCCCATCATGATCAAGTTTACCCAGCCGGTCTTAGACAGATTGGGCTGGCAAGGCGACCAAATCATCCTTTCCCTTGAAAACCGGATGAAATGCGGCATCGGTATCTGTGGCCGCTGTAATGTCGGCCCGCACATGGTGTGTAAGGATGGCCCTGTCTTTACCAAAGCGGAATTGGACGAGCTCCCCAAGGAGTATTAACAACCTGCCTTTTGGAACTATCTGTATACGCACAACAACAAACGAAGTCCTGCCAACCCACTTGGAAAGAGATACAAAAACACAAGGGGTGCGATACCTAGGTATCGCACCCCTTGTTTAATGGCCTGGAGCCGGGCATCGGACTTGAACCGACTACCTACGCTTTACGAGAGCGTTGCTCTACCAGATGAGCTAGCCCGGCAAAAAGCAACAAGCTGATAGCCAAGCCGAGAGGGCAGGTCAAGTAGAAAATCCCGCCTTATCTCTAGGATTGACCACGCTCAGCATGATCAATCGTCCAACTGAATATCCTTACCAGCTAAGACCCGATTCATGTTTCTGACCGCACACATCTTGCCGCACATGGAGCAGGAGTCTTTGTGTTCGGGCTCAGATGATTTCCGGTATTCCCTGGGACGTTTGTCATCCAGAGAGAGTTGGAACATGGTTTCCCAGTCCAGATCCGCCCTGGCCTTGCTCATGGCATCATCCCATGCGCGTGCTCCGGGGATACCCCTGGCAACATCAGCGGCATGGGCGGCAATACGGGTAGCAATAATACCTTCCCGCATGTCGTTAAGGGTGGGCAGACGCAGGTGTTCGGCAGGGGTGACATAGCAGAGAAAGTCAGCCCCGTGATGGGCGGCAATGGCACCGCCAATGGCTGCGGTGATGTGGTCGTAGCCGGGTGCTACGTCAGTGACCAAAGGCCCCAGCACATAGAAGGGGGCACCAAAACAAAGCCGTTTTTCCATCATCATGTTGCCTGGGATCTCGTTCATGGCCATGTGGCCAGGGCCTTCGATCATCACCTGGACATTGCGTTCCCAAGCCCGTTTGGTCAGTTCACCCAAGGTGATCAATTCCTGGACTTGCGAGGCATCGGTGGCGTCGTGCAGACAGCCTGGGCGGCAGCCATCGCCCAGACTCAGGGTGACATCATACTGCTCGCACAGGTCTAAAAGCCGGTCATAATGTTCGTAAAACGGGTTTTCCGCATCATTGAGTTCCATCCAGGAAAAGAGCAGAGAGCCGCCACGGGAGACAATATGGGTGAGCCGTTCCTGTTTTTTGATGGTTTCTGCCGTGGCCCTGTTGAGCCCTGCATGGATGGTCAGAAAATCCACACCGTCGCTTATATGCTGTTCCACGACCTTGAAAAATTCGTCCACAGTGATGTCTTGCAGGTTTTTGTCGTAAAAACCCACAGCATCATAGATGGGGACGGTTCCTATCATCACCGGGGACATGGCCACCAATCGTCTCCGAAATTCCGCTGTCTTGCCATAACAGCTCAGATCCATGATAGCCTCAATCTTCATGTCCAGGGCTGCCTGAACCTTATCCAGTTCTGTTTCCACGTCGCAGCAATCCTTGGAAATGCCCAGATTGACATTCACCTTGATGCGGAGTCCCTCACCGACCCCTTCTCCCTGAAGGCCACTGTGGTTCTTATTGGCAGGAATGATGACCGTGCCGCGACACATGCGTTCCATAAGGTCTTCGACACGCAGGTTTTCTTTAGCGGCTACAGTTTGCATCTGCCGGGTAACAATGCCCTTGCGGGCAGCATCCATCTGAGTGGTAAAGGTCATAGAAGACTCCTTAAACAGGCTGTTTCTCAGGCATCATCTGCTGGATTTCACGGTTACTGCACCATCCAGCTACTTGCCAGACGTTTGTTGTGGGAGCTCGCTTTGAGAAACGATGATCTGAGCTGACCTTGCTTCCGCCTGATGTCTTGTGAACAGCCTGGAATTTTGGGTGGGTTGCAACGCGGTATACCAACGTGTTGATCCTCTGGCATGAGGAACAACACACCTCTTTATGGTGAGGGAGGATCATGGCATGGAGCCATTGCCTTGTAAAGATGTCTTATTCCCAAAATCTACCACTTCATTTTTATGGGATATCATTTTGGATGCATGTTGCCCATTTTTCTGTTCAAGTCATTAACGTCAATGTTGTGCCCGTGGACAAGATCAAGCTTTGGGGAGAATTTTGCAGGATTTGCCTTGGTCAAAAAATTTCCAGCAACTGAGCAGGCGAAACAACACAAACAGAAGAAGATGCGCTCAAAAAGATCTCATCCCTTGTAACAAGATAGTCCATTTTGGCTCTGGCGGCGCAGGTTGCAATCAAGGCGTCTTCGTAGTCCTCAATGGGTAATTCCAAAGCCTGTTCGCAGTCCTTGCCTCTGACATCTATAACCGTAACAAGCTGAAATAAATTATGTAATGCCTGGCGTGCCTTCTGCCCAGAAAGATTTTTCCGAACAAGATAATAAATATCCGTAACACTGCTTGCGGTAATATAGCCTTGTATCTTTTCTTCAGCCGCCAGCAGAAAAATTTTTTCCGCGTTTTTACAAAAAGGCTTTCGACCAGTAAGAGCGTCCAGAACAATATTGGTATCAACAAGCACTCTGGTCATTTCAGCCGTTCCTCACGGGCAGCATCAAGGTCAATAGTTTCTGGTAAAATACCAAAAAGGGCCTTGGCACAAGCCAACTTATCCGGTCGGGCAGTGGTAAGTCTGGCTACCTTTTTCCCGTTTCTGGTAATATAAATACTTTGCTGCTCCGCCATATCCACATATTTTCCGGGATTTGCCTTGAGTTCGGACAAAGAAACCAACATACTTTGACCTCCTTTTTTATCTTTAATCAGTCATTATTGTAAGAATAATACGGTCGATTTTTTTTGTCAATTTTGTCCATATTTTTTACATGCTGGTCAATATGAACAAAAAGATGCAACCCAACAGCGGCTACAAAAACCTTTTTCCTGACAAAAAAATACGATTTTGGACAAACAGAATTTTTTCAACAATGATATACCTTGTCCTTGTCATATAGAGGACTTTTTCATGCTGCCAGAAAAACACAAGCGCAATGTTATGGCTGCTGTTTACCGCCACAAGTATTCCGGCCAGTTTTTTTCTTATGGGGCTGCCCATTATGTTGCGGCTTCAGGGACACAGCCTTTCGTCCATTGGTCTGTTTCAACTGGCAAGCCTGCCGTATCTGATCACATTTTTCTAGGCACCCTTTCTGGATAAAAAAATACCGACGATTTGATACATGATGGATGAGTAAAAAGTCTATCTTGGGCAATTTTATCCTGCGTAACTTACTAAAATGTCTCTGTGAGGAAAAAGATTCTGGACATTTTTTGAGGATACGTGCAGAAAAATTTGTTCCATGACTCTGATGACCTCTGTTTCCAGAGGCCTCTGGCCGTGGTTCACGTGCATGCACCAGGAAGTGTTTGGGCGTGATCAACTTGTGGTACCTCTGCATCATGTTTTGCTGGCCATTCAGAAAGGGTCATTATTGATCAGGGGAAGGAATATGGGTTCAGACTAACACAAGGTGTAAGGCAATTATGGAAAAACTGAAAAAAACGTATGGGTTCTGGACTGCGACTGCCATGGTCGTAGGTATCGTCATTGGATCAGGCGTCTTTTTTAAGGCAGATGACGTCCTCAAGGCATCGGGAGGCGATTTGCCTACCGCGTTGCTGGCATGGCTCATCGGCGGTGCCATCATGGTTGTTACTGCGTATGTATTTTCAAAAATCGCTACCCGTATCGAACGTGTGAACGGGGTCGTGGATTATTTTGAAGAGGCCTATGGTCAGAAGGCCGGTTATATGGTCGCCTGGTTTATGACCTTTATCTATTATCCCACCCTGGTAGCTGTTTTGGCCTGGGTTTCAGCCAATTATACCGCAGGAATCATAGGACATCCTCAATCTGTCTGGATCATTTCCGCCCTGTATTTAACGGGCTTTTTTCTTGTTAATTATTTCTCGCCAGTTCTGGCTGGCAAGTGGCAGGTGACCTCAACGGTTATCAAGCTGATTCCCATTGGTCTGGTGGCTGTTGTGGGAGGTATTGCCGGACTGGGAAGCGGCCAGACCCTTGCCAATTTTGCCCAGGCCGCCCAAACCGTTTCTTCTGGCGGGGGACTCGCTGTGGCCACTTTATCCACGGCCTTTGCCTATGAAGGGTGGATCATTGCCACGGCCATCAATGCTGAGATCAAGGATGCCAAGCGGACTCTTCCCAGAGCATTGGTAGTGGGAACCATTGCAGTCGTCTGTTTTTATATGTTGTACTATCTGGGTATCTCAGGTGTCTTAACTAATGATCAGGTTCTGGCAGAAGGGGATAATGCCCCAGTCAGGGTCATTGCCCTGATTTTTGATCGCTTGAGCGGTACCGTGCTCACCCTCTTTGTTATCATCTCCTGTCTGGGAACCCTCAATGGTTTGATTATGGGATGCGCACGGGGCATGTATTCCATTGCCTCCCGAAAGATGGGGCCCAAATCTGAATTTTTTCGTGAGGTCAATCCCAGAACCAACAGCACCATCCATTCCGCCATGCTGGGCTATCTGCTTTCCTGCCTGTGGCTGGTGGTCTGGTATGGCAATTTTAAGGGCTGGTGGGGTCAGTTTATGGACATCTCGGAACTGCCCATTGCCTTTCTTTATGTGATTTATATTTCTCTGTATCTTTGGGTGATGAAAACCTTTACAGATCTTGGCGGGTTCAGCCGTTATCTCTGCCCGCTTCTGGCCGCAGCAGGATCGCTCTATATTATCTGGGGAGCTATCCAAAAGGATATGTTCGTGCATTTTTTGATTATATCTCTGGTGATTCTGACCTTTGGTTATATGCTCATGAAGGACGGGAAGAACCAGTAACCGGTATGCCTTGCTGATCAAGGCAGCTATGATAACAAGGGTTCGACGGACACGCTGTCTGGTCGAACCCTTTTTTCGTGCTGGAGTGTGATGCCCCAGAAACCGGCTTGCAATGAGGCCCGCGAGAAGGCACGGAACAAGTTGTCATTCTTCCGTGTCTTCCGTAGTTAATCTGAGCGGTTTTATGATTATTTTACGCTATGTCCCTTAACCTTTATGGACGTGCCATGCCCCTTTTACCCATTCCTGATTACCGGCCTGTTTGGCCGTTGACCAATGCCCATCTTCATACGATTTTTCCTGTCCTATGCCGACCCACTCCGTTGACCTCACCACAACGCGAGCGGATTGCCACCCCTGACGGAGATTTTCTGGATATAGACGTACACCATGCACCGGACACCCAGGCCCATACGGTTGTTATTATCAGTCACGGTCTTGAAGGCCATGCCCGTAAAAAATATCCCCTGGGCATGGCCAGAGCAATGAATCGCATGGGATATGATGCCGTGTGCCTCAATTTTCGGGGATGTTCGGGAGAACCCAATCGGTTGCTGCGGATGTACCACAGCGGTGTCACTGATGACCTGCACACCGTCATTCTTTCCAGGCTGCATAAGGGCAGATATACAAGAGTGTTTCTTGTTGGATTCAGCATGGGCGGTAACCAGACCCTCAAGTATCTGGGAGAGCATCCAGACAGGGTTCCTCGTGAAGTAAAGGGAGCGGTTGTTTTTTCCGTACCCTGCGACTTGATGGGCTCCGTCAAGATTATGTCAAGGCCGGTGAACAGTATCTATATGCGCTATTTTATGAAGGGACTCAGGAAGAAGATACGCACTAAAGCAGCCATGTTTCCAGGACGTATCACCACCAACGAGCTAGAGAGCATCCGCACCTTTGAGGCATTTGATGATCGCTACACCGCACCCATTCATGGGTTCCGCAATGCCCACGACTATTACCGCAAGACCTCAAGTGACCAGTTTATTCCCTCCCTGCGTCTCCCCTGTCTGATGGTACAGGCCAAGGATGATCCCTTGTTGTCGGATTCCTGCTATCCCATTGCCCTGGCCCGGAAGAGTCCTCAACTTTTTCTGGAAATACCCCGTTATGGCGGCCATGTGGGATTCCATCTCCCTGGAAAGGAGAATGTCTACTGGATGGAGAAGCGGGCAGGGGAGTTTTTCAGGAAGATAGGTGGGTGAAAGGTGGGGTAGGGGGGGATAACTTGAACTCAATTGAAAAAGACCAAGCCAAAAAAAGGCACATTGTCAGATCAAGTCTGAACGGCGAAAAATAAACGTATATGGACAAGCCCAATCTGAGCTGTATAATCCCAGAGGAACCATAACATGGATGATCTTACAGACCTGAAAGCCATTCTTCATTCAAAGCGGGCCAATATCTACTATCTTGAACACTGTCGTGTTATGCAGAAAGACGGCAGGGTGCTTTACCTGACCGAAGCTGACAAGCAGCATCTGTATTGGAATATCCCCATTGCAAATACCACCTGCGTCCTATTGGGCACAGGGACGTCTATCACCCAGGCAGCCATGAGAATGCTTGCTTCGGCGGGGGTGTTGGTGGGATTTTGCGGTGATGGTGCTACGCCACTTTTTATGGGGGCAGAGATTGAGTGGCTTACCCCGCAAAGTGAATATCGTCCCACAGAATACATCCAAGGCTGGCTTTCTTGGTGGTTTGATGAGGAAAAGCGCCTGATCACCGCCCAGGGTTTTCAGGATTCCCGACTGCAATTTATCAAAAAAACCTGGAAGAGTGATAAGGAATTGCGTTTCGAGGGATTTGATCAGGATATAGATGGGCTCTTTGAGGAACAGCAGCAGCTCATCTGGCAGCAAAAAAATGTTGGTCTCTTGCTGCAACTTGAGGCTCGATTAACCAAAAAACTGTATAAATACGCTGCAACGGTGAGTGAACATGGCCATTTTTTACGTGACCGTAAAGCCGGTGATCGGGCCAACAGCTTTCTCAACCACGGCAATTACCTGGCCTATGGATTGGCAGCGACCACCACTTGGGTACTGGGCATCCCTCATGGTTTTGCTGTTATGCATGGCAAAACCAGGCGAGGTGCTTTAGTCTTTGATATTGCTGATTTGATAAAGGATGCCCTGGTGTTGCCCATGGCCTTTATCTGCGCCAAAGACAGGGTTAATGAACAAGAATTTCGCAATCAGGTTTTACAAATGTTTACCAAGCATAAGGCCTTGGACTATATGTTTACTCAGGTCAAACAGGCTGCCCTGCGAATAGATTGGAGTTCCAGGCCATGATGGTTCTTTTTATTTCCCAATGTGAGAAAAAGGCCTTGAAACGTACTCGTCGGGTGCTGGATGCCTTTGCCGACCGCATCGGCGATAACACCTGGCGCACAGTTATTACCAGCGAAGGCCTGCAGGCGGTTCATAAGCTGCTGCGAAAGACCGCTTCTAAAAGCACTGCTGTTTCCTGTCATTGGCTGCGTAGTCGCAGTCGTTCTGAGTTAGTATGGGTGGTGGGGAAGAAAGATCGGTTTGATAGCAGGGGCAATGTGCCTGTCAATTCTACCAAGCACCCTCCGGTGAATACGGATTGGGAAAATAACTGGCAATATGCCACCTCAATCCAGATCATGGCAACCTTGGCTGCTCTGTTTCACGATATAGGGAAATCCACCAGAGGTTTTCAGAACAAACTTTTTTCCGGCAGTGGTTTTTCTGGCGACCCTTTGCGTCATGAGTGGATTTCACTGCGTTTGTTTGAGTGGCTCCTGGAAGATGTGAAAAGCGATGTCCAATGGTTAGAGCGTTTTTCTGATCTGGAGAATTATCTGAAAAACAAACCATTTCCCTTTGAAAATGGTGATACGTCTGTCATTTGCCAGACGGACATTGCCCATTTACCACCTTTGGCCCAATGGCTGGGGTGGCTCATCGTGGCACATCACCGAATGCCTTTTTATGATGTGGCTTCAACTAGCCAGCGCCATCGTAAACGGGCGCAGGAAGGAATGGCAAAAATACAACGAACGCTCTCCGGCTTTTATAACAAACTTGAACCTGTTGACTACTGGGTCAGAAATCCCAGAGCAATGGCGGAGACAGCAGCCAGAGAGAACTTTTGGTCTTTTGACAAACTGGTCATCCACAGTGCCAAATGGCAATGCCAGGTAAGGCGATGGGCAAACAAGGCTCTTGCCCATCCTCCCCTTATGGCCCTGGGTGGGCAGGCAGGTTCTCAACAAACCGTCAGCGATCCCCTGTTGCTCCACCTCAGTCGGCTTGCTTTGATGCTGGGAGACTACACCTATTCTGCCATGTTGCCGGAAGACCCACGAAGAATAGTGGGGGATGAAGACTTTCATGATCTTGTTGCCAATACCCACAAGCCCAAAGGAAAAACGTCACAACGCAAGCAGATGCTTGATGAACATTTGCTTGGAGTGGCAAAATATACGGCTCATTTTGCCCATCTGCTTCCTGGCCTTGCCACAGATCTGCCAACCCTGCGGAACCATGATCCGTTAGTGAAACCAACAGCTATCCCTGATTTTGCTTGGCAGAACAAGGCCTATAACCTGGCTTGTTCTTTACAGAAAAGCACCCAAGACAATGGGTTCTTTGGGGTCAGTATGGCTTCTACTGGATGCGGAAAGACTATTGGTAATGCCCGTATCCTCTATGGATTGGCTGACCCACAAAAGGGTGCCCGATTGACCATCGCCTTGGGACTTCGGGTACTGACTTTGCAAACAGGGCAGAGTTTTCGGGAGAATCTTGGTTTAACAGATACCCAGCTTGCCATTTTGATAGGCGGTGTCACAGGTCGTGTTCAACATGAGATGCAAGGTCAGCAAGAACGGTTTGACGAGTCAGCAGAAGAGGCATTTGGCAGCGCCTCAGCAGAAAAGATTGTTCAGGAAAGTGTTGATAGCGCTATCTATAGTGATGTCACAGAGGCCTATCAACGAGAGTTGGAGATCATTCTAAACGAACAAAAGGCCAGGGAGTTGTTGTTTGCTCCTGTTGTTTCCTGCACTATTGATCATTTGATGCAAGCCTCGGAATGCCAACGCGGCGGACGGTATATCCTTCCTTGGCTACGCCTGCTGACCAGCGATATTATTCTTGATGAGCCAGATGATTTGAGCCAGGACGATCTGCCGGCATTGGCACGATTTGTTCATCTGGTTGGACTCTGTGGATCCCGAATTGTGTTGTCCTCGGCAACCCTCACCCCGGATTTTGTCACTGGGCTCTTTGAGGCATACCAGGCAGGCCGTATTATTTGGAATAACTCTCAAAACCGTTCTTCATCAGCCATTGTCTGCGCCTGGTTTGACGAAAAAGGCTGTCAGAAGGAGATCTGCCCAGATAAGAAAAAATTTGGGGCTGCTCACCAGAAGTTCATTCAAAAACGGGTTGCTTTCCTCAATGCGGCCAAAAAACGACGAATTGGTCAGATCCTGCCAATTAAGGCCGTGGCTGACAGGGAAAAACCGGAGAAATTGTATCAGTCATTGGCAAAAGAGATGCTGGATGCTGCTCTGTCTCTTCATCATCAATATCATGGGGTCTGCCCTGAAACCGGGCAAACCTATAGTATCGGTTTGGTGAGAATGGCCAATATTGCTCCATTAATGAAACTGGCCCTGGCCTGCCATAAGATACAGATGGATCCTAAACACTATAAGGATGTCCATGTTCATCTTTGCTGTTATCATGCCCGGCAATTGTTAAGTCTGCGAAGTAGACTGGAAGAAAAACTTGATCGAATCTTAAAGAGGGACGAAGACAATCCAGGGCGTATCCTGACCCATCCAGAAATGCGGGAGGCCTTGGCCCGACATCCGGCTCGACATCATGTCTTCATCGTTTTGGCCTCTCCTGTTGCCGAGATTGGCAGGGATCATGATTATGACTGGGCCATTACCGAACCATCCTCAATGCGTTCTTTGATTCAGCTGGCAGGACGAATCTGGCGGCATCGGCCAGGCCTTGAGGCAAAGCTGGCAAATATCCTTATCTGGCAATATAATATTCGTGCGTTAGAAGCTGACAGACCAAATGGTACCGTTTCTGTTTTTTCCCGCCCAGGTTTTGAAGATAGTGAACATCTTCTCAAAACCCATGATTGCCAAAAACTTCTGACACCAGAACAACTCGCCCATATCAATTCGGTGCCTCGCATACAGCGCCCTGATGAACTGGCCCCCCAAGATCGTTTGAGCGATCTGGAGCATCAGGTCATGGCAGAATTGCTTAATAATGAAAAAATGAACGTTGTTAATGGCTATTGGAAAGACAGCGATACGGCCAACCGAGCCCATGTCCATCTGCAACAAATCTCACCGTTTCGTGCCAGCGCCCCGGAAGAGGAGTGGCTGTTTATCCCTGAAAGCGATGGCAGCTTTGCTGTCTATGCTGCGGAACAGGTATATCGTAACGGTTTGCAGGAAAGTTCTCGTCAAAATCATTTGTTCCGTCCGTTTCAATTGGAACAGGAAAATCAGCATCTCTCTCCCTGGCTGACGGCAAGTCTTTCTGATACAATCAAAGGGCTGTGTGACAGACATCACGACAAAAGTATCTCCTGGGTTGCCAGTCGATATGCCAGGGTACAGCTACCCATGTCACAGAATGGATGGAATTTTCACGAATGGTTTGGATTCTGGAAGATTGATTGATAGCCAGTGATATGGTAGCCACTCAATCTACCTGCTGAACAAGCAGCTTAGAAATATTTATCCTAGTTATACGATGGATACCATCTCTGCCGAACAGGCAGCCAAAATATTTTTTCGGAGGGGGGAATAGGAATAGGGAATAGTTTTTAAGGCGATATCCCTATTTATTCTATTTATAAAGTTGACAAGAATCTCGTGGTTGTTTATTCGGAGATAGAGGAAGGAGGTTTTATGGAATCGATAACAACACACTTGGTAAGGGAACGGATTCTTGCTTTTCTGGAAGAACAATACAGAAACAAGGCTGAGCCTGAAAAGAAGAAACTCGATAAGGCAGAAAAAAATCAAGATGGTCAGAAAATTGCTGAGATACAAGAAACACTTTGGAAGATTCGAGAAAAATATCAGCTAGATACATGGATGAAGCATGCCGCAATTCGTATGGCCTGTGGGTTGAAGTTTGGCACCCATATCTCAAAAGGTGTACACCCTGATTCCAAGGGAGACAATGTGGTTTTTCAATCGGTGCTTCCCATACCCGATGGTCTGGTTGCTTCACAGCATATCAGCACTCAGGAGCTTGATGCCAATGGTAACGCTGCCTATCTTCCGTTAGCGGCTTTTTTTGATTGGGTTGTGGATGAAAAGCAAGATACCCGCCTCCGCCATCTCATAGTTGATAATCATCCGGCACTCAAGGGGGTATTCGCATCTGACCCGGAGCTTTCAGACTCCTATCAACGGGCCTTTCAGCACTGTCTGTTGGCTGAAACCGACCAACCGAAGACTTCGGAAAAAAACAAACAGATTTTCTGGCCCAGAAAAGTCACAGGGGAAAAAAATCTGTCCTACACCTGCCTTATCCCTCTCTATCCTTCTGCATTGACCCATGAAGTACATGGTAAAATTAACGCCATAAGATTTTCAGAAGAAACCAAGAGGGCTTGGGAAAATCGGTATAAAGGACGTGGTGAGCAACGGTCTTATCAATCTTTTTTCAATCTTGCCGCAATACAGCTTGGAGGAGGCAATTCCCAAAATGTTGGCCGTCTGGTCAATAAACGAAAAGGTCGGGACTATCTTCTTCCCTCTGTTCCGCCCTCATTCACCAAGAGCCAGGGGTTTCATATTGGACCGAATCAAAAAAGTTTTTTTCATAAAGGATTGAAGTATTATTGCAAAAAAGAGCTGACAGCCCTGTTTGAAATCATCAAGATTGACCATAATAATGTTTATATCCGTAATGCCCGCAAAGCGGTTCTGGATACGTTGCTGGACACCATTTTTCTGCTGGCGACCAGCATTCAGGTTAATAATCCTTCGGGCTGGAGTAAAAAATTACCAGGACTTTCCTACGATGAGCGGTTATGGTTGGATCCTGGTCGTGCCCAGCTTGAAGGAGAGGAAGCATTTGCCGAGGATAGAGAAACACGGGATTGGCGGCGGGAAATTGAGATTCGTTTTGCCAACTGGGTCAATCTGCTGCTGAAAAAAGAGTTCAAACAGATACAACATGATTTTGGTGAAGCAGAGCAACACGAGTGGCGGCGAGAATTGAAAGATATGATGAAGCAAAGCCAAAGGCAAGGACTGGGGGTATTTCTATGACGTATACTATCGGCTACCTTGTGCTTAAAGAAATACGTATCGAAAATGCCAACGCCATCTCCAGTCCCATAACCTATGGCTTTCCAGCAATTTCAGGATTTTTAGGAGCAATACATGCCATGGGGCGGGAACTCAGGCAGTATGAAGATTTCAGCGAGATTCAGCTCAGTGGTGTGCTCATTGCCTGTCGGCATTGTGAACCGCAAATATACCGGGCCAATCCTTATAGAGAATACACCTTCCATCAATCCCGGCATCCTTTGAAAAAAAACGGCGAGCACGCATCAATAATTGAGGAAGGCAAGGTACATCTTACGGTCACCCTGGCGGTTGAAGTTTGTGGAGATGATGAGTTATCAAAAAAAGAAGAAGAGGAATTGATAGCCCTGGTACAAAAAATGATTATATCCCGACGCATTGCCGGGGGGAGCGTGCGCGGCCTGCATCAAAAGACTCCGGTAAGCTATTTCTCCCCTGAGTCTGTAGACGGCATCATCCCCCTTTTGTTTCCAGCTTTTGTCTTAACGGATGCAAGACAGGATCTCATTGATCTGACGGAGAAGATGCAAAAGAAAAATCCAAACGCGACGACTCTGGACGCCCTGATAGATGTTGCTGCTTTGCATCATGTTCCTACAGAGAAAAATGGCGCCGTAGAATGGACAGCCCATTCCGCCAAAACAGGTCGTGGCTGGCTTGTTCCCCTTCCTATAGGATTTCAGGGCATTGCACCGCCTTTTGAACCGGGTCAGTTGCACAATTGTCGTACAAATGATTACCCATCGCAGTATGTCGAGGCAGTGTACAGCCTTGGAAAATGGATTTTTCCGCACCGTATTGCGGATATAACAACGGCTTTTTGGAGGTATGATCAATCTATTGGAGACGATTTTTATTTAGTTACCCAAGAAAAAAATATATGACCATACAACAAGGAGAGAATAATGGCTCAAAAGAAAATGACAACCGCAAGTGTTTTGGCCTTTGAACGAAAGCTGGATATATCAGATGCGTTCTTTTGGCAAAAAAACAGCAACGTTGATGACAAGAATGATGAGGTTGCGATTGTTCCAGTTGCTATCCGCGAAAAATCAGTGAGGGGAACCATCAGTAACCGCTTAAAAAAAGCCGTTGCCAATGATCCTGCCAAGCTTGATGCGGAAATTGAAAAACCCAATTTGCAAACCGTTGATGCCGCTGCTTTGGATGTTGCTAACGATACCCTGGTTGCCAGGTGGAGCTGCAAGGTTCTGCCTTTTACAGGAGAGCCGTATGTCTGCAATGATCAGGAGTATCAGCAGGTAGTAACGGAAAAGGTTCGCGGCTATCTTGAAGAGTATGGGGTAAAGGAATTGGCCCGTAGATATGCCAGCAATATTGCCAATGCTCGTTGGCTGTGGCGTAACCGGATGGGAGCAGAAGAGATTTCGGTGACGGTAACCAAGGAGAATCAGTCCATAACCTTTTCTCACGCTGAAATAATCAATCTGAATGATTTTTCCTACACCAGTCCTGAGCTGGATACCTTAACAGAATGGATTGCCGCTGGTTTGAGTGGCCAGGCGTATACCATCCTCTATATTGAGGGAGAGGCCAAGGTTGGATATGGGCAGGAGGTCTATCCTTCCCAGGAACTCATTCTTGATACAGGGAATCGTAAAAGCAAGGTGCTTTATCAGGTAGATAATAAGGCCGGTGTACATTCCCAGAAAATTGGCAACGCCATCCGTACCATTGACACCTGGTATGAGGAAGATGCCCCTTTTCCCATTGCAGTTGAACCCTATGGTTCTGTGACAACTCTGGGAATGGCGTTTCGCCAGCCAAGACCGAAAAAAGATTTCTATTCTATTTTTGATGCCTGGATGAAAGACAATCATTCTCCCACAGAAGATGAACAGCATTATGTCATGGCCATATTGATTCGTGGAGGTGTCTTTGGTGAGAGCAGTAAGGGGTAGCCATGCAAACCCACTATGTTGATTTGAAGGCTATTCCCCAGGAAGATAGAACTCCACCTCAGATCATGAGCGATATGATGCAAGTTCTTCATCGCCATCTTCCCATATATAACAATAGTGATAGCGAAGAAGACCATATAGCCGTCAGTTTTCCTGCTTATAGGCGGCGTGGTACTCTTGGCAGCATTATCCGTTTACATGGCGGAAAAGAACATCTTTTCGCTGTACATGATTCGCTAACATCGTTGAGTGGCTATGCTCTTGTTGGATCTGTATTGGAGACTCCTGTACACATTAAGGGGTATGCCACCTTTTCCCGCAAGCAATATAAGGGGGCTGCCGCTGCCCGTCGGATGAAGGCTCGATATGCACGTCGAAAGGACAAGGCGTGGACACATGAATTAGCGAACGCCATTGTCAAAAAATACAGCAGTCATGATTTTTTGCCCTTTGTCCAGATAAAAAGTGCCAGCACAGGGCAGATCATGCGTCTGTATATACACAGGCAACATGCAACAGAGAATGTTTGCGGTTTTTTTACTGGTTATGGCCTCAGTAAACCAGTAAAAAATACTCCTTTGGCTACGGTACCCCTTTTTTAACCTATTTTTCGATGAAAAATATAACAGTTTGATTTTATTGGATTAAAAAACGTGTTTTATTACAAGGGTGTTTTTTATTAAACCTCTTTAATAACCTGATATTATTGTGGTTTTTTTTGTGATACCCCTGTTCACTGCCGCATAGGCAGCTTAGAAAATAAACGGTATTTCTCTCGCAAAATATAAAAGGTTCACTGCCGCATAGGCAGCTTAGAAACACTTACGGAGACGCAGGGGCAAATACTCTTCGTTCACTGCCGCATAGGCAGCTTAGAAATACAAAAAGGGCTATCTCTTGCTCCAGGTCATCGTTCACTGCCGCATAGGCAGCTTAGAAAGTCACCGGTACCCACGTGACTACCGGCATAGGTGTTCACTGCCGCATAGGCAGCTTAGAAAGAACTTCTTTTGCGAGTTGATGGACTTACTTGCTGTTCACTGCCGCATAGGCAGCTTAGAAAGTTCCAGCGCACGAGCGATGCCGGTAAAGGTTTGTTCACTGCCGCATAGGCAGCTTAGAAAACGATTTTGTGGTCGAGTCCAGAGAGTCCAGAGTTCACTGCCGCATAGGCAGCTTAGAAACGGAAGAATATGCTATGAGATATTCTTTTCCCCGTTCACTGCCGCATAGGCAGCTTAGAAACCTGAAGTGTCTAGCTTCTCCTTATGCTGTTCCAGTTCACTGCCGCATAGGCAGCTTAGAAAAGCAAGAGTATATGTGCGTGCCCGGCGATGATGTTCACTGCCGCATAGGCAGCTTAGAAAGTCCGCAAGCCACATCCAGGCCACGCACCGTCGTTCACTGCCGCATAGGCAGCTTAGAAAGCACCAAGCCCCCTCATCGCTGATGCAGCCCCGTTCACTGCCGCATAGGCAGCTTAGAAAGACCCAGAGATTTCGCCCGGCTGTCTGTCCCTCGTTCACTGCCGCATAGGCAGCTTAGAAATGCTTATTCACAGAAAATAGAAACAATATCTCGTTCACTGCCGCATAGGCAGCTTAGAAAGTCGTGTGAGGGGGGGAAAGACTGCATGAATATGTTCACTGCCGCATAGGCAGCTTAGAAATGACCCAGAAGCAGATACTGGATGCGATTAACGTTCACTGCCGCATAGGCAGCTTAGAAAGGTTGTAGCCCACATGCTCAAGGTTGGTGCAACGTTCACTGCCGCATAGGCAGCTTAGAAATTGAAGGAATGGTCGGAGATAAAGGCAGAGTCGTTCACTGCCGCATAGGCAGCTTAGAAATATATACTTGATGATCCTCGGTATCATCAGTGAGTTCACTGCCGCATAGGCAGCTTAGAAAATGCAGATCGAAGAACGGGGAGCCATGATGCGTGTTCACTGCCGCATAGGCAGCTTAGAAAATCAAATGATGTCGAAATGGACACGAGAGCAGGTTCACTGCCGCATAGGCAGCTTAGAAAAAAAAACGAGCAGATTACGAGTTTTTGAAAAAGTTCACTGCCGCATAGGCAGCTTAGAAACTGTTGGATTTGGGTGAAGTTTGTGTCCGCTTCGTTCACTGCCGCATAGGCAGCTTAGAAAGTAAACTATCAACCCAGGTATTATAAAAAGTAGGTTCACTGCCGCATAGGCAGCTTAGAAAGCTATTTATAAAACAATCGGCAAGGTAAAAGATGTTCACTGCCGCATAGGCAGCTTAGAAACAACGACAGCAAATCCACCTGAAGCACTAAACGTTCACTGCCGCATAGGCAGCTTAGAAATACATAGAGGACAACGAGGATCCTGCGTCATTGTTCACTGCCGCATAGGCAGCTTAGAAAGGCACAACCGTCTTCTCGCAGGCCACATCCAGAGTTCACTGCCGCATAGGCAGCTTAGAAAAATAGGAGGAAGCCTGACTAAAAGCATCCATGTGTTCACTGCCGCATAGGCAGCTTAGAAACAAGAGTCATCCTCGCTATTCCATTTAGCAATGTTCACTGCCGCATAGGCAGCTTAGAAATACATTATTACCGTCGTCTTCCCCTGGGCATTCGTTCACTGCCGCATAGGCAGCTTAGAAAAACTGGAGATGGGGCATGTGTTCCGCATCACCGTTCACTGCCGCATAGGCAGCTTAGAAACAAGAGTCATCCTCGCTATTCCATTCAGCAATGTTCACTGCCGCATAGGCAGCTTAGAAATGATAAACGTAGGGTCTGATTTTGGCTGCTAACCGTTCACTGCCGCATAGGCAGCACTTAGAAATCTTACGTCTTTGCTGACTAAATAACCAGCTTATCATTCCCTAGGAGACACCCACCATGACTCGTCCCTTTTTTACATCCATAAGCCGCTTTTTCCCAAGGCAGGAGCTCTTTGACAAAGAACACTTCACATTGATCGACAAGCTCCGCCTTTTTGTCGCGGTGGTCATACTACGGGTCACATCAGCCCAAAAACGGTGGGCTCTCCGGTGTGTCTTGCACAATGTTTGGGACAAGCAAGACGCTGTACCCAGTAAAGCTCACACGTGCCTGGTGGAGGTGATGCGTTTCCATTATAGCTACTTTCCCGTCATTGACAATCTGGGTGGAGGCAAAATGCTCACACTCGTAAAAAATATCCTCGACTCAGACCGCGATGCCTGGGATGACTACTGCCTTGAATTGCGTCGCCTAACCGACCATACGGAAGACGAAGACTCACTCATCAACAGGATCCACGTCTGCCCGTTACCCCGCAAGCGCTAGCCGGCCTTTTCCCACAGATACGCTTCCTTATACCACCGCACAGCCCGTTCCATCTGCTGCTTCTGTTTTGCGGTCATCTACGTTTTAAATCGAACCATCTATTTGTTTGCGCACCATAAGAGGTACCCCCTCCAGGCCATGCTTTTTCCCTGCATCAGTAAACCGTTTTTTCCCAATCCAGAATTTCTCTTCAAAGAGAACTGCACAGGGTACGACATTATCTCAGTCGTCGCTTTTTGTATCGTTTCCTGGAGAAAACTACACGACCTTTGGGAAGGCATAAGCAAGGAAGGTTTTCAGCCCTGATTCATCCCTTTACATGCAGGTGCAGCATCCGTGATGCGTTCTTGAATAGCCTGACATGCCGCATAAGCCGACACAACCAGTTATACTCACCCATATGCCACATAATGCTTTCCCTGGAGATCACCTCCAGGCTCGGATGCCATTGGGTGAGCTCCTGCTCATCGTCAAGCCCCCATTTGAAGGTGGCCTGCATATTGCGTAGGGTATCGTGGTGTTTTGTGTTGTTGCTGGACCAAGTACTGAGAACATCAAAGCAGATTTCCCCACCAGGAAAGGCGTCGGCAAGAGCGCACACAAGTGACCGAACCCGTGTTTCTTCAAAATACATCAGTACCCCTTCAAGAATAAACAGAAAATGTCCATCAGGGTGAGCGGTCTTTATGGTCTCCATCCATGCGGGATCAAACAGAGAATATCCTAGACTGTGTAGTCATGAGGTGTTAGCAACAAATAGATTTGTCCTGTTTTAAAACATATAAACTGTCCGGTTTTTCCCTTGCCTCGTTTGTTTTTTTGAGTCCTCTCCTGCCCTTGAA
>PDWJ01003292.1_pt1 | contig 26942 bp, 21 predicted proteins | sample 1430881 | NCBI WGS metagenome assembly PDWJ01 (sample SAMN01162460, study PRJNA174530) | Oral metagenome, whole genome shotgun sequencing project. | biome: Marine environment; feature: Marine mammal; material: Swab sample of the gingival sulcus; isolation source: swab sample of gingival sulcus...
CCAGCCTGAGGCAGGCCGGCAGATGTTCTGGCACTTAAGGTTAATCCGCCTAATGCCGAGAGAAATCCGCTAATCACATAGGCAATAAAAATGACCAGCCTGGTATTGACCCCTGAGATTCTCGCGCTTTTTTCATTGCCGCCGACCGCGTAGATATAACGACCGAACCGAGTTTTATAAAGAATGATCCAGGATACAATGAATACGACGACAAAAATAATCACCGGTAATGGGATTCCTGCGATTCGCCCCTGTCCGATATAGAGGAAGGACGTCTCCAATTTAGGAACCGGCATCCCATCGCTATAAATATAGGTCAATCCCCGTGCTATGCTTAACATTCCCAAAGAGACGACAAAAGGCGACATGCGCCATTTGGCGATGAAGAATCCGGTGACAGCTCCCAGTGCTGTTCCTCCTAATAAGCCGACCAGGATTGCGATCGGTGTCGAGTATACGGTTCCGACTGAAGAACTGGCGAGACTGGCTCCGACAATTCCACCAAATGCCAGAACTGAGCCGACAGAGAGATCGATCCCGCCGGTGAGAATGACAAAGGTCATCCCAATTGAAAGAAATCCATTGATCGAAACTTGCCGAAGCACATTGATTAAATTTTTAGGCAAAAGGAAGTAAGGGCTTGCAAAGGCAAGGACGATACATAAGACAAAAAATGCGACAAAAATTCCATATTCTAGAAGAAGTGATGTGATTTTGTGTTTGATTTCGGCGAATTGACCCTTCGAAGAGGGCCGCTGCTGTTCTACGTGTTTTTTGTGAGGAGTTCCCATCTGTATATATCTCCCAGGCAATTATCTGTTACGATGTTTGAATCATATGTGTGCTGTATTTTCTTCTTTATACGGCTAAGTGCATAATGCTTTCTTGCGTCGCCTCTCCCCGGCGTAGTTCTCCGGCTAATTCTCCCCGTCGGAAAACCAGGATGCGATCGCTCATTCCGATAATTTCGGGTAATTCCGAGGAGACCATAATCACCGCAGAGCCTTGATTTGTATAGTCTGAGATGAAATTATAAATTTCTCGTTTTGCGCCAACATCGATACCGCGAGTCGGTTCGTCAAATAAGAGGATCTTCGGATGAGTCAACAGCCACTTTCCTAAAACGACTTTTTGTTGATTCCCACCGCTCAAATTGACAACTAACTGCCTCAAAGACGGGGTTTTTACCCGAAATCTCTCGACCATTTCTGTGACGTCTTGCTGCTCCTGTCTGCTGTTGAGGAGTACAAGATTTGTGAGCCGCTTGAGCGACGTGAGCGAAATATTCTCTTTGACAGAGCTTGTTAACACCAGCCCCGTCTCTTTCCGATCTTCTGTCACATACGCGATTCCATGCTCGATCGCGTCGGATGGTTTGTTGATCTGCACAGGGGCGCCGTTTAAGAAGAGTTCCCCTCGATCGGGAGATTCGACCCCGAATAAGGCATGCAGAAATTCACTTCTTCCCGAGCCCATCAGGCCGAAGATTCCTAACACTTCACCTTTTTTCAGGGCGAAATGAATATTCTTGAATTGTCCCGCTTTTGTAAAATTTTTGGCCACAAGCAGGGCTTCATCGGCCGGAATATTATTTTTTACAAACTCCTCTTCCATCTTACGACCGATCATCAGACTGATAAGCTTGGCCCTATCGAGAGATTGTGTCTTTTCCGTGCTGATATATTTTCCGTCACGCAAGACTGTGACTTCATCGGCAATGGTAAAAATTTCTTCAAGTCGATGAGACACGTAAATAATGCCTTTATCCTGTTTCTTCAGCCGTGTAATGACGGAAAATAGCCGGTCGACTTCTTTGTCCCCGATCGCTGATGTCGGTTCATCCATGATAATCACATCAGAATTATAGGAGAGGGCTTTTGCAATTTCAACGAGCTGAGTTTCCGCCAGGCTGAGCGTTCTCATCTTACGGGTAGGGTCGATATTTAAGTTGAGATCTTGCAGCACCCGACTCGCCTGGGCATTAAGTTCGGCGTATTTGACGAACACCTTTTGATTGACAGGTTCCCTGCCTAAAAATAGATTCTCAGCGACAGTCATGTCCGGGATAGGACTTAATTCTTGTTCGACAATCGAGATCCCCTGAGCTAACGCCTGTCTCGGTGAACGAAAATCGACAGGGTGTCCCTTAAAAAGAATTTCCCCGTCATCTTTTCGATACACGCCCATGAGAACATGCATGAGCGTTGATTTCCCTGCTCCGTTTTCTCCGCACAAGGCATGAACAGTTCCCTTTCTTAAGGTGAGCTTCACCTTGTCGAGAGCACGAACCCCCGGGAAGGTTTTTGAAACGTTTTTTACTTCAAGTAAGATATTGTCATCCACTTCCTATCCTCCTGATACCGCAGTCTCACGTCTTGACAGCTTTTTCTGGTATGAGGTATTGCAACTCTTATACCGGTAATGTATTTTTAGATGTTTTTTCTCATAACACGTGATATTATAAATAATTAGCTGAAATTATAGAAATAAAGCTTGACATGCCTTTGGATTGAAAAATAAAGAATGTTCAAATATTGGACACATCAAACACCTGAATTTGTTTAAAAAGATAACACTCGATGAACTACAAAATCCTAATCGTTGATGATCATCTGAAAGTGTATAAAAGTCTTGCTCGAAATTTCAGGCACCTGGGCTATCAGACAGTTCATGCGCAAAACAGGGAAGAAGCTCTTGAATTCTTTGCAAATAACACGATCCACGCCGTCCTCCTCGACATCATGCTCGGCAATGAAAATGGTCTCGATGTCTTACGAGAATTACTCGCACTGAATCCCGCCATGCCCATTATTATGATTACCGGGTTTGGCTCGATCGATACGGCTGTGCAGTCAATCAAACACGGGGCTTTTGATTACGTCACCAAACCGCTGGATTTTGATAAATTGGTAAAAATCATCGAGAACGCTCTGAAAGTCTCGCTCCTGACCGAAGAAAACCTGCATCTGAAAAACAGACTGCATGAGCTGTCTCCGAAAATGATCACACAGAATCCGGTAATGCGGGAACTATGCCAAAAGGCCCAGAAATTAGGAGCAACAGACTTGCCGGTTTTGATTGCAGGGGAGAATGGCACTGGGAAAGAAATTCTCGCCGATCTGATCCATCTCGGCTCATCGCGAAGCATTCGAAAAATGCTCAAAATCAACTGTGCCGCGTTTCCCGAAACATTATTGGATAATGAACTGTTTGGCCATGAAAAGGGTTCATATACCGGTGCGAATTCGACATTCAAGGGAGTTTTTGAACGGGCAGATCGAAGCTCGTTATTTCTGGATGAAATCGGGGATATGCCGCTCACGATTCAGGCCAAAATTTTACGAACCCTTCAAAATCGTGAAATCCGACGACTCGGCGGAGATCGAACGATCACGGTGGATGTTCGATTTATCGCAGCAACGAATAAACATCTGCCAGAGCTGATCGAGCGGAACCTGTTTCGGCGCGATCTTTTTTATCGGCTGAATACAGCGATCCTTCAAATTCCGCCGCTTCGTAAACGCAAAGAGGACATCCCAGTGTTAGTCGAGCATTTTCTTGCAGAATATGCCCACGCTAATGGCGTCCTATTGAAATCAGTGAGTGAGATTGTGCTTGAGAGATTTCTTGATTATGATTGGCCTGGGAATGTGCGCGAATTGAAGAATACAGTTAATTACGCGATCGCCCTCTGCTCGAACGATGTCATTCAGAGTGAAGATCTTCCCCCGAATTTTACGGCCTTCGATAGCCAGATAAACTCTGAAGATGTCCGGGCCGAAGTTGAAAGGAACCTGATCCTGAAAATGCTGCAAAAATCCCATTACAATAAGAAAAAAGCGGCTGAATTACTGAATATGAGCCGCACGACGTTGTACTCGAAACTACAGAAATATGGTATTTCACTCAAATAGTTCTGATGAGTTCCTCCGCCTGATCGATATTAGTTTCAACTACGATCAATTCGCAGCCTTGAAGCATGTGCATCTTACAATCGAGCATGGAGAAGTGCATGCGATCGTCGGCGAACACGGAGCCGGAAAATCTTCGCTCGGTATGATTATGGGCGGCATGCTTAAACCAAAGAGTGGACAGGTTATCGTCGATGGAAGAGAATTCTCTGCATTGAATCTTAAAACCGCCTTGAAACTTGGCATCGAAATGGTCTATCAGGAAGTGTGCTTGAACGAGCACTTTACGGTGGCGGAAAATCTGTTTTTGGCGAATAAAACCCTGAGCAGGTTCGGATGGAATAGCGCTCACCGCCTGATGCAGGCAACGGAGTCTCTGTTACAATCTTACGGATTTGACCTCGACCCGGCTATGCCGGTAAAAAATTTAAATTTATCAGACAGAGCTTTGGTAGATATTCTCAAGCATATCGCTCCGAAGCCAAAGCTGCTCATCCTCGATGAAACTCTGGAAAAGTTATCGTCTTCCTCCTTCAAAAAAATGCTCGATATTTTAAAGACATTACAGCAGAAAGGTATGTCGATCTTGTTTATTACCCACCGAATCGATGACGTATATAACTTTGCCGATCGGGTCAGCATCATTAAAAATGGAGAAATTCTTCTTACTGATGATGTGAAAAATATCGACAAAATGAACCTGATCAAGATGACCTATACCCAGATCGCTGAAGAAGAGGAGATTGAGGACTTCAATGCGGAATTTTCTCAGCTCCTTCGCTATAATGAAGCCATTCTCCGCAATCTTCCTGTCAACCTGATCGTACTCGATAACGAGAAACGTATCAAAATGGTTAACGAGCATTGCAAACACCATTTTCAGCTTCACAAGGATTCCTATCTCAACATCTTTGTTGATGAAATCTTTTCGAGTGGGAACAACGAAGTCCTCAATTTGCTTGATAAGGCTCTTTCTTCCCAGCAGGAAACGACATTTTATCAGGTGCCGATCGTCATCAACACCCTGCATACGATTAACAACATCAGAACCTTACCGATTTACGATGGAAATTTTTCGATCGGAAACATCATTATTCTCGAAGATATTACTGAATACGATCAGTTGCAAAAACAGATGATGCTCTCTGAAAAATTAGCATCGGTCGGCTTGCTCGCTGCCGGAGTTGCGCACGAGATAAATAATCCGTTGGAAATTGTATATAATTCTCTCAAGTATCTCAAGTATCATATGTATAACCAGGAATTGCGGGAGGCAGTCGACGATATTCAGGAAGAGATGACATCGATTTCGACGATTGTGAGCAATCTGCATGCTTTCTCAGACAATAAGCAGAGCACAAACGAAGACGTCGAGGTGAATGCATTGATTCACAATATGCTGAACCTCATTCGATTTAATGCAACACACAAGCACATTGCCATTCATTTCGCCCCTTGCGATGCTGACATCATTATTCGCGCCAATAAAAATGAGATCAAACAGGTTCTGCTGAATTTATTTAAGAATAGTTTTGAGGTGATGCCCTCAGGAGGAAAAATTTTTATTCACACTCTGTTGGTGCAACAAGATGGCGTGTCTGTCGTTCAAATTCAGTTTCAGGACACAGGGCCTGGGATTGTCGATGACAATCCCAGTAATATCTTTCTACCGTTTTATTCCACTAAAAAAGGCGATCAGCATAATCTCGGCCTTGGCATGTCAGTGAGCTACGGAATTATCAAAAAATACCATGGAACGATTTCTGTTGAAAATCAGGGAAATTCAGGTTGTCAATTTATCATTACCCTTCCCCAAAAAGCCTCCAGCGTGGCGAAACGTGTGTAGCGCATGACGTCTCTCCGGGACTAGCTTCCCGACTATCAGGCTCTTTTAAAATCGTAATGTAGAACTGACATCCTGAATTTTTGTCACAAAGTGTTATTTCTTTTTGTACGCTTGTGCAAGATATTCGATGCCGTCTTTCGGTAGGGTTTGCGCTTGTTCGCCTGAGTATACAAGAATCTTACAGGCCAGTTCGAAAAAAATCGCTCGTTGCAGCGCCTCGCGGAAATTTTTACCTACTGTCACCTGACCGTGATTTTGAAGCATTGCCATATCATGCTCGAGCATCGCTGCTGCCACGGCTTGAGCGAGCTCATCAGAGCCTGGATTTATATACGGCACTGTCGCCACCGGACCAATATAGCGAGGAATTTCAGGAATGATACAGAAATTCTGTGTCGGTGTATTGCGACAAGCCAATATCGTCGCATATGGCGATTGAAAATGGAGCACCACATCGATGTCCTGCCGTTGTTGCACGATCCTGCGGTGAAAACCGATTTCGACGGATGGTTTTTTGTCGTTTAACGATTGACCGTCTGCTATGCGGCAGAGCGCGATTGTATCGTCAGAGATGTCACTCATCCACGAGCCGCTTGTGGTAATCAACATCTGTTCTCGATCGATGCGACAGGACAGATTCCCGCTCCCGCAGGACACCAATTGTTCTTGCGCGACCTCACGGGCAGCACTGATAAAATTTTCTTGAAGTGTTTTAGAAATAGGCATAATAGTTTATTAGAGGATACAGAACAAAGAAAGATCTTTCAAAGATGTCTTTTCTCTGCGAATTTCTGCGCACTCTGCGATAAAAAACACCATCTGTCTCAAAGATAGGCTATGGCAAATTAAGAGTTACGTTTGCACATGAGTCTGGGGGAGCAAGACGGCTCTCTCCGGACTCGAATAAGATTTTTTGTTGTTGGCAGGCTGCATATTCCAATGCCAGAGCCGGATCGTCGATCTGGTCGGTGACATAAGCTCTGAAAGCATCCTGTTGTACAGCCAGTAATTCTGCATATTTAGGACTATGCCAGAAATCACGGGCTCGTTCCTGATTAAGCATATATTTCATCGCTCGAAACCAAGGCTGAATGTCGTCGAAGCCCGGCATATCGAGCGTGGCTCTGAGAGCCGGATTCCCGCCTCCTTTGGCGAATTCGAGCTGAGTCTCCGGAAGATACCACCATTGCAGGAAGTCGATTGCCACGCGCATGTGAGCGTCATCATTAAAAGCATTGATGACCCAGGGCTGTCCACCGATCGGATAAATGCGCCGCAGCGATCCGTCTGCCTGCCTGATGCCGGGAGGTGGAACGACAATAACGTTTTCGTGATTTTCCGGCGTGATCATCGCCAACCCGACTGCCGACCACTGTAACGCTGTCGCCACCTTTCCTTCCGCAAAGGCTTCCATATTATCGCTGATGCCGTAATTCAGCGCATCCGGCGGTTGATAATTCAAAAACCGCTTGTGCCATTTCATGGCGTCGGCATTGGTGTCGCTGTTCAACACTCCATAAATCTTTCCGTCTCCTGGGTTCCAAATATCACCGCCCATCGAAAACATAAAGGAGTAGAGATACATCGTTAAAAAATCATATTCATGGGAAGATTGCATGGCTGTTCCATACAAATCTTGTTCAGGACGGGTAAAAAATGACGCAATATTTTCAAATTCCTGCATAGAGAGCTGCTCGAAATCTTCGAAGCTTTGAGGAAGTGTTGTCCCGTATTGCGCGGTAAAGGCTTTTTGTTCCCCGGGATTTTCAAACAAATCTTTACGAACAAATAAAACGAGCACATCGGCTTCTTGCAGCAATCCCCAAAGTGTGCCGGAGTCGTTGGGATATTCCATATAACTCTCGATCAGAATCGGGGCCCACCACTCGATATCCAGCTCAGGATACTGTGTTATGAGATCGCTGATATTGACGATCCATTTTTTTTCGGCAAGCGCCCCGAGCCATTGACTGTCACTGATGATGATATTGTAGTCCTGATTTCCTTTTTCCAGGGACGTTGCCGCGACGTGAAACAGGCGTGAAAATGGCGAGTCCGTAAAGGTGAAGTTCACATCATAGCCGTAATGCTCTTTGGCATATTCGGAAAAGATCGGGGACATATAAACGCCGAGGCGGCTGGGAACCCAACCTCCGATTCCCAAAATCGACATTTCGAACTTTTGGCCTTTAAGAGGATGATCTGCTCCCAAAGATGAGGGAATGCCACTAAAGCAGAGGAGCACGATTATGACCAGCGTTAATATGCGCATAAATATTTTACAGCTTTGTCAGGATGTAAAATAAATGTTGTAGGGGCGACCCTTATGGTCGCCCGGCCGTTTCAGGGCTGCCCCTACCAGACGGAATTACTCATGCATCGGCAGTGGTTCAGCGGTATCCATAAACTCGATCGTCTGGTCGAGATCAACGATGCCGGCATCGGAACCGAGCCCCTGAATCACCAGACCGCCGGAGGCTGTGCCGAGTTTGGCAGCTTTTTCCAGATCCCATCCCATCGACAACCCCATGATGAATCCAGCACAATAGGCGTCGCCACAGCCTGTTGAATCGACAATCGGAGCCTTCAGGGCTGGAACTCGGCTTTCGTGAATCTGCCCATCTTTCAGATAAGCGATACTGCTGCCATCGCCGCCCATCTTGAAGACCGTATGTTTTGCCCCGGCATCGAGAAAGTATTTGATGACTTGCTGACGATCTTCGGAACCACACATCATCACAGCCTCTTCGAATCCCGGCATGAAGTAATCGGTATATGGCATACAGATCGTGATAATCTCTTTCAAGTTAGGGCACGGAAAAGCGACCTGATCGAACGTCGTGACCACATCGTGCTCTTTAGCGAATTGTAATGCTTTGGCCATTGGTTCTCCGTCAAATTTGGGCAGTAGGGATGCCCCTCCCATATGTAAATAATCGGCCTCGGCAATGATGTCAAGATTTAAATCTTTGAAGGTTAATTCGCCATTGGCCCCGGTCACATGCAGGGCTGGTCGTTCGCCATTCGGACGAATTGGAAGCATGGTGGACGAAGTCTGAACGCCGGCTTTTCGAACCAGGCCCTCCGTATTTATGCCGTAGCGCTTCATCGTATCGATCAGGAAATTTCCGAGTTCATCCTCCCCTATAGCACCCATTGCGTAAACTTCAGCGCCGAGTTTGGCCAGATCGACACTGGTTCCGGCAGCGGTTCCGGCGACCGTGACCCGGATTTCTTCGAGCAAAGCGACATTTTGCCCCTCCGGAATATAACTGACCGGTCGTCCTAAAATATCGACAATATGAATCCCAAGGCTTACGACTTTTGGTTTCGACATGAAGTCCCTCCTTGTCTGCCCGCGAAACACGCAAAATACACGAAAAAAATATTATTGCATTGTGATATCGTTACATGAACATAGACGTGAGCCATTCAGTCATGTAACAATAAAGAGTAATCTTTACTTTCGTGATCTCACACGTTTCACGGACTAATTATTTTTATAATGATAATTTGGCTTCGATCCGTTGTTTATCGGGGCCGAAGACCATCGTCCAATCGAGCGGGCATTCCAGCCAGACCTCGTCTTGTAATCGGGCGCCGAGTTCAGGAGCCGCTTTTACTTTTACAATATGTTCGCCCACTTTGATTGTGAGCAAATATTGACCGCCGACGACAATAAACTTTCGTAGAAGCTGGCCTTGAACAGCTCGCGGGGTTTTTTCCTGAACGATTCGGATTTTTTCCGGACGAATGCCGATTGTCGCCTGGGAGATTGAACCGGAGACTCCTTGGATATCGGAGATCCTGAGAGGCGACGGAAATAAGGACGACGCCAGGCGCAGCGAACCATTATCAGCCTTAACGCAGTGTTCGAAAAAATTCATGCCAGGATTTCCCAAAAACCAGCCGCCAAAAACGGCATTCGGATAATTATACAGTTGTCGCGGTTCGTCGCGTTGGACGATTGCGCCTTCTTCCATCAAAGCGATTTGGTCGGCGAGTGTCATGGCTTCGGTTTGATCGTGGGTCACATAAATAATGGTCTGGTTGTGCTGCCGGGATAAGCGTTTCAACGCTTGCTTCAACTGAACTTTCGTTTCGATGTCGACATTGGTGATCGGCTCGTCAAACAAGATGATTCTGGGCTGCCGGGCGACTGCCCGGGCAACTGCCACTTTTTGGCGGGTTCCCATATCTAATTGCGAGGTGTCCTTATGAACGCTGTCTTGCAAATCCAGGATTTCGACGACATCATCGATGCGTTTCTTGCGATCTGTCGCAGAAAGCGTTTTGTCCTCCAGCAGAGGGAGTTCGATGTTCCGCCGGACACTGATTCCTTTGTAGGCGACCGGATATTGAAACACCATGCCGATGTTGCGTTTACGAGGCGGAAGGTCGGTCACACGTTCGTTATCAAAATAGACATCACCAGCGCTTGGCGTTTCGAGTCCGGCGATTATCCGCATCATCGTGGTCTTCCCACACCCCGAAGGCCCCAGCAAACCAGTCACAGTCGATGTCGGGAACGTGATGGTCACGTCTTGTACCGCCACAAGATCTTTAAATTCTTTTCGAAGATTCTCTAAACGTATTTCAGCCATCGTTACATTACCCCATGTCCTATCTTTTGGCCGGTTTCTGACGAAAAAAGCGCCACATCCGGCGGGTGAATGCCAATCGTAACCACATCCTGAGCGATCAAATAATCCTTATCATGTGAAATGACTGTCGTAAGAGGAGTGCCTTTCACGTCGAGATACACGATGATTTCCCCTCCCAGATCGTCGCGTAATGTAATATCAGCCTGGGCTGTCAAACAACCGTTACGCTGCTCAAACTCAAGCATGACATGCTGAGGACGAATCGCCACATCAACAACATTTTGCGCATCGGCGCGATTCCCTTCCCGGAATAGGTCGATCGGAAAATCGAAAAAACTGCTTCGACACCAGGTTTGACCACCTTTGGAGTAAAGTTCCCCCTGGAGCATATTCGACGCAGGGAACCCAAGTAATTCCATCGAACGCGCATGCTGCGGATCGTGATACATCTGTTCGACATTTCCGGTTTCGACAATACATCCGCCATCTAAAATCGACACTTGATCGGCGAGAGCAAGGGTTTCGAGCGGATCGGATGTCGTATAGACAAATGTCGCTTGTAACGATTCCTGCATATTGCGTAAATCATCGAATAACTGCTCGCGCAATTTGAAATCTAACCCGACCAGAGGGTCATCCAACACATAAATGTCCGTTTGTTTAATAATGCCTCGCGCAAGAGCAACTCGTTGTTTTTCACCTCCACTTAACTGATCGGGCCGTTTATTCAGCAGATGGTCAATTTTTATCTGATTTGCCACCTGACGAACTGCAGTCTCGGTTTCGTCCTTGGGGACGCGCATCAAGCTTAGAGGATAAGCAATATTATCATGGACACTGTAATGCGGATAAAGAGCGAAAGATTGAGGGACGTACCCGATGTTCCGTTCTCCCGGCTCGACGTCCGTCACGTCAGTTTCTCGCAAAAAAATCTGTCCGGAATTCGGCTTCTCCAGACCTGTGAGCAAACGAACTAAGACCGATTTGCCACAGGTCGGCATGCCGAAAACAACCGTAAACGTTCCGGCCTCAATACCGATATTGAGGTGTTGTAAAATTGGAGCAGACCCATAGGTTTTTGTTATATCACGAAGTTCAACAGCAAGCACAACGTTTTCTCCTTAATGCTGATAGCGCTTAATTGTCAATTGGATGGCATGCAGGATCTCGGCAAAATTTTTCTCTCGTAATTTGAGTTTCATACTTCACCTCGCACAGTTCCAAAGGTCATTCCTATAAGGAGATATTTTTGGAAGAAATAGATGGCCAGAACCGGTGGTACCAGATAGACAGACGCCAGGGCCGCAATATAGGTCCAGTCGACGCCTCCCTGTGTCAGGGAATTCGTGACCAGCGTGACAGGGATCATTGTGGTCCGTCTGCCGCCAATGATAAAATTAAACAAAAATTCGTTCCACACAAAGATGAGGTTGAAGATGAATGCCGCGATGAGTCCCGGGCGAACCTGCGGGAGCACGACTTTGAACAAAACGTGCAAACGAGAACCGCCATTCACAAGTCCTGTTTCGTCAAAGCGCGGAGAAACTCCATCGATAAAGCCCTTCAAAATCCACACGGAGAATGGGATGCTGAACATGGCATAGAAGAGCATAACACCCCAAAAATTATCTTTCCAACCAAAGGCCGTGTACATCAGGAAGATCGGCACGACGGAAGCCGCAGCCGGAACCATGCGAATCGAGAGCAGAATAAACATCAACAGATTGGTTCCCTTTGGTCGAAATCTGGAAAAACTATAGGCTGCCAGGAAGGAGACAATAATCGCCACGACCACTGCCAGAGTCGAAATCAAAAAACTGTTGCGGAGAGACGGGAAAAAATCATGTCGCGAGAGCAGATCTCGAAAATTCGCCAAAGTTGGTGAAAATATCCATTTTGGCGGCATGGACAGCAAGTCGTTCTTGGTTTTGAACGCCGACAGGATAATCCAGACCACCGGTAGGAAAAACAGGATCGAGATCAGCCAGAGTAAGGTATAATATAACGTTTGATGCCGGTTGTTTTTCATACTTCTTCTCCTCCCTCAGAGCGGAGATTCAAAATATAGAGATAAATTGAGGTAAACGCAATCGCAATAAGCAACGTAATAATGGATAATGCGGCCGACCATCCCATTGAGAATCCTTCGAATGCTTTGCGGAATAAGGTAATTCCGATCACTTCCGTCTTGTTGCCCGGCCCGCCTCTGGTCAATTGATAAATAAGATCCATGACCTTAAAAGAATCGATCGTTCTCAAAAGGATTCCCAGCATGAGAATGAATTTTGCGTGGGGGAAGACGACGTACCAAATACGTTTCAACCAAGGCAGCCGGTCGACTTCCGCCGCTTCTAATTCAGCCTTTGGTACTGAGCCGAGCGCAGCCAGAGTAATGAGAATCATGAATGGTGTCCACATCCAGATATCGACAAGTAGTACCGCTGGCATGGCCCACACTTCATCTCCCAGGAAATTGATATCCAGTCCTAAAAATGTGGAGGTCAGGTAGTTGGCAACGCCAAATGTCGGTTCATAGATCAAGCGAAAGAATGTCCCTGTCGCGACGGGAGTCAGCATCATAGGAGAGAAAAGCAAGGTCAAAGCCAGACGGCGTCCCGGCAGTGATGTACTGCCCCAAAACAGGAAGCCGAGCAGCATTCCCAAAAAGGTTTCGAGACCGACGCTGAAAATGACAAAAATAAATGTTTTGCCCAGGCCTTCCCAGACCGGGAAACTTTCGTATAGATCGATAAAGTTTTTGAATCCGCTATATTGGGGAGGACTTCCGGTGATAAGCGAATAATTATAAAAACTCATGCCCAGCATCCAGAGCAGTGGGATAATATTCCACACAATAAAAAAGATCAGCACCGGCACAAGCAACATCATAGGAAATTGCTGTGAGTTATCGATCCAGTGCATTCTCATGGCCCGAATACGCGAGCCAATCCCTGTTGTTTTCATAGATTTTCCTGCATTCTGTTGTATAACGGTGTAGTGTAAGACCTGACAGGTTTCAAAAACCTCTCAGGTCCGGGGCGCATCTTGTTACTTCAGTCTTACATCTTTGCATGAATCCGGCGGAGCGATCTCGCTGCGTCCTGCTTCGAACAAAATTTTCTGCTGTTCGCAGGCAGCGTATTCGAGCCCCAATTTCGGATCGTCGATCTGGCCGGTTGCATAAGCGGTGAAACCTTCCTGTTGCGCTGCCAACATTTCAGAATATTTGGCTTCATGCCAAAAATCCCGTGAGCGGTCGGTCTGCAGCATGTACTTGAAGGCCCTGAACCAGGGTTGAATGTCTTCGAAGCCTTCGCTTTCCAGGACGGCTTTCACGCAAGGATTCCCACCGCGTTTGGCGTACTCGAGCTGTGTCTCCGGCAGATACCACCATTTCAGGAAGTCGATTGCCACAGTCATGTGCTCTTCATCGTTGAAGGCATTGACCACCCAGGGCTGTCCTCCGATTGAATACAAGCGTTTCAACGAACCATCTTCTTGTTTAAATCCCGGAGGTGGAACGACCATCACTCTATCCTTATTCTCTTCAGTAATCATTGCCGGGCTAACAGCAGCCCATTGAAACGCTGTGGCGACTTTATCCTGGGTAAAGGCGTCGATTTCTTCGGCGATTCCATAGTTGATAGCTCCCGGAGGCTGATATTGCAGCATTTTTTTATTCCATTCCATGCCTTTGGCATTCACGTCGCTGTTGAGGATACCATAGACCTTACGTTCGACGGGGTCCCATATGTCGCCGCCCATTGAGAACATAAAAGGATACAGGTACATGGTCATGAAATCGTATTCTTTGGAATATTGCAGTGCTGTCCCATACAGGTCTTGATCCGGGCGTGTAAAAAACTCAGCAATATCCTCGAAGGCTGTCATAGAGACCGCTTCCCAGTCTTCAAAGGTTTGAGGCAGATCCCAGCCGTATTTTTCTTTAAAGGCTTTTTGTTCGGCAGGGTCCCCAAACAGATCGGTACGGACGGATAGGGCGATCGTGTCACCTTCTTGTGGCAGGCCCCAATACTCTCCAGAACCTTCCGGATATTCCATGTAGGAACTCACGACAACATCATCGTACCATTCGATGTCCAGTTCAGGATATTTGGCGATCAGATCGCTGATTTTTACAATCCAGCCAGGTTCAGCAAAAGCCCCTAACCACTGGCTATCGCTGATAATGATGTTATACTCTTGCGAGCGGGTCGCCAAAGTTGACGCCGCCTTCTGGAACAAGGCCGAAAACGGCGCTTCTGCGAAACTAAAGCTGACATCATAGCCAAAGTTTTCTTTGGCATATTCAGCAAACAACGGCGACATATCCACGCCCAGACGACTTGGTACCCATCCGCCGATTCCCAGGATCGCCATATCAATTTTTTTCCCTTTCAGGGGATGATCTGCCGCGCCGGCGCTCACGGTGAGAGCCAACATCACGATTAATACAGCACAAACGGTCTTACGATGAAACATGTGCTTACCTCCATTAAATGTTTGTAAATGTGTATCTCTTGCGACAACAATCGACTAACGACTACAACGGCCTTAGAATATAAAAACACACCACCTCCCTTGTGCCGGGGTGCCCCCGGATCTTTTTAGTAAGATGCCCCGTTGGGGCATGTGTGCCAACGACACTCCTGGTGATAAGCCAGGGATGACAACCCCTGGAAACGATCTCAGGGGGTTATGCCGACAGCAGTTCGATCATTGAATCCGCCATTGACTTCAGAATCAGCCAGCATGAGGTTGCTCCGGCGTCCAGCACACCGCGAGAGCGTTCTCCCAACCGGCTCGACCGTCCGACTTTGGCGACAAGATCTTTGGTGGAATCCTTACCCGCTTCTGCGGCTTGCTTCATGGTATCGAGCGCTGCTTGAAAATTTTGTCCGTCATTCATGGCCTTTTCATATGCATCAATGGCCGGGACCATTGTGTCGACAAGGGTCTTGTCGCCGACTTTCGCGTTGCCGAGCCCCTGAACCCCGGCCAAAGCTGCCTTCAGCATATCAAGTACAATCTGAGGAGTAATCACGTCTTTCTCCTGCGATGCTTTCGCCATCTCCCGGAAGAATGTGCCGTACAACGGTCCCATTGAGCCCCCGATTTCCATCAGCAGGACCCGTCCCAATGTTTTCATTGCACCCGTCATATCGATCTCTTTTCCGGCGAGCCGTTCCTGGCACATCGTCATGCCCTTACTCATATTAATCCCGTGATCGCCGTCACCGATGGCCCCGTCGATTTCACTCAAATAGGCGGCATTTTCCTGGATAACTGTGATAATGTTGTGGACGATCACTGCACCATTGCTATTGAGAAACGTTTCCATTCTTTATTTTCTCCCATGTTCGTGCTAACATCTCTGTTGGCGCAATACGTTCGTATGCGCGCTGTGAACAGGGATGTCCACATGTACAACTCCTTATTTCTTAAACTGCGTAAGTCCCATTGACTCGCAATCCAGGTCGATCAGTTCTTTCAACTCGTCGTCGAGTTTCATGAGGGTCAGCGTCACGCCCATCATTTCCAGCGATGTGAAATAATCGCCGACATAAGGGCGATAGACGCTGATCTGTTTCGCATCCAGGAGTTCGGCGACTTTATTGTAGAGAATATAGAGTTCCATGATCGGAGTCGCGCCAAGCCCCGAAATCAGGGTGACGACTTCGTCGCCGGCTTCGAACGGCAGATCCGGCAGTACCACATCGACCATCATGCGCGCCATTTCGTCGGCGGTTTTCAAATCCGTCACTTCAATGCCCGGTTCGCCGTGATGGCCGATTCCAACTTCCATCTTACCGGGCTCTATCGAGAAATTCGGTTTGCCAACCGCAGGAATCACGCAGGGGGTCAATCCGATTCCGATACTCCGGGTATTATCGATCGCCTTCTGGGCCGCTGCGATGACTTCATCGAGGGTTCCGCCAAGAGCGGCTTTGGCTCCTCCAATTTTCCACATCAACACCTCTCCGGCCACGCCGCGCCGTTTTTCGCGCTCCGTCTTCGGGGCTGAAGGCACATCATCGTTCGCGACGACGGTTTTGACCGTGATCCCATCTTCTTCCGCCAATTCGATCGCCATTTTGACATTCATGTTATCACCGGCATAATTGCCATAAAGACAGGCGACGCCCTGTCCGGCATCCGCCGCGATGAAAGCATCATAAAACGCTTTTGCCGTGGGTGATGAAAAAATTTCACCTACTGCTACCGCATCGACCATATTTCGACCGATATACCCGACAAATGCAGGTTTATGGCCAGATCCGCCTCCGGTCACAACACCGACCTTTCCGTCGATCGGGGCCTCTTTGAAGGTGATTACTCGCGAATTCTCAGTTGTTCGAACCAGATCTCCGTGACTTTTGACAAATCCTTGCAACATGTCTTCTACAACGTTATTTGGATCATTAATAATTCGTTGCATGGTTCCTCTTTCCTCCTACTGAAATTGATATATTGAGTATTGACAATTGAACAGTGGTATATGATATACATGCATAATTTATAACACGTCAGTGGTTTAAATGATTTTGCAGTATGAATGCGGCATCGCGTGTACGTGTATTTTTGAGGTGGTCCATCTAGGAGTGGATTGTTTTATTTCCCTCTGTATGGCCAGAAGAGCAGTTACTTCTTGACAAAAGTCTCCCGTTTACGTGTACGTTAGAGTCCAATTAATGCAACGCGTATGCCAAATGGCGATGCTGGATATTGAGGTGTTATAACCAATTATCTTATTGATGGTTAGGCTGTGTATTGGACATCAGACTGGCATTTCGTTCTACATGAATGTGTGTTGTCTGTGCAAATATTTTACAACGGCTGTGTAAAAAGTTCACACTCATTATGAAAAATACCGTACTCGTGATCGATGACAAAGTGAAGCTGTGCAAAAGTCTTGTTAAAAATTTCGTGCAGAGCGATTATCAGTCAGTATATGCCACGAATAGGAAAGAAGCTCTGGGACTTTTTTCAACCCATCACATTCATGCCGTTCTCCTCGATATTATGCTCGGTGAAGAAGACGGGATCGAAATCCTGAAAGAGCTGCTTGTCTTGCAGCCTCATGTTCCGGTGATTATGATTACGGGCTATTCATCGATCGATACCGCAGTTCAGTCGATAAAACTCGGGGCATTCGATTACGTGACGAAACCATTGGATTTCGATAGGCTGTTGGAAATCGTTGAAAAGGCGATTCGAATGGCGCGGCCTAATGAAAAGAATCCCTCGGTAAAAGGTGGCGGAGGCGAATCGTCATCACGGATAATTACCCAGAACTCTACGGTGCTTAAGCTATGCAGCAAAGCGAAGAAGTTGGCCGCAACCAATCTCCCGATCCTTATTTGTGGAGAAAATGGGACCGGAAAAGAAGTTATCGCCGATTTTATTCATGCTCATTCTCCTAAAAGCGCGCAGAAAATGCTGAAAATTAATTGTGCGGCGTTTCCGGAAACACTGCTCGATAATGAGCTATTCGGCCATGAAAAAGGCGCGTATACCGGCGCAGATTCCCCATTCAAAGGGATTTTCGAACGAGCTGACGCCCGCTCGCTTTTCCTGGACGAGATCGGTGATATGCCGCTCACCATTCAGGCCAAGCTGCTACGGACACTCCAGACTCATGAAATCCGGCGACTTGGAGGAGAAAACACGATTACTGTCGATATTCGTTTTATCGCAGCCACGAATCGAGATCTGGAGCAGCTTATTGAAGAACAGAAATTTCGCCGGGATTTATTTTATCGCCTGAATACGGCGATGCTTTCTCTTCCTTCTCTTCGCGAAAGAAAAGAGGATATTCCGCTTCTCGTAGATTTCTTTTTGACCGAATATGCAAGAGTGAATCCTACCAGCGCTGAAACAGTGAGTGCTGATGTGCTGGAACGATTTCTGGAGTATGATTGGCCCGGAAATGTGAGGGAACTGAAAAATACCATCAATTACAGCGCGGCCATTTCATCGACCTCATCGATCGACATCGAAGATCTCCCCCCTAATTTCCTGCAACCAACCCGGACGATAGGCTCTGGAAATATTAGAGAAGATATGGAAATGAAACTGATCGTCAAGATGCTTCAAAAAGCGAGTTATAACAAGAAAAAAGCGGCAGAATTGCTTAATATGAGCCGAAGAACTCTATATAACAAACTGGAAAAATACCGGATACAGATTCCCAGGTAATGCTCTGTGTTTTGAGTGAATGTAGCGCAAACGTCCCCGTTTGTATGCCCGCAAGCGGAACGTTTGCGCTACGAAAAATTTTCCAGATAAAGCATCCCGGAAAGGGTGAATTCTATGTTCCGAAATCTCAATCTTGCGACAAAAATTTTTGGTGGTTTTGCTATCGTGCTGACATTGCTGATTATCGTAGCCTATGTCGGGTATAATGGACTGTCCGGCGTGGTGGATAAAATGACAAAAGCGGAAGCGATGAACCATCTTATCACTCTGATGTTTCAGGCCAGACAGGAAGAAAAAGATTTCATTCTTCGAGGGAGCGCTGCCGCCATTGAATCGGTTGCCATGAATGTGAATGAATTTAAACGGCAAGCCGTTCACACCAAAGGTCAGTTTACATCAGCACAGAACAAGGAGCAGATGGAGCGTGTAGTGAAAGAAGTCGATGAATATGCCGATGCCTTTGAATCGTATGTCGCTCTGGAAAAAAAGAAAGATGCGGTGATGCTCGAAATGAAGCAAAAAGCCCAGATCGCTCTCGAACAAACTGAAGACATTCGAGAAGCTATGAAAAAGCAGCTTTTCGCCTATTGGAGCGAAAGCCAGAAATTGGTAGCCGACAGCCTGGAACGATCTGAGGATGCGGAACGGTTGGTCCGCCTGGTGTTGCGAGCTGAATCTCTGCGGATTTCATTGATGGGAAAATATACGACCCAGACATTGCGGGATTGGGATTTTACGAATGAGCGAATTTTTGCGCTGACTCGTGAAATGCAGCGACACTTCACACAGGAGCAGGATAAACGTCTGGCCGATGAAATTTTAGTGAAGTATAGGGAGTTTTTGGTGGCATTCTCTCGTTATCAACTCACCCAGATGGATCGGGATTTAAAAAAGCTGAAACGTACCGCTCAGGAAGCACTGGCAGCAATGGAGACGATTCGTGATAACCAGCTCAAGGCCCTGGAACGTGTGCAAACCGCCTTTAAAGCCGAGCTCGACGATAAATTGAAAGTTGCGGATTATGCCAATCTTCTCAATAAATGGCTGCTGGATGCAAGAATGAGTGAAAAGGAGGTCGTGGTTTCCAGAGACTCTAGCCATATTGAACTACTGCAAGACCGGATTGATAAAATTCTAACATTGGGAGAATATCTGAAAGTGCGGTTTAAGCTGGCAGAGGATCGGGATCGGGTCGAAGAGACCTTAACATCTGTCACCGCGTATAAGCAAGCCTTTGATCATTTCATCAAACTGCTAAATTCCCAGGATGAGGCTGAACGACTTATGATTAATGCGGCCGTCGAAGCCCAGAATGTGAGCGATATTGCTCGTGGAGAGCAGAAGACGACTCTGGAATATGAAATTGCTGCGGCGAATAACTTGATGATGATCGGGACAGCCGCAACGACGTTCATCGGAATCGTGCTGGCCTATTCGATCGCGCGTGCCATTGTCAATCCGATCAACCGGGTGGTCGTTAAAACAGCGCATGCGATTGCTGAAGGGGATTTCAGCCAGGAGATCGACATTTATCAAAATGATGAAATCGGCATGCTCGCAAACGCTTTCCGAACGATGAAGGATAAAATCGCGCGGGTTTTGCGTGAAACAGATCGTTTGATTCAGGCTGTTCAGCACCGGCAGTTCGACGTTCGCAGCAATACGAACGCTTTTCAGGGAAGCTGGCGCGAGCTTGTGGTCGGTATCAATAATGTCGTCGATGCCTTTAAATTGCAAGAACAAGTGATTCTTTCCGATAAATTGGTATCTGTTGGATTATTGGCGGCAGGTGTCGCGCATGAGATCAACAATCCCTTAGAAATTATCTATAATTATTTACGCTATATGAAGCGCCAATTTCCGGGGGAAGACCTGCATGAGGCAATTGATGACGTGTATGAGGAGATTTCTGCCATCGCCGGTATTGTCAGTAATCTGCATTCATTTTCCGATAACAAAAAATTGATCGAAGAAGACATCTCTTTGCACGAACTTATCGCCAACATTCTGACCTTGATCAAACATAGCGCGAAACAGCGGCAAGTGACAATTCGGTTTGAGCCCTTTGAGAATGAGATTATTATTCACGCCAATAAAAATGAGATGAAACAGGTCGTGTTGAACTTGTTGAAAAATAGTTTTGAAGCTATGCCATCAGGGGGAGAGATCTTTATTAAGACCTCTCAAATTCGGCAAGATGACTCTCAGTGCGCTCAGATGACGTTTACAGATACAGGACCCGGGATCCAGATCAAAAATTTAAATGATATTTTTCTCCCTTTCTATTCGACAAAAAAAGGGCAAGGAGATAACCTGGGTCTGGGCTTGTTTGTGAGCTACGGAATTATCACCAGATATCAGGGAATGATTGCGGTAGAAAATATTGGTGAGTCCGGCTGCCGGTTTTTAATTACACTTCCGCAAGTTCTCCAATAGTGTGTAATTCTCGAGTGTTCGTTGGTGGACTCCACCAGGGCCGAAGGAACTGTGATAATTTACACACTTTCCAAATAATCGAAGGATAACGGGCATGCAAAAAACGATGAACGCTGTAGTGTATTACGCGCCCAACGATGTTCGGATAGAACAGGTGCCGATCCCGGATTGCGGTGATGGTGAAATTCGAGTGAAGGTCGATGCCTGCGCAGTATGTGGCAGCGATTTAAAAGCCTATAGGTTCGGAAATCCGAGAATCAAGCCTCCTCTGGTTATCGGTCACGAGTTTACCGGAATCGTTGAAACGATCGGCAAGCATGTCGACGGTTTCTTGCTCGGCGACAGAGTGGTGATGGCAGTCGCCGTCTCTTGTGGGGCGTGTTATTATTGTCGGCAAGGCTGGCCTAATCTCTGCGCTGAAAGTGCCGTTATGGGATTTGGCTATCCCGGCGGAATGGCGAAGTACGTGACGATTCCGGCTAAAGCCGTCCGCAACGGTCATGTAGTGAAGGTTCCGCAAAGTATTGCGCCCGAATATGCGGCATTGGCCGAATCTGTCGGCTGTGTGGTCAATGCAATGGAAAATTGCCAGGTTCGGGAGAATGATACGGTGGTGGTGATCGGAGCCGGAACGATGGGCATGATTAATGCCTGTGCCGCGCGAGAGTTCGGCGCGAAAAAGGTGATTCTGGTCAACCGTTCCGAGACTCGGCTGCAACGGGCCAAACTTTTTGGGTTCGATCTGCTCGTGCATTCCGACACGCAGGATGTCGCGCCGACGATCCTCGAGTTGACAGGCGGAGTCGGAGCTGATGTGGTGATTGCAACCGCTCCTGCTGCCGACACGCAGGAATTGGCGTTAGAACTCGTCAGAAAACGAGGGACTGTCTGTTTATATGCCTCGCTAGCAGTCGGGCAGCACATCCTTTCGTTGGATAGCAGAAAAATCCATTATGGCGAGGTTCGTGTGGTCGGAACGAGTGATTGTACGGCACGCCAGGTCGAAAAGGCTGTGAGCCTTTTGGTCGATCGTAAGATTCCGGCGGAAAAGCTGGTCACAAACATTTTGCCACTCGATCAGGTATTAAGGGCATTCGAACTGATGCAACGTGGAGAAGCTTTACGTGTTGTTTTAAAACCATGAATGTAGGTCGGAGCTTCCGCTTCGGCGAATACAATAGAAAGGAATGAATCTCAATGGAAACCTATAAATTTGTTGACGGACGTTTTGTACATCAGACGTTTATGTGTGCGTGTGGAAAAGAACATGCCGTTCCGATTAAGGATATCTTTGTAAAAAGCGGAGCGCTGGAAGAATTGACCGGCGTGTTAGATCGGCTGAAGCTTGGGAAAAAGTGTGTGGTAATTGCCGATTTGAATACGTATGAAGCCGCAGGCAAGCAAGTGATGCAGAAACTTCAGGCCGCGTCGTATCAGCCGATCTTATGTCTCTTCGATACCCATGAATGGGTTCTGCCAAATGAGTTTGCTATCGGCAAAGTCATGCTGAACATCGAGATGGATACATCCTTCCTGCTGGTTGTCGGTTCCGGCAGCCTGACCGACTTGACACGATTCATCAGTTCCAGAAGCAGTATTCCGTTTATTTCTGTGCCAACAGCCGCTTCGATGGACGGTTATGCCTCCTCCGGCGCTCCAATGTTGCAAGAGGGGTTCAAACGCACAATTATTTCAGCGCCGCCGCAAGCTATTATTGCGGATATCGATATCATCCGCAAAGCTCCATACGACATGACCGCCTCCGGATTCAGTGATATGCTCGGGAAACTGAATTCCCGCGTCGATTGGCAGCTCAGTCATATGCTGACCGGTGAATACTATTGTGAATTCTTCGTCGAACTGATCGATGCAACCCTCCAGCAGTGCATCGAGGATATTGCCGGAATTCGGCAGCAAAATCCGGAGAGCGTCACTCGGCTGATGGAAGGTCAAATTCTCTCCGGTATCGGTATGCTCTTGATCGGCAATTCTCGCCCAGCGTCCGGCTCAGAACACAGTCTTTCACACTATTGGGAAATGAAAGCCTTTCTCGAAAACAAAGAAAAGCACTTTCACGGCACGAAAGTTGGCGTAGGCACAGGCGTCATGGCGAAATTTTACGAAAAATTTTTTGCCAGAGATCCTCATGCCATCGATCTGGCGGACATTAAACAGCGCCGACAATCGTTGGACGACCTGGAAGACGCGCTTCGGAAACAACTTGGCCCTGTCGGTGCGGACATTTTTGCGGATGTGACGAAACCGGGATATCTGGGGTGGAAAGAACAGCAAAAACAGATCGAAGCGTTGCAAGCGTCCTGGGAAGACATTAAAAAACTCCAGGACCTGGAGCCGGCGTTCAATCGAGTCGTTGAAATCCAGCAAGCTGCCGGAGCGAGCATCATGCCGAAAGAGGTACATGTGGATCGCGAATTATTACGCGAGACGATCCTGTATGCCAAAGAAGTACGCAGCCGCTACACCGTCCTGCGGGCCGCCGAAACTCTCGGCTGGCTGGAAGAAATCACCGATGAAGTCGTCAGCGAGTACGATTTTTAGAGACGAACGCATAGGGGCGATCATTATGGTCGCCCTAAAATTAATATCACACCACCCATTTTCCAAACTATCTCTCTTTTTCGCGTAAAGCGCTCTTTTTCCTGCGCCTTTTCGCTGGAAAAATCTTTTGCCAATCTCCAGGACATTCTCAAGAGAGTGTCTCTCTTTACTGTTGTCAAATCCTCCATAGAGAAAAATGCCGACTTTCACTCAATATTTATTGCTGCCGGACGTTTTTAATGGCGTCGGAATCGGTGATGCTGCGAGCATGTTCCGGCAGATGCAGATAGCCGCCCATGTAAATATGGTTAACCCGATAACTCATGGCGCTGTCGATCGAGCGCTCGATTAACACATGAAACTCTTTTGCCCCGCTGATCCGTTTCACTTTTTCCATATTGCGCACGGTGATCCCGCATCCCGGCATGATGATGATGCGATCCTTCGCTCGTTTGACCAGTTCTGCAATCGTATCCAGTCCTTCCAGAACCGTGGCTTCCTGACCGGATGTCAGTATGCGGTTAGCACCGATGGAGATAATGTCTTCCAGTCCCTCCCAGGGGTCGCGGCAGACATCGAAGGCGCGGTGAAAGGTTACATTCATCGGCTGCGCCAGTTCGACCTGCCGGGCACAGCGCTCCGTATCGACCCGGCCTTCCGGTGTTAACATGCCGATCACGATGCCGTCTGCCCCTAATTTTTTTGCAGTCTCAATGTCGAATTTCATGGCCTCATACTCATCGTCGGTGTAACAGAAATCGCCACCTCTGGGACGAATAATGACTTGCAGGCCGATGTCGATTTTTTTTCTGACTGTCGCGATCGTTCCGGCGCTGGGTGTGGTTCCGCCTTCAAAGAGATTATCGCAGAGTTCCACCCGGTCGGCTCCGCCTTTCTGGGCCTCGATCGCAGATCGAATTGAATCCAGACACACTTCAATTTTGATATCGTTCATGTGTATATTTCTTCACCACAACGGCACAAAGAGCACAGAGCCTTTTCGGTAATGACCACGAATTGATGAAGAGAACAGATCCTCTCGTCCCATTCGTTCATTTCTCAATTCGTTGTGGCTGTCATATGCAGCTAATAGGTTTTTCTTTGTGCGTTATGATGAACAATTACTCTTATTCTTTCAGGGCGACTTCGCCGCAACCTTTAATGACGAATAATGACGAAATGATGGCAAAAAATAGCAAAGAATCATCGGCAGTATGCCGATGACGAACGCAACGAACTACATGCCGTCATTGATATTGAAATGACCGACAGCAGACACAGAATAATTCGTTCTGGAAAGAACTTAGTGTTCATTCCTCCACCACTCCTTATCGATCTGTTCTTTGAGTGTGTGCTGTGTTTTTTGCCGGAATTTACTAAAAAATATCAATTCTGTCTCTTGCTCGACTTCCTGGACAGATTTTGCATAGCGCCACAGATTTTTATCCTGCACTTCTTTATTCGGCATAATAAACCCGATCGCTTTGTCGGCTTTGTAGGAATACAGAACTTTATAAAATTTCGAGGGAATTGGCAGATCATTGACTGTACGCGGGTTCGATGGGTAGATCGGTCCGGTAACAACGTAGATTTTCCCTCGTGTTTTAGCCCATTTGCGTTCTAGAGACTCCAGCTCTTGCCAGGCTTGCCGATTGAGTTTTGGGGCCTGCGGCACAATATTGGAGAGGGCAAAGGTCTCCCTGTTCGCTTTTTTACTAAAATCGATCGACGCTGACGGAGCCAGATGGCCTTTATCGTATTCGGTATTGCGGTGCTGTTCCGGCTGTACGCGATATTCCTCCGGAATGTTGGTGTCAGCATAAAAACTCCCATGCCGACCGACATTGATGTTCACCGATCCACTTGAAAGTATGTAGGAAACCCAGAGCGCTGATTTGTATTTGTAGCTGTAGCCTAAGCTATAGCCGAGACGATCGAGCACAAGGTCGGTGTCGCACGGCTCGCCGGGTTTCCTATGATTACGTAACGTGTAGACCCAGGAGTAGGATTGATGGCGATTCGGCCAAATCGCTGTCAGAAACCAGTACTCAAACGCGATTCCGGCAGCAAATCCGATCAAGGCGATCATTCCATATTTTAATGCAGTTTTCATGTCATGAAATGAATGAGTTACAATAATATTTTTAAAGGTTGTATACACTCACGCAAAGGCACAAAGAAAATCATCGCTTTGCATCTTTGCGCGGAAATAAAAACAGATCAATTTGTGCTTACTCAAAAAGCCTCAGTTCCTAAGGCACAAACTTTCAACTTTAGCACACGTTCCACTTCAATCACGTTCAACTGCACGCCCAACCAAAGGCAACTTGTGTTTTGTGGGTCAAACATTGGGTGATGTGGCCGCAACCGAGATCACCGAACATGTAGGGTAGATGATCGTTCGAATCGAGCTGAAAGATGAGCCTCATTTGCTCCCCGCAGATCGGGCAGGAAGGATACTCGATGCCCTGAACCCAATGGGGCCACCCTCCGAGTTTATCGCCAGCACGAGGGAAACCTCGCTCCGCAAGTATTTCCCACGAACTACCAACAAGATCGACCCCTAACATTTCCGCTTCTTCACCGTTCGGATAATCGTCCAACTCATCCCAACTGACAATCTGTTTTGGGGGAAACGAGAGTGGGATGTCCGGGTTTTCAATCGGTGAATGTTGGCTATCCGGGTGAATAACTCGGACAAGCTGGCTTTTGCTGAATGGAAAAAACGCCCGACATTCTGTTTCGCAATGAGGTTCCGTGCTGGTGCAGTAGAAAAATTGCAGGAGACCAGAGCCGAATGTTTTTTGGAGTGCCTCTGGTAATGCTTCGAGATTCAATTGAAGAAAGAGGGGCATCGGTTCGTCGCAATGCTGGCAGCGTGGCCATTGTTCGTCCTGAAGCAGCCAGGGCGTTCCGGCAAATTTTGATGCATTCGAATCACCATCACCATCAACAACCTGCGGAATCCAGGTTGTGAGTTTGTAAGAAGGGATCGGATCCGGCAACGATTCGACAGGTTCGCGGGCAGTGTAGAATGCGGTTTTTAAAAATGATGAAATGCTTCCCCTGCGTGGTACCATTGGTATACGACAATCCTTTCTAACGTTAAGCAGGCATGTTAATTACTCTCTTGCCTTTTCCTTCTGGCAATAGAGCTTGAGGATAGGTTCTTCTGATGTCAAGAAGATTTTTTCGGAAAGAGTTTTAAAAGAATCTTTTCCTATTGACAATTTTTAGGGGCTGCATCAGCCTGCAATCACATCATGAGGTTGTCAGTCGAACTTTCTGATTCGATTCGTCGAAAGAGATAAAATGTTATGAAATGGCAATGTGATGCACAATTACCGATTCAGTTTGCAGCTATCGAAATAGCGGATGTTACGATTT
>PDWJ01002641.1_pt1 | contig 26939 bp, 27 predicted proteins | sample 1430881 | NCBI WGS metagenome assembly PDWJ01 (sample SAMN01162460, study PRJNA174530) | Oral metagenome, whole genome shotgun sequencing project. | biome: Marine environment; feature: Marine mammal; material: Swab sample of the gingival sulcus; isolation source: swab sample of gingival sulcus...
TTGAGTGTATTTTACTCAAGCCTTTTTACTGCAATAAAATATGTTATCTCAATAATATATTGACCAGCTATTGATTATCATTTGCCTTTAGTGTAGAATGAGTGTCAGTACACGATAGGAGAAGAACATGGGAGTAAAGCGAGCATTATATATAACTTTGGGACTGACTTGTTTTGTAATCGGAACGATTGGCGTGTTTTTGCCTTTGTTGCCATCTTTTCCCTTTTACTTGGCAACGGCGTTTTTCTTTTCGCGCAGTTCGGAAAAACTGGACAATTGGTTTAAGTCGACAAATCTCTATAAAGACAACTTGGAGAGCTATGTCAAAGGAGAGGGCATGACGATGGCGACGAAGCTAAAGATTATGTTTATCGTCAGCCTCTTATTTGCCTTTGCCATCTACATGATGAGAAATGTCTTAGTTGGACAAATCGTCGTCGCAATCGTCTGGTTATTTCACATTCTGTACTTTACGCTGCGCGTCAAGACGATTAGCAATGATAATTAATTGGTCAAAAGTCGGTTACGATATGTCATCTCGACCGCAACGCCAGTGAAGCGGAGAGATCTCGCCTTTAAAACCCGAGATTTCTCGATTTCTTTCGGTTTCTCGAAATGACAGTGCTTAACAATTATTATACTCGGGCTATTCTTCAATCTGAAACAGCGTCTCAAAGTCATTGAGTGCCTGTTTCATTTTTATTTGGTCATCTTTTGAAAGCCTGGCTAAATCGGGCGTGTCGTAGAGCGGAATCATTGCATACGACATCTTGCCATCGGCGGCGTACTTGTCTACCCAAAAGGGTGCATATGCGACGTCTTCAACTACTAAATTGCGCGTACTGCGCTTTTTAAGTGTCAAACTGACCGCTAAACCGCTGTCGGTATAGCGCCGGCGCTGATTGGAAATGGCGTTGCCCAGCGAATAGACGACATAGCATTTTTTGCCGTTTGGACCTTCTAGCCAGTCGTCCGGCTGCGCGACGTGCGGATGCGAACCGATGATGGCGTCGACGCCGCGCGCCGCCAATTCGCGGGCGAATTCAATTTGACTGCTGTGTGGCTTTCTTTGGTATTCGTTACCCCAGTGAATACAGGCGATAATGCCGTCTACATCTTGATCGCGCAGTGCTTTAATTTGCGCATCGTAAAGCGCCAAGTCGCTTATGTTGACGACATGTGGTGCGGCTTTGGGCAAGGGAATGCCATTGGTGCCGTAGGTCGAAGCGATGATACCCAGTTTAATGCCGTTTTTCTGTACGACCAGTGGTGTCGGCAGTTCCTCTGCCAAATAAGTTCCGGTCGAGGCGATATCGCGCTTGCGCAGTTCTAGCAGCGTTAACTCCAATCCCTTTAAACCGCCATCTAAACTGTGGTTGTTGGCGGTACCCAAAACGTCAAAGCCGGCGTCTTTGAGGGCGTCCGCCAAGGCGATTGGCGTCCTAAAAGACGGGTAACCGCTGTAGTGGCGTTCGCTCAAAGTCGTCTCTAAATTGCCAACCATCAGGTCGGCTGCTCTAAATTGACTTTTCACGTATTTAAACCAGGGTCTAAAATCATAGCTGCCATCGGCGAGGCGCGCCGACTTAAATTGCGGACTATGTGACATGATATCGCCGACAAACGTCACCGTTAAATGGCGTTCGTTGGTCGTTTCCAAAATAGCCAAATCGCAGTGGTCGTCGCTAAACGTTGCCGGTTCAGCCGGTGTCGAATAAGTTGAAAGTAGTGCTAAGATAATTAGTATAAGTGTTTTCATAAGACCTCCCCATATATGATAGCGTCAATTTAATCTTTTGAAAAGAAAAATATTAGTGAGCGCGCAAATCTATGTCGATTGAAGAATCTCTCTTAAATAAGATTATTATTTAAACAATTATCGATTGTGACGCTTGCATTTATATAGCAAATGTGGTAAATTACCCTTAATAGTGATGATTAGGACAGTAGATTAGGTGTGCTTTGACAGCGATGCGGAGTTTGGTGTGAGTCCGCAAAAGACACGTAATTGAAGCGCACCTATGAGCTTTTGATTGAAATCAGTAGGTCAAACGGTTAGCCCTCGTTACGGGTATTAAGTGAAGGTTTCGCCTTAACGAGAGTGGTACCGCGGTTTATTCGTCTCTCGCTGAGAGGCGATTTTTTATTTACAGTTAGAAAGGATTACTATGATTAATTTTAAGCAGAAAATAACAGATCAGTTAGCGACTTTAGTACCCGATTTGGCGGCTGCTGATATTTATCAAATGATTGAAATTCCAAAGCACAGCGAAATGGGCGATTACGCTTTTCCGACTTTTAAACTGGCAAAGCTATTTAGAAAGGCGCCACAGATGATCGCCGAGGACTTGGTCGCTAAACTCGCCAAGGACAACTTTGAAAAAATCGAAGCGGCGGGCGGCTATATCAACTTCACAATCGATCCGTCGGCATTTGCCGCTGCGGTCATTCCAGAGGTTCACGCCAAAGTCGACGATTACGGCAAGAGCACGCTGGGCGCAGGCAAGACAGTCGTCGTCGAGTTCTCTTCGGTAAACATCGCCAAGCCCTTCCACATCGGGCACATCAGAAGTACGATGATCGGCAACTCGCTATACAAAATATACGATGCGCTCGGCTTTAACACCGTCGCAGTCAACCACTTGGGCGATTACGGCACGCAGTTCGGCAAGTTAATTGTCGCCTACAAGCGCTGGAGTAGTGAAGAACAGGTCAACGCCGATCCAATACCGGAACTGCTCCGAATTTACGTCAAGTTCCACGAAGCTGCCGAAACCGAGCCGGAACTGGAAGACGAGGCGCGCGCCTGGTTTACTAAACTGGAAAATGGCGACCCCGAAGCGCAAAAATTGTGGTCTTTCTTTAGAGAGATGTCACTTAAAGAATTTATGCGCGTCTACGATATGCTCGGCGTCAAATTTGACTCCTATGCCGGTGAATCCTTCTATTCCGATAAAATGCCAGAAGTGTTACAAATACTGCGCGATAAAAACATCGTCGAAAAGTCGGAGGGCGCCGAAATCGTCAATTTAGAGGCCTACGGCATGCCGCCGGCGCTGATTACCAAGCGCGACGGTTCGACGCTTTACATGACGCGCGACCTCGCGGCAGCCATTTACAGAAAGCGCGAGTACGACTACTATAAAAATATTTACGTCGTCGCCTATCAACAAGACTTACACTTTAAGCAGTGGATTAAAGTTTTAGAGTTAATGGGCATGGACTACGCCAAAGACTGCATTCACGTCAACTTTGGTATGGTGTCACTGGCAGAGGGTACGATGTCGACCAGAAAGGGTAAAATCGTATTCTTAGAAGACGTGCTCAACAAGGCGGTCGAAATGGCGGCGGATATTATCGAAGAGAAAAATCCGCAGTTGGAAAACAAAGCTGAAGTTGCCAAGCAAGTCGGCATCGGTGCAATTGTCTTTCAGGAATTGTTTAACAACCGCATTAAAGATTACACCTTTTCTTGGGAATCGGCGATGGCGTTTGAAGGCGAGACTGGTCCCTACGTACAGTACGCACACGCCCGCGCCAATACGCTCATCGAAAAAGCCGGCGACGTTACCGTCGATGGCACATGCGACTATTCGCTGCTCAGCGACGAGGCGTCGGCTTTACTGGCGCGCCGAATTTACCAATTTCCGAAGGCAATCGTCGACGCCATGGAGGGCAATGAGCCGTCTAGAATCACGCGCTATGTCGTCGCCTTGGCACAAGACTTTAACAAGTTTTACCAACAAAATCACATCAATGTCGATGATCCGGCGCTCAAAAAGGCGCGTTTGGAATTGGTCTGTGCCGCCAAGCAGACGATTAAAAACGCCTTGCGCTTAATCGGCGTTCAGGCGCCCGACAAAATGTAGCGGCGCAGCGCGACATATTTTTGCCGTAGAAGTGCGAATAATCGGCTTTTACACTTGTATACGGTAGAATGATGTGCTATAATGAATTAGATAGTTTCGTTGCAGAGTAGAGAGTGGGTCTTCCCACTCTTTATCATTGTCAGACAGTCTAGGGGGTGTCATGAAGAAAAAGAAGGTGCGCGTCGTCGATTTAATCGCCGAATGGTTTGCCAAGATGACTAAAGGTGAACTAAAAGATTACGAATTAGTCGATGTCGCGTTTGTCAAAGAGGGTAGTAATCGCTATTTGCGGGTATATATCGATAAGCCGGGTGGCGTTTCAATAGATGATTGTGCAGATGTCAGCAAGGCGCTCAACGCAATGCTCGACAAGTACGACCCGGTGGAAGAAAACTACATTTTGGAAGTGTCGTCCCCCGGCGTGGAGCGACCGCTCAAAAAGCCGGAGCACTTTGTCCGCTTTAAAGGTCGTTTAGCGCAAATAAAGTTGTATTTTCCGCTCGATGGCACGAAGCTAATCGAGGGTAGAATAGTCGATTATGTTGAAGGCAATGTCATAGTATCGCGCGGTGATAAAGAGGAGTCAATCGAGATTCCCTACGATAAAATCGCTACGGCAAAACTATTATTTGATTTTAGTCAATACACAGGAGGGTAAAAGTGAACAAGGAACTTATTGCAGCCATTGAACAAATTGAAAGGGAAAAGGGCATTTCTAAAGAAACGCTCTTGGAGACGATTGAGGCTGCGCTGATAACCGCATATAAAAAGAACTTTCCCTATTCTGCGAATGCGCGCGTTGCGATTGACAGAGATTCGGGAGAGGTGCGCGTCTTTACCAGAATTACCGTCGTCGATGAATACGGTGACGACAAAGACGAAATACTGTTGGAAGACGCTTTAGACATCGATCCAAATTACAAAGTCGGCGATATAATCGAAGAGGAAGTGACGCCCAGAAACTTTGGCAGAATCGCCGCGCAAACAGCTAAGCAAGTCGTCGTACAGCGCATTCGCGAGGCGGAACGCAGTGTGATTTTTGAAGAGTTTTCGAATCGCGAATCGGAAATCATCACGGGTATTGTACAGCGCCAAAATCGCGGTACGGTCTTTGTCAACTTGGGTAGAACAGAGGCGGTACTATTGGCGTCAGAGCAGATAAACGGCGAAAAATATCATCAGAACGAACGCATAAAAGTATATATTTTAGAGGTTAAGCAGACCAATAAAGGTCCGCAGGTGACCGTTTCAAGAACGCATCCGGGATTGGTCAAGCGTCTCTTTGAATTGGAAGTGCCCGAAATTTACGAGGGCATTGTCGAAATTAAGAGCATTGCCCGCGAAGCCGGTTCGCGCACTAAGTTATCGGTCTATACAAAGGATGCCAACATCGACGCCGTCGGCACTTGCGTCGGACAGCGCGGTGCGCGCGTTCAAAATATCGTCGACGACTTGCGCGGCGAAAAAATTGACATTGTCAATTGGTCGAAAGACCCCAAGGTATACATTTCCAACGCGCTCAGCCCGTCCGCTGTCGTGGCGGTCTATATACTGGATGACGACCGCAGCGCAATGGTCGTCGTGCCCAATCATCAGTTGTCTTTGGCAATTGGCAAAGAGGGGCAAAACGCGCGCTTGGCAGCTAAATTGACCGGCTGGAAAATAGATATTAAGAGCCAGGAACAATTCGATCAATTGGAAAACATCGATGAAATCATCGCGCTGGACGAAGCGCATTATGACAGTTCGTTCGGCGATATCGAACCGGTCGTCGAGACTGCAGAGGAAGAGGCGAAAGCGCAAGACGAATCCGCAGAAGTCGCCGAAGGCGCAGATCAGGAGCAGCTCGATCAAACGACTACGGGCGATACTGAAGATGTTTCTATCGATATGACGGAATACGAAGAAGTCGATTTGGAAGACATCGATATCGAACAGTACGACATTGTCGAAGAAGTAGACTTGGACGACTTTGAATTAGATGATTCGGAAAGTGTGAACATTGAAGATTTGGAAGAATACGTAGAGGAATAATCGATCTGATTCCCTAGTTTAACAAGGTGATAACGATGAAGAAGACTAAAAAAATACCGCTTAGAAAATGCTTGGGCTGCGCTGAGCAGTTCCCCAAGAGAGAGCTGATACGCGTTGTAAAAAATAAAGAAGGTCAAGTTTTTGTCGACAAGAGCGGTCGCGCCAACGGCAGGGGCGCCTATATCTGCCATAGTGCCGACTGCTTGAAAAAAGCGCTCAAGCGCAATGCCATTCAGCGCGCGCTGCAGGTTGCGCTCAGCGATGAGGTGCAAGCCGAATTAGAAGCGAGTATTGAAAATGACGACGAATAAGGTATTGACAATGTTGGGCTTTGCCCAAAAGTCGGGAAATCTCTTGGCGGGCAATGAACTCGTCGCCAAAAACCTCGACAATTACCGCGTTAAACTAGTGCTCATCGGCAGTGATGTATCGGATAAGAGTATAGTAAAAATAACAAATAAATGTCTTAGATTAAATATACCGTTTTATCGCAATATGACAGTTGATCAGCTTTCGCAAGCCATCGGCAAGCACAACAGAACCGTCATCGGCGTGTTGGACGATGGCTTCGCAGAGCGAATAATCGATTTAATCGGCGACATAGGCGACTAGAAGTGGAGGTGCAACAATATGTCCAAAATTAGAATTTACGAACTGGCCAAAGAAGTAAAGGCGCATCAAATACGCTGTCGCTAAATTGCAGCCTCAGTTAAAGAAAAAAGAGAAAAAGCCGGTCGAAAAAGTTGCTGAAGTAGCTGAAGTAAAAGAAGAAGACGGCACGAGCAATAAAACTGAAAAAGTCGCTTCGAAGGATTCGAAGCCGAAGAAGAAATCGAAAATGATCGTCAAAAAAATCATTTCGGACGATCTCGTACTGGTCGAAATCGATGGCGAAACTAAATTGATGCGCCGCAAAAAAAGGTCTAAGTCCAAGAAGAAAACTGCGCAAACGGCTATAAAAGCTGAAGCAGTTAAGAGTGAGGCGGATGCAAAAGATGGCGCGAGCCAAACCGCCGTCGCCGAAAAGGCAGAGCGAGCGGAAGCGAGCAGCACTGAACAAAAAGATGTTCAAGTCGAAAGTGTAACCGTTCAAAAAAGCGAACCGCAAAGTGAACAGAAAACAGCTGAAAAACAAGTATCTGAGCAGAGTCAAGCGGTTAAGGCGGAGCAGAAGGAAGCTAAGCCAAAGCAGACTAAGCAAAAGGGTAAAGCTAAAGATACGAAACCCGAAGACAGAGACGAATCGGCGAGCGATAGCAAAGGCAATAAGAAGTCCAAAAAGAAAAAGGCCGATAAGAAGAGGCGCAACGACGAAGTAGACGAGGTTGAAAAAGCGTCTTCTAGAAAGCGCAAGAAAAACCGTAAGAATCGCGCCGAAACACAGTCGCAAGAACGGGACACAGTAAAGAAAACGCTGTCCATGCAAAAGAAAACGCGCAAGAAAAAGCAAAAGAAGAAAAAGGAACACGAAGAAGAAATGGTAGAAGAAATTATTGAAAATAGTGCAATTTTATTGCCCGACAGAACGACAGTTGGCGAGTTTGCCCAAGCGATTGACAAAGCGCCCAACGAAGTTATTCTCAAATTGATGAACCTCGGCGTAATGGCGGCGATTAACCAGTACGTCGACTATGAAACCATGGAATTAATTGCCGAAGACTTTGACATTGCAGTCGAGCGAAAGCCGGAAGAAGTCGATACGGCAGTTCAGGATTACGATTTTGAAGACAAAGAAGAAGATTTGGTACACCGTGCGCCCGTCGTCACCGTCATGGGTCACGTTGACCACGGTAAAACTTCTTTACTTGACGCAATCCGCTCGACCAGCGTCACCAGCGGTGAAGCTGGTGGCATTACACAGCACATCGGCGCGTCGGAAGTCAATATTCACGGTCAGAAAATTGTCTTTTTGGATACGCCCGGACACGAAGCATTTACTTCGTTGCGAGCGCGCGGTGCACAGGTCACTGATATTGCAGTCTTGGTCGTCGCCGCGGACGACGGCGTCATGCCGCAGACCATCGAGGCAATCGACCACGCCAGAGCAGCTGATGTGCCGATTATCGTCGCCGTCAATAAAATTGACAAACCCGGCGCCAACCCCGATCGCGTCAAGCAAGAATTATCTGAGCAGGGCGTTATCGTCGAGGATTGGGGCGGCGAAACGGTTTGCGTACACGTTTCGGCGCTAAAGGGTGAAAACATTGATCAATTGTTGGAGATGATATTACTCGTCGCCGAAATGCGCGACTTAAAGGCAAACCCGAATCGCAATGCCGTCGGCATCGTCGTCGAGGCGAATCTCGACAAGGGTAAGGGTGCCGTCGCAACGGTGCTGGTTCAGAATGGTCAACTGGCGGTCGGCGACCCGTTTGTCTGCGGAACGACCTATGGTCGCGTGCGCGCGATGTATAACAGCAAGGGCAAGCGCGTTAAAAAAGTCGGACCTTCAACCGCGGTCGAAGTCATCGGTATCAACGACGTACCGGTGGCGGGCGATAAGTTCTTTGCAATCGATTCCGATAAAGAGGCGAAGCAAATTGCCGAGAATAGAGCACTCGAAATTAAACGCGAAGAAATGGAACGCGCCGGCGGTCACGTTTCGCTCGAAGATATCTTTAATCAAATTCAAGCCGGTAAGATGAAAGAGCTCAATTTAATCGTCAAGGCGGACGCACACGGTTCGCTCGAAGCGCTTAAGAGTTCGCTTATGAAACTGAATAACGACGAGGTTAAAATCAATATTCAACACGCCAATATCGGCGCGATTACCGAGTCCGACATCATGCTGGCGACGGCTTCGAATACAATTGTACTGGGCTTTAACGTCAGACCGTCATCGACAGTTATCGCAATGGCGAAAAAGGAAAACGTCGAGATTAAGACTTACCGCATCATCTACGAATTGCTCAACGATATCGAAGCTGCCATTAAGGGTATGCTCGATCCCGAATTCGAAGAAGTTCAACTCGGCGAAGTTCAAGTGCGCGCGACCTTTAAGGTGCCGAATGTGGGTACGATTGCCGGCGGCTACGTGCAAAGTGGTAAAGTGCTGAGAAACAGCAAGGTGAGATTGCTCAGAGAAGGCATTATCGTACACGAGGGCGAACTGTCTTCACTGAAGCGCTTTAAAGACGACGTCAAAGAAGTCGCCACGGGTTACGAATGCGGTATCGGCATTGCCAACTTTAACGATTTAAAAGAGGGCGACATTATCGAAGCTTACCAAATTGTTGAAAAAGTAAGGAAGTAAGCCATGAAATACAGCAGAACGCTTAGAATTTCTGAAGAGATTAAGAAAATCGTCAGCGAGTTGATACGCACTGAAATCAAAGATCCCAGGCTGTCGCCGCTGACCAGTATAACGCGAGTGGAGACGACTAACGACTTGCAAATCGCCAACATTTACATCAGTGTAATGACGGGCGACTTAGACGAGACAATTGTCGGATTAAACAGCGCCAAGGGCTTTATTAGAAGGGAAATTGGTCGCCAATTAAAGTTGCGCCATACGCCGGAACCGCTATTTAAGCCGGACAAGTCAATCGCCGAAAGCATTCGCATGTCAAAGTTAATCGACGAGGTTACTAAAAAGGATAATTCCAATGATTAATAAAACCGCACGGGTATTGCTAGAGCTGAGCGGTAACATCATTATTTTACCGCACATTTCTCCAGATGGCGACACCATTGGTTCGACCGTTGCCATGTACCATGCCTTAAAGGGCTTGGGGAAATCTGTCTATTTGATCAACGACGATGTCATTCCGGAAGATTTTGCGTTTATCGCAGAGGGTATCACCACCAGTAGCGAGCAGTTTAAAGCCTTAAATTGCACCTACGACAGCGCAATTAGCATCGACGGTTCGGACCTTGAAAGGCTGGGCGGGCGCGCACAGTTGATAGAGGGCAAGACGGTTATCAACATCGATCATCATCGCACGAATTCGATGTTTGGCACGATTAATTGCGTTGACCAAGACGCAGCGGCGGCTGGCGAAGTCGTCTTTAGACTGTTAAAGGCAATGGATGTTAAATTGACGCCGCGCATTGCCGAGGCTTTATACATTGCCATCGTCACCGATACGGGGTGCTTTAAATACGGCAGTACGACATCGCAAACAATGCGCATTGCCGCAGAATTATTAGACATTCCGTTTGATCGCGAGCGCATCATAACGCAATTGTATTACAATTCGCCTCGCGAAAAAATGAATTTGCATATCCACGCGCTGGAGCAGATGGTTTATTTTTGCGGTGGTCGCATCGCCTTGTGCGCACTCTCCTTAGACGATTTCAAAAAATTTAACGCCCTTCAGGAGCACAGCGAGGGACTGGTCGAGAACGTGCGCAACATCAGGGGCGTCGAGGTCGGCATATTCGCCAAGCAAAAATCGGAAGACGAAGTCAAGTTTTCGATGCGCTCGATTGGCGACATAGACATTTCGACCGTCGCCTTTAAAAACGGTGGCGGCGGACATAAAAATGCCGCAGGCTTCTCGCTTAACATGCCGTTTGATAAAGCTTTACAATACTGTGAAACGCACTTAGTTGAGGAGATTGCAAAGTGCATGGCTTTATCGTAATCGACAAGCCGGCTGCGCTGACGTCGGCTGCCGTCGTCGGGCGACTTAAAAAGTTATTGCCCAAAAAGATTAAAATTGGTCACACCGGTACGCTCGATCCCAATGTAACCGGTGTGTTGCCGGTTGCGCTGGGCAAGGCGACCAAGTCGATTGCATTTATGGGTGAAGAACGCAAGGTTTATCGTTGTACGCTGCGCTTTGGCATACGCACCGACAGCGCCGATATATGGGGTACTGAGCTGGAAAAAAAACAGGTTAGCCCATTTACGACGAATGAGATAAACGTCGCCTTAGCGGCGCTAACCGGTAAACTTGCGCAGACGCCGCCGATGTACTCGGCGGCAAAACACAATGGCAAGCGGTTATACGAATTGGCGCGCAGCGGTCAGGTCGTCGAAAGGCGCGCCAAATCAATTGAAATTTTTTCCTATGGCGATGTCGTATACAATCATCCAGAGCTCAGTTTTACGGTATATTGCTCGCGCGGCACCTATGTGCGCACGCTCTGTGAAGACATCGCCGGCAAACTAAATAGTATTGCGACGATGACTGCACTGCGCAGACTCGCTTCGGGGCCGTTTAAAGAATCGGATAGCATTGCGCTGGAGAATCTAACGCGCGAAAATATCGGCACGCACTTACTGCCGATAGATTTTATGTTTGGCGACTGCGCAGTGATAAACGTCGATTTTGATCACGCTAAACACCTGCTAAATGGTGTTAAAGTGGATTTGCGACGCTTTACAAACGCCGTCAATCCAAGTCGCGCTGCGCGCTATGCAGTGTATTACAACACGCTCTTTGTCGGCGTTGCCGAAAATCGGCAGTCGACGATTAAATTTATAAAGGCATTTATCGATATAGCAACACTTGAGGCAAATCAATGAAATTATACACAACGCGCCGACACAATTGTTTAATTGACGGTTCGGCAGTCGCATTGGGTACGTTTGACGGCATGCACAAAGGTCATCTTTCGGTTATCAACACCATGTTGGAGCAGGGCGAAAATAGCAATTACAACAAAGTCGTCTTTACGTTTTCGGATATTCCCAAACACGTTTACAAATCGCGCACCTCTAAGATAATGTCAAACGATGAAAAATTGCAGTGGCTCGAACAGATGGGCGTCGATATCGTCGTATCATTGCCGTTTAACGATCAGATTAAGACGCTTTCGCACGTGCAGTTTCTCGATTACATATTGACCGAACTAAACGCCAAGATAATCGTCGTCGGCGAGAACTTTAAATTTGGCAAATCGGCGCTCGGCACTGCTCAGTGGCTAAAAGAAATGGCGCCGCAGCGCAATTACGAGTGCTTAATTATGCCGACAGTGGCTTTAAATGGCGAGGTGATCAGTTCCACGCGAATCCGACAGTATTTGATCGACGGCGAAATCGAAGCTGCCAACCAACGGCTGGGGCGTAAACACTTCGTCAGCGGCGTAGTTAAACCCGGTAAAAGATTGGGTGCCAAGCTGGGCTTTGCAACGGCAAATTTAACGATTGGCAACCATATGACCAATATTAAACCGGGCGTTTACATAACGGAAACGCGCTTTGCTGGCAAGCTCTACAAGAGTGTTAGCAATGTCGGTTACAATCCGACCTTTGAGCAGGACGACTTCAATCTAGAGACGCATATACTGGACTTTAAACGCGAATTATACGGCGAAAAGATTTCGGTATACTTCATAAAGCGCTTGCGCGATGAACTGAAATTTGACGATATGGCGAATCTGATTGCGCAGATCGACAATGATATTTCATGCGCCCGAAACTATTTTAGCGAGTTGAGTGCTGATCAATAAATTATACTTTACATTTGATTTGTAATCTTATATAATGATTTAGTCGACTATCACTGGGTTATGCAACACTCCGCTGTATTACCCGGGGTATGTTAAGTTTATGAAATTTGGAGGAAGGAAATGATTACTAAAGAAAAGAAAATGGAAATCGTCAAAGAATTTGGCGCAAACGAAGGCGATACCGGTTCACCGGAGGTACAAGTAGCTATCTTGACTTATCGCATCAACGATTTAACAGAGCACTTAAAAGAGCACCACAAAGATCACCACTCTAGACGCGGTCTTCTCAAAATGGTCGGTCACAGAAGAAACTTGTTAAATTACATGAAGCGTAAAGACATCGAGCGCTATCGTGCAGTAATTGCCAAATTAGGACTTAGAAAATAATCGAAGTTGGCGGAGAGGGGGTATAACCCCTCTTTTTGTATTCCGAATTCTGCGCTCTTTAGCGTGATTTTTGTTTAGTAACCTGAATACTCTAGGCAGTATTTGGGTATAGGTAAATTTAGGAAATGTTATGGCAGAGTCGCAATGTGCCTGCGCAGCTTACGAAAATTTTTACAATGCGTAACGATTTTCGTAAACTGCGCACAGCAAGAGGGCTTGCACTAATGTTGTGATAACTGCCCAAAATGAGGAGGAACAATGCAAGGGTATCAGAGAACAGTTAAACAGTACGAAACGACAATTGCCGGCAGACCTTTAAAGGTTGAAATCGGCAAAATGGTAAATTTGGCGAACGGTTCGTGTATGGTCAGCTATGGCGATACAGTCGTCATGGTCGCAGCTACGGCATCGGCTAAGCCAAAAGAGGGAATTGACTTTTTCCCGCTCTCAATCGATTTTGAAGAAAAATTATATTCGGTCGGTAAAATACCGGGCGGTTTTATCAAACGCGAAGGTCGCCCGTCTGAAAAGGCGACTTTGACGGCGCGCTTAATCGACCGCCCGATCAGACCACTTTTCCCGGACGGCTACTTTCACGAAGTTCAGGTCGTCGCACAGGTCTTATCGGTGGAACAGGACAATACTCCGGACACCGTGGCAATGATTGGCGCGTCGATCGCCCTGACGATTTCCGACATTCCGTTTGACGGACCAATCGCCGGCGTAACAGTTGGCTATGTCGACGGTCAATACGTGATTAACCCGACTGTCGAGCAAAGTGCAAAATCCGACCTTCACTTGGTCGTCGCCGGCACTAAAGACGCCATCAACATGGTTGAGGCAGGTGCCAATGTACTGCCCGAAGCAGTCATGCTCAACGCGCTCTTAACTGGACACGACGAAATCAAGAAAATTGTCGATTTTATCGAACAGATCAAGGCGGATTGCGGTAAAGAAAAGCAGGTCGTAGAGCCGGTTGCAGTCAATCAGGCACTGGTCGACGAAATCGACGGCTACGCCTCTAAGATGGACGAATTGGTTCGCATTCCGGGCAAAAAAGAGCGCAATAAGGCAATCGACGCCTTAAAGGACAGCATTATAGAAGAATTAGTTGAAAAGTATCCGGACGACGAGGGCGCTTTTAAGGGCTTACTTAAAAAACTCGAAAAGCGCGTCATGCGCACGATGGTGCTCAACGAAAAGATGCGTGCCGACGGTCGTAAACTGGACGAAATTAGACCGATTAGCGTCGAAGTCGGCTTGTTGCCGAGAACGCACGGTTCGGGCTTGTTCTCGCGCGGCTTGACACAGGCGTTGACGATTACGACGCTGGGCGCGCTCGGCGAGTCGCAGCGCATCGACGGTCTCGGATTAGATGAAAACAAACGCTATATGCACCACTATAACTTCCCGCCGTTCTCAGTCGGCGAAACCGGCTTTATGCGCGGTCCGAATAGACGCGCAATCGGTCACGGCGCACTTGGCGAAAGGGCACTCGTACCGGTCTTGCCGAGCGAAGAGGAATTCCCCTATGCCATTCGCTTAGTTTCCGAAATCATGACTTGTAATGGCTCTAGCTCACAGGCGAGCATTTGTGGTTCATCGCTGTCCTTAATGGACGCCGGCGTTCCGATTAAGGCAGCCGTTGCCGGCATTGCCATGGGCATGATTGCCGAGGGCGACAACATTGCAATTTTAAGTGATATTCAAGGCGTCGAAGACTTCTTGGGCGATATGGACTTTAAAGTCGCCGGTACGCGCGAAGGTATCACGGCGATGCAAATGGACATCAAAATCGAGGGTCTAAAGCGCGAAATTCTGGAAGCGGCGATGGAGCAGGCGCGCGTCGGCAGACTACACATCTTAGATCAAATGGATAACGTTATCGATGCGCCGCGTGCCGAAATGTCACCTTACGCGCCGCGCGTCTTTAGCATTAAAATCGATCCCGATAAGATCGGCGCGGTGATTGGACCGGGCGGTAAGGTGATCAATAAAATCATCGATCAGACGGGCGTTAAAATCGACATTGACGACACCGGATTAGTACTGATTACGGCACCGGACGGCGACAGCGGACAGCGCGCTAAAGATATGGTGCTGGGCATCACAAAAGACGTCGAAGTCGGCGAAATTTACGACGCCAAGGTCAGTAGAATTATGAAATTTGGCGCCTTTGCCGATTTGGGCAATGGCAAAGAGGGCTTGGTTCACATTTCGCAATTGACGAAAGAGCGCCTCAATAGAGTTGAAGACGAATTTAAAGTGGGCGATCCGATTCGCGTTAAAGTCGTCGAAATCGACAAACAAGGCCGCATTAACTTATCGCGCAAAGTGTTATTAAAGGATAAGAAATAGCGTATGTTTGAAGTTAGACAACTGGATAACGGCATTAGAGTAGTTTGCAATCAAGTCGACGGCGTCAGGTCGTTTGCCATCGGCATCTATGTCAAAGCCTGTTCAAATTTTGAACGCGACTGCGAAATCGGCGTTTCTCACCTAATTGAACACATGATGTTTAAGGGCACAGAGCGCCACGGCGCGAAACAGATTGCCGAGATCATCGACAATACCGGCGGCGTCATGAACGCCTTTACGGCAAAGGACTGTACGGCTTATTACGCGCGCGTGTTAACGGAACACGCGCCGATTGCAATCGACTTGTTGTCCGACATGTTAATTAACTCGCGCTTTTTAGAAGAAGACATCGCTAAAGAATTACAAGTCGTCAAAGAAGAAATCGCCATGTATGAGGATTCGCCGGAAGACGTCGCCTTTGAATTGTTTCAAAAAGTGGCGTACGGCGACCATCCACTGGCTTATCCCGTACTCGGTTACGCCGACGCGCTCGATCAGTTGTCGCGCGAGGTGATATTGCAGTACCTCGATCGCTTTTATACGGTCGAAAACACTGTTATATCGGTAGCCGGCAACTTGCCGGACGATTTGTTCGATATGTTGAATAATGCCTTTGCCGATTACCGAAAGGGCGGCACGACTGTCAAATTAAATGCTCCCGTATTTAAAGGCGGCTATCAATTCGTGCGCAAGGAGATTGAGCAAAACCACATTTGCGTCGGCTTCGACGGCATTAACTTTGGTCATAAAGACTATTATTGCTATTTGCTGATTTCCAATTTGTTTGGCGGAACGGCGAGTTCGATGTTGTTCCAAAAAATTAGGGAGTCCGAGGGATTGGCGTATTCAATTTACTCACATCCGACCTTTTTTAAAGACGCCGGTCACTTTTCGATTTATACGAGCTACCGACCGCAGAATCAAATGCAAGTTGCCAAGGGCATTAGATCTTGTATTGATGCATTGCCGAATTACATCGACGAAGCAATGCTAAGTAAAGCCAAAATGCAATTGAAGGGGTCGTATGTTTTGGGACTAGAAAGCAGTACGGCATTGATGTCCTCGCTTGGCAAGCGCAGTATCTACGGTACCGAATTGTACAGCATTGACCAAATCATGGATAAAATCGACGCCATTGGCAGCGATGACGTCAAGCACTGTATTGCGCGCCTTTTAAAAAGTGAAATAGCACTGACCATGGTAGGCGATTTAAGTGAAGACGAAGTAAAAGCAGTCTATCGCGTCTTTCAATAATATGAAATATGGAGTAATGATGAAAATACAAATTGTAAATAAATCGACAAATCCGTTGCCCAAATACGAAACAGAGGGTTCGGCGGGCATGGATTTGCGGGCAAATCTAACTGAGCCGATAACATTACAACCGCTCGAGCGAAAATTGATACCGACTGGACTATTTATTGCGTTGCCAAATGGTTACGAGGCACAAGTGCGGGCGCGCTCCGGTCTGTCGATTAAAAAAGGACTCACTTTGATAAATGCCGTCGGCACAATCGATAGCGACTATCGCGGTGAACTGAAAATAGCGATGGTCAATATTTCCAACGAAGCCTACACGATTAAGCACGGGGAGCGCATTGCTCAATTGGTAATTGCGCAATACCAACGGGCGACTTGGCAACAAGTCGAGTTGCTCGACGAAACCGAGCGCGGCGCGGGCGGATTTGGTCACAGCGGTTTGGAGTAACTTTATGAAATTATTGATTGTCAACGACGATGGCTTTTATGCAGAGGGGCTAAAGGCCATCGTCGACGTTTTAAAAGAACGACACCAAATATACGTCGTCGCGCCGCGTCAGCACATGAGCGGCATGGGGCACGCCATTTCGGTCGCGCAGCCAATCAAAGTTGAAAAAACGCCCTTTGCCGGTACCGTCGAAGCTTACTGCGTCGACGGCACGCCTACCGATTGCGTTAAAATTGCCTGTCAGCATCTGTTTGTTGATAGCGCATTTGATTTGGTTATATCGGGCATTAATAACGGCGCTAATCTGGGCAGTGACGTACTCTTTTCCGGTACCGTTTCAGCGGCGCATCAGGCGTGGCGCTTTGGCAACCGCGCCGTGGCTTTATCGGCGACCAATCGCGATCGCAGTAAGACGATGGTATTTGAGTACGCAGCTAAGCACGCCGCCCAGTACATTGAGGCGCTCGACTTATCCGCCAAGCGCTTTTTATACAGTATCAACTATCCTTACAATTGTAAGCCGAAGGGCTTAAAGCGGGCGACGCTCAGCGACGTGCGCTACAGTGAAAAGATTACCGTAACCGGTGACGCCGAAAAGTGTTCAGTTACATTCAATGGACACCCCGTCAATTATTCCACTGCAGAGGACAACGAATTCGACCTGATCGCGCGCGGCTACGCGACGATTTATCCGCTTAAATACGATATTTACGACGCGCGGTGCGACGTCAATATAAAGGCGTTAAACGGTTAATTCGAGATGAGTTTAAGGATATTATCGATATTCTAAGAGACATTTAGACAATAATGTCTCTTTATTTTTTGACGCAATAATTTCATTTTTTATTTTTTTTGTGATATATGAAATTTTTCTTGCAATTTTTAGCCATTGTGTTATTATATAAAAAGCCCAGAATACTAGTACCACTACATAAACTTTTGCGCTTGGCGCGAACGTACTGGGTAAGATGTCAGAAAGTCAACTTCAGAGCGCTTGACGTTTTGGAGCGAATACTGGGAGGTAAGGTTTGGCAGTTGACAGAAAGAAATTGGAGATTAAGACAAAGCGCGAATGGTGCAAGGGTTGCGGTATTTGCGTTCATTTTTGTCCTAAAAAATGTTTGGAGTTGGACGAGCGCGACAAAATTGTCATGGCGCGACCAGAGGACTGTATCAAGTGTGGACAATGCGAGCAGCGCTGTCCCGACTTTGCGATTTTTTTAGGAGGCATTGAAAATGAGTAAGCACGTTATTAAATTAATGCAGGGAAATGAAGCATGTGTTGAAGGTGCACTCTATGCGGGAATGAAGTTCTACGCGGGTTACCCGATTACGCCTTCGACTGAAATTGCCGAAATATCCGCACAAAAACTGCCTATTTACGGCGGTAAATTTATTCAAATGGAAGATGAAATCGGCGGTATCGCGGCGGCAATCGGCGGTTCTATAGCTGGTCTTAAATCGATGACCGCAACGAGCGGCCCGGGTTTTTCGCTCAAACAAGAAAATATCGGTTACGCGTCAATTGCCGAGATTCCACTCGTCATCGTCAACGTTCAACGCGGCGGTCCGTCTACCGGTTTGCCGACGGCGCCATCGCAGGGCGACGTCATGCAGGCGAAGTGGGGTACGCACGGCGACCACCCAATTATCGCAATTTCACCTTGCTCAGTTAAGGAAACCTTTACCGAAACGGTACGCGCCTTTAATCTCGCTGAAAAATACCGCACGCCGGTCATCATATTGACTGACGAGGTCGTCGGGCACATGCGCGAGCGCATCGAAGTACCGCTCAAGGGCGAAATTGAATTGTACGATCGCAAAGTACCAGAAGTGGGACAGGAAAACTATTTGCCCTACAAAGTAGAAGAGGGCGAAATCGTCGGTCGCATGGCGCCATTTGGCAGCGGTCATCGCTATCATATTACCGGCTTGTTTCACGATGAAACCGGCTTTCCATCCAATTCGACGGAAAATGCCGAAAAAGTCATCAACCACTTAATGTCCAAGATCAGCGATAATTTAGACGATATCGTCACTTATGAAGAATACATGCTGGACGATGCCGATTACGCCTTTATCGCCTATGGTTCGACCGCGCGCAGCGCGCGCAACGCAGTCAATAAACTGCGCAAAGACGGCATTAAAATTGGACTTTTCAGACCGATTACAATCTGGCCGTTCCCAGAAGATAAAATCGTCGAACTCGCCGCCAAATCAAAGTGGCTAATGGTCACGGAAATGAATTTGGGTCAAATCTTAAACGAAGTCGAAAGCTTAATCAAGGACGAAACGCCAATCCACTTCTTAGGCAAGGCCAATGGCGAAGTCGTCACGCCGATTGAATTATATAAAAAAGTGAAGGAGCTCTTATAATGGATACACTTAACCCTATTGTCAAAGACTACTTCAGAATAGATAAACTAAGTCACATTTGGTGTCCGGGCTGCGGTCATGGCGTCATCATGCATTCAATAGCTAAGGCAATTGCCGATTTGGGCTGGAACAAAGACGACGTCGTCGTCGTTTCCGGTATCGGTTGTAGTTCGCGTGCCCCCGGTTACATGGACTTTAATACACTGCATACGACACACGGTCGCGCGTTGGCGTTTGCCACTGGTATCAAACTGGCTAATCCTAGTTTAAAAGTGGTCGTCGTTTCGGGCGACGGCGATGCAGCGGCAATTGGTGGCAATCACTTAATTCACGCCTGTCGCCGCAATATAGACATTACAACCGTCGTCTTTAACAACAACATTTACGGTATGACGGGCGGTCAATATTCGCCGACGACACCTACCAAGGAACTCGGTACGACGGCGCCTTACGGCAATATCGACCCGGCGTTTGACATTGCCAATTTGGCAGAAGCTGCCGGTGCTACTTACACCGCTAGAACGACTGCCTATCACATGATGCAAATGACCGGACTTATCAAAAAAGCACTGCAGCACAAAGGCTTTTCGCTGGTCGAAGCGATCAGCGTTTGTCCGACTTATTACGGCAGAAAGAATAAAAAGGGCTCTGCACCTCAGATGATGCAGTGGTTAAAAGATTCTTTTGTCGACGTCAAAGTCGCCGCAAAATTACCGGAAGAAAAACTCGCCGGCAAGTTTTTAATGGGCGAATTTTGCAATAAAGAAAAACCGGAATATACTGAACAATACATGAAAATTATCGAAAGCTTTAATGGAGGTGAATAATGAAGACTGAAATGCGTTTGACTGGATCGGGCGGTCAAGGTCTTATCATGGCTGGAATTATATTTGCAGAAGCCGCCTTGCTAGACGGCAATAATTCTATTCAATCGCAGAGTTATGGACCGGAGGCGCGCGGTGGCGCCTCAAAGGCTGAAGTTATTATAAGTCAAGAGGAAATCGACTTTCCAAAAGTTGAAGTTCCCGATTTATTATTGACTTTAACTCAGGTTGCAGCAGATAAATACGGCGAAGACATCGCTGAAAATGGCACTATTATCGCCGACGAGACTGTCGCTTTGGACGACGTCGATCCATCGGTTACGGTTTACCGTACGCCAATTTTGAAGACGGCGAGCGAAGTCATCGGCAAGGCTATCGTCGCCAATATTATCGCCATCGGCTTTATCACTGAACTAACCGGCGTCGTAAGCAAGCAAAATGTCGAAAATGCAATTATGAACCGCATTCCAAAGGGCACGGAAGAACTCAATAAAAGGGCGCTTTACGAAGGGTATCGCCTCGCTCAGGAAGTTAAGTAGCAGTAATGTCAGACTTGTATCAAGATATTTTTAATCTCATCGAACAGAAATACGGCAAGATGAGTAAGAGTCATAAAAAAATTGCCGATTTCATATTAAAGGAATACAATCGCATGCCGTTTTTGACGGCGTCCAAAATTGCCAAATTAGTCGGCGTTAGCGAATCGACTGTAGTTCGCTGCGCCGCATCGCTTGGCTACGGCGGTTTCCCGGGATTGCAGCGCGCCTTTCGCGAGCGCTTTCAAAGCACTATGACCAAAACAGAGCGCGTTAAATTGTCTGACGAAGGCGACGACTGCCTGATTAGTCGGGTTATGAAAGCCGATATCGACAATATTCGCGAAACCGCCGACGCGCTCGACGTCGACGAACTTAAACGCATCGTCAAAGTGATTAAAAAGAGTCGCAAACTGTTTATATTTGGCAGTCGCAGTTCGACAATTTTAGCTGAGTACCTGACGTTTTACATGAATATTATTCATGGCAACGTGCACCTCTTGTCGCGCGGCGCCAATGATATGTACGACGAAATTGTCAACATCGAAGACGACGACGCGCTCATCGTGTTTTCTTTTCCGCGCTATTCCAATCGCACTTTTGAAGTCGTCGAATTTGCCAAGTCGCGCAAGGCGACGATCGTCGGCATTACCGACAGCTTAGAAGCGCCCTTGGTGCAGTACTGTAACCATACGCTGACAGCAAAATACGATATGTCGACATTTATCGATTCTTTCGTCGCGCCGATGAGTTTGGTCAACGCCATAATTTTGGCACTGGCAGGTGGCGAACGCGATAAAATGGTTGAAAAGTTTGACTTATTGGAGTCGCTGTGGTCATTGAACGACGTCTATAAATAAGTCGCGATAAGCATTCTAAAAAGTTAACAAAAGTTGTCAAGTTTAAAGACTGGTCCCGTGAAAGCATGGGACTTTTTTTATTTTGATTAATATTATGTTACATAGCGCGCAAAAAATTGACATTTTATAATAATTGTATTATGATTTTGGTAATACAAAGCATTGAATAATTTATGTAAAGTAAACACAACGATGTACCAATTATTATGAAAGGAGTCTCGAATGAAAAAAAGTATTGCTGTAATGCTAACAGTTGCACTTGTCGTTTCACTGCTCGTCGGGTTTGCCATTCCCAGCGACTGGGCGCAAGCGGAAGTCGAAGAAGCCAGATCAAAGAACTTGATTGTGGCGGAAGCCGATCAAAACTATCAGTTGCCGATTTCACGTGCGCTGTTTTGTAAACTAATCGTGCAGATGATCGAGCAATCGCATGGCGCACCGATTGCCGTTGTTATTGAAAATCCCTTTAACGATACGACCGATCAATCAATTATCAAGGCGTATCAAGTAGGCGTGGTCAAGGGAATATCCGCAAATCAATTTGCGCCGAACAACTTAATCACTCGCCAAGAAGTTGCCGTGATGATGATGCGTGCATTCCGCGTATTAGATGCTATTAAGGTCAAGACGTATACGAAAAACGTCGACGTCAGCGGCATTGTCTTCGCCGATGAGGCAAGCATTGCCAGTTGGGCGATTGACGACGTCAGAGAAGCGTTTAAACTCGGCATTGTAAAGGGCGTCGGCGACAACAAAATTGATCCGTTGGGAAATACGACGATAGAACAGAGCATTCTATTGTCCTTGCGACTTTATAATCGCTATCTTTCAAACGGCGGTGCGCCGGCAGATACTTCGATGATAGAGACGTTTACGACTCTTCCACTGACGAATGTCGAAGGCGCTACGACTACGACGACCGTCGGTACTGTACCTGGCGATACGACTTTGCCGACCTTTGAAACTGTACCGGGCGCAAGCACTTTGCCGTCTGCAACATTTACGCCTGGGTCTTCAATTGGAACGGTTGACACGACTGCGGGAACTGCAGTGACGACTGTGGGAACTACAACTACAACGACGACTACAGCGACTACGGAAACTCCGGCTACACCGGGTGGCGGTGATGGCAGCGCCAATTATTTACCGGTTGCCAAGGCGGAGAATATGAGCATTGTACTAGTCGATGGCACTAGCTATAAACTCTATCCTAGCGATGTAGCAAACGATCCCGATGGCGACGAAATGCACTTTTTGAGCATTGAGAAAACCATGAAAGGAAATAAGTTTGACTTATTACCAAGCTTGCAAACTCAGATTAATGATGATGGGACTATTACGATTGAATCAAATAATCATTTGAATATCGGTCAAAGCTCACCCTTTATTTTGACTGTTACAGACCAAGGAATCGGTTCAACTAGTGGCGTTAAAATTAAGGTTGAATTTAAGGTAGTCAAGAAAAGCGAAAAACCGGTTATCAGATTTGTTCCGGCAGTACTCAATGTCGCGCCAGGTCAAACGGTAACGAAATCGTTATTCAACTATATCGATGGCGATAGTTCGACAAAATTTGTTAGTATCGACCCGAGTCAGAGCAGTGATTTTGGTCAGCTCACAATCGTTGAGAAGCTGCGAGTTGGCTTCAAGCAATACGGTCTTAAATTCGTTGCCAACGAAACTATGCCAGCGACTAAGCGTAAACTATACAACGTCGAGGTAGTTAGTGGCGATAAGCGCGTTACACTTCCGCTATACGTTCAATATGGAATGTCGACGTTTAAAGGCGGTTCATCAGGCGGTTTTGTGCCACTTGTACCGGAATTGACTAATCCTGCTATTACCAGTGTTTCGTTAAATATACCATCTGGACTGCTAGATACAACTGCGCCTTTAATGCCTACTATGGAAACGTATACTAACCCGTTTTTAGATGAGCCGAATAAGCCTATACCAGGCATGACTTCAGTAGATATACCGGGATTTTAGAGTAACTTAAAAAAACACACTACGGTATGCGCGTTTAGGCGTGCATACCGCTGTTTTTTGTGTTATAATGCCACTTGTGTAGGTGGAGGTGACTATGTATCAAATTGCAATAGACGGTCCAGCTGGTTCCGGCAAGAGCACCGTTGCTAAAGCGCTGGCAAAGAAATTAAACATTACCTATTTGGACACCGGTGCGATGTATCGCGCGTTGACTTATTATTTATTGCGCGAAGCAGTTGATTTAACGGATCAGGCGATGGTCGCAAACAAACTCGAGCAGTTCAATTTGAGTTATCGCGGCGCTGAAATTTTAGTCGATGGCAAAGTGGTCAGCGCGCTGATTCGCAGTCCGGAAATAGGGCGCAATGTATCTGCCGTCGCGGCACTAAAGTGCGTGCGCACATTTATGGTCGATAGACAACGCGAGATCGCCAAGCAGACTTCTATTGTACTCGACGGACGCGACATTGGCAGCGTCGTATTAGTCGATGCACCCTTTAAATACTTTATCACAGCAGCGCCCGAAACGCGCGCCAAGAGGCGCTATGACGAACGCGTAGCGCGGGGCGAAGAAGTAAACTATAAAGACGTCTTAGAAGACCTCATTAGGCGCGATAAAATAGATTCGACAAGAGCGCATTCGCCGCTCGTCGTCGCAGCAGATGCCGAAGTCATCGATACGACCGAGCTGACCGTCGATCAAGTAGTGGAATTAATTTACCGAAAGGTTGCCGATGAAACGAAAAATAATTGTCGCTAAATACGCCGGGTTTTGTTCGGGTGTCAAAGCGGCAGTAGACAGGGCTTTTTCAGCTGCGCGCCAAAATGATGACAAGGCGCTCTATTCATATGGTGAAATCATACACAACGAATCGGTCAACCGGCGCCTAGCAGAGCAGGGCGTGTCGGTCGTCGAAGACCTTGAGCGAATCGCCGACGGCAGGCTGTTGATCAGATCGCACGGCGTCACCAAGTGCGTTTACGAGCGCGCCGCCGAAAGGGGTATTGAACTGATAGACACGACTTGTACTTACGTTAAACGGGTACATAAAATCGTTCAGCGCTACGACGCCGAAGGTTATCAAGTAGTCATTATCGGCAGCGCCAATCACCCCGAAGTGGTCGGCATTAGCGGCTGGTGCCGCGATGCAATCGTGATTCATTCGTATGAAGAGGCGCAGCGCATAAATGTAGAAAAACCGCTCTGTGTTGTCGCCCAAACGACGCTTAACGAAAACCTCTACGAAAAAATTAGTACATACCTAAAGGCGAAGTATCGCGACGTGGTGATTCACAATACGATTTGTTCGGCGACCCGATTGCGTCAAGACGAGGTTCGCGAGATTGCCAAAAAAGTCGACTACATGATTGTAATCGGCGGCAAAAATAGCAGCAACACCCGCAAATTATACGAAATTTCGAAAAAAATATGTAAAAATGCACAATTAATTCAAAATTTTGGTCAAATTGAAGTGAAATTATTGGAGAATTATGGTAATATAGGCATAGTGGCTGGAGCTTCTACTCCAGATTGGATTATTGATGAAGTGATCCAGAAACTAAAATTTGAAGGCGAGGTAGTTTTTAATGGAAAATGACAAAACAATGCAGGTTACAAATCGGACGGAATTATTCCGCGCGACGAAATTAGTGGTGCCGATGGTGCGAACTTAAAGGAGATGTTTGAAGAAGGGCAAGCACTCGACGTCTTTGTTTTAAAGACGGATAATGGCGACGGTAACGTCTTGTTATCTACGAAGCGCTTAGTCGTCGACCAAGACTTTAAAGATCTCGAGCCGATTTATGAAGCGGGTACGCCGATTTCAATCGTCGTCAAGCAAATCGTAAAGGGCGGTGTAATTGCCTACTACAAGAATGTACGCGGCTTTATCCCGGCGTCGCACCTTTCATTGCGCTACGAAAAGGATACCGATAAATACTTAAACCAAACGATGGACGTTAAAGTTATCGAATACGATAAGCGCAAAAAGCGCGCCGTATTCAGCAGAAAAGACATCTTGAGAGAAGAGCAATCTGAAAAGAGAGAAGCTTTCTTCAACAATATCGAAGAAGGTCAAATCATTGAGGGTGTCGTTAAGCGTTTGGCGAACTTTGGTGCATTTGTCGACATCGGTGGATTTGACGGTTTAGTACACATTAGCGAAATCACATATGGTCGAATAAAGTCACCTGGTGAGTACTTAAAAACTAACCAAAAAGTCAATGTTAAGGTACTTCGTATCGACAAGGAAAAAGAAAAGATTTCTCTTTCAATTAAAAAGACGGTTCCGAATCCGTGGGACGAAGCCGCCGTCAAGTATTCTGTCGGTACTGCTCATAAAGGTCGCGTCGTCAACACAACTGATTTTGGCGCATTTGTCGAATTAGAACCGGGCGTTGAAGGTCTCGTTCACATTTCGCAAATCTCATTAGAGCGCATCGAGAAGCCGTCTGATATCTTAATTGAGAATCATACGTATGAATTCGAAGTCTTGGAAATCGATACGGTTGATCGCAAGATTAAATTGTCGAGAAAAGTTTTGCTCGATCCCGATAACAACGTGCCGATGAGCGCTGAAAACGAAGAAGCTGAAAGCAGTTCAGACTACGCGCCGGAAGAAGCGGTTGTCGCAGAAGAGGCAGTTGTAGAAGAAGCCGTAGCTGAAGAAGCAGTTGTAGAAGAAGCTGCTGTAGAAAAAACTGTTGAAGCAGAAGCTGTCGAGCAACCAGTCGAAGCAGTAGAAGAAGCTGCTGAAGAGGTCGTCGAAGAAACAGTTGCAGAAGACACTGAAGCATAACATTTAACCCGGCATATTCGCGTCAGTCAATCGATGTGCTGGGCTTAATAGATGACAATAGTAAAGCCACTAACTTCTCGCGTTAGTGGCTTTTATTCAGAATTTATCGACCATTTTGCGCAGTTCGGTCAATTCTGCCTCAGTTAAGGGCGCGTGTTCCGACTGCGTCGTATCTAAAAAATCGCCGACTGTCGTAGGGTGATCACTTAAACTCAGTATATAATCAGTCGAAACATTAAAAAACAAAGCAGCCTTGGCGATAAAGTCGGCATCTGGCAGACGCTTATTATTTTCGTAACGCGAAAGCGTCGTCTTGGTCGTATCTAACGCCTTAGCTAAAGCGTCTAGCGTCATTTTTTTATTGCGCCTTAGCTGTCTTAATCTAACGTGAAACTTTTGCATAGCTATCTCCTTTTTAGAGTTATCTATATTTTAAAACAAAATGTAATTACTATCAAGTATTTGTTAATGATTAATGCTAATTATTCACGTTAAGTGTTAAAACTGCTATAATGATATGCAGGACATTCAGTTTTGCAACCCGAAATTTCTCGATTGCAGCTTTGCCAGAAATGACAGTAGTTGTTTTTCTGACTAGTGGTGTGTCATCTCGACCGACCAAAGGGAGCGGAGAGATCTCGCAAAAACCCGTGATTTCTCGATTGTAGCTTTGGCTTCACTAGAAATGACAAATTGACTGAATCAATGTCATTAAGTTAAGGCTATGAAAAAGCAAGAGAAAACAAAAATACAAGAGGATATGCTGGCAAGAAGGAGAAAAAATGAATAAAGCGAAGAAAA
>PDWJ01001866.1_pt1 | contig 26925 bp, 22 predicted proteins | sample 1430881 | NCBI WGS metagenome assembly PDWJ01 (sample SAMN01162460, study PRJNA174530) | Oral metagenome, whole genome shotgun sequencing project. | biome: Marine environment; feature: Marine mammal; material: Swab sample of the gingival sulcus; isolation source: swab sample of gingival sulcus...
TTGAGATTCCACAAGACAGTTTACATTTCAATCATCAAGTTCTTAGGCTTTGAGCAAATCTTCAAAAACTCTTTAACTGGATTGCCAATCGGCGGCGGTAAAGGTGGTTCTGACTTTAATCCTAACGGCAAGTCAGACGCTGAAATCATGAGATTCTGCCAAAGCTTTATGACAGAGCTCTATCGTCACATCGGACCGGACGTCGACGTACCGGCTGGTGACATCGGTGTTGGTGGTCGTGAAATCGGTTACTTATATGGCCAATACAGAAGAATTCGCGGCGCATTTGAAAACGGCGTTTTAACTGGTAAAGGTCTCTCTTTCGGTGGCTCTTTAATCAGACCGGAAGCAACTGGCTTTGGCGTTACTTACTTTGCAAACGAAATGTTAAAGCACGAAGGTATGGACTTCAAAGGTAAGACTGTTGCCGTTTCTGGTTTTGGTAACGTTTCTTGGGGCGCATGCCAAAAAGTTAGAGATCTCGGTGGTAAAGTCGTTACACTTTCTGGTCCGGACGGCTACATCTACGATCCGGATGGCGTAACTACTGACGAAAAGATCAACTACTTAGTTGAAATGCGTCAATCAGGTCGCGATAAAGTTCAAGACTATGCTGACAAGTTTGGCGTTGAGTTCTTCCCGGGTGAAAAGCCGTGGGGCAGAAAAGTTGATATCGTTATGCCGTGTGCAACTCAAAACGATATTCACTTAGAGCACGCTAAGCAAATGGTTGAAAATGGCGTACCGTTCTTAGTAGAAGGCGCTAACATGCCGACGACTAACGACGCGTTGAAGTACTTACAAGAAAATGGCGTTTTGGTTGGACCGGCTAAAGCTGCTAACGCTGGTGGCGTTGCAACTTCAGCATTAGAAATGTCACAAAACTCTATGAGATTGTCTTGGACAGAAGCAGAAGTTGATGAGAAGTTACACCAAATCATGGTTAACATCCACAACAACGCAGCTAAAGCTGCTGAAGAATACGGCTTAGGTTACAACTTAGTTGCCGGCGCTAACATCGCTGGTTTCGTCAAAGTTGCCGACGCTATGTATGCACAAGGTAATTACTAAGATTTAAACAAAGCAAAAGCCCTGCTCGTCTATTCTGAGCAGGGCTTTTTTTAATATATGGTTCTATTCCGGAGTGAAAAAGGTCTCGGTATAATAGCGGTGATGACGACCGCCGAACTTGACGCCCGGTGCAAGATACTGCGCTTTGCCCAATACCACTGCGCGATGTCCTTTTGAACTCATGAAGTCCTCGTGGGCAAATATTGCATTGAATGAGCCACAGGCGATGTTTTCGGCGCTGAATGCGGCATCGTATTGCGCTTTTTTGATTCTGCCCGCCGGTGACAGCCCGCTTGGATTGATGTGATCAAAGAAATTTCTGTCGATCATATCTTGGCTGTGCGCGCGCGCGACGTCTTGTAAATCTACATGTAGTAAAAACGGCTCTAAGCCCCTCAGCTTGCGCTCTGCGTTGACGATGTCGAACAGCTGATATTCAAATGCCCGCTCCAGGCTTTCGAGCTGTTCGCCGTAAAATCCGGCAGTGCTCTTTTCAACTGAAGTGTCTATTGCCAATACGGCGGAAACGCTGTAGTCGTCCAAAGTGTCATAGAAAACGCGGATGTGTTGATTATTGTGTTTAAACAAATCAATTTTTTCTTCATCGTAGCGATAGATGATACGACCTTTTTTGATAGTGTTTATAGCATTGGAATACTTGGCGCGCACCTGCTGTCGGGAATCGCCATAACTTATGTCAATATCGTCTATTGGCGTACGCGATTTATAGTAGACTGCGACGACGCGATTGCCCTTAACGCCGTACATTTTCAAGTCGTCGAAATCATCGTGATAGCTGTACCAATCGAAGTTGTACATGCTCTGAGAAATGCGCTGCGGTTCACCTTTTGTCGCCAATAGTTGTTCGACAGACTGTCCGACAGTCCTCAGCTTATCATCTTTTTTTTCGGTCGTCCCACCATTTTTTGACTTTTCTTTATTGTCGCTATTGTCCTGCAATTCGATGTTCTTTTTTGAGAGTAGCACAGTGCGACTTTCGGCGTGCCACAGAACAGTCGCGTCGAATGCCTCGCCAATAAAGCGCAGCGGAACCATTGTGCGTCCCGCCTTAATGACGGCGGGAGAATCTAAAACAGCTTGACGATTGTCGATTGACGCATATTTTGAACCGATTTTTAGGACGACGCGGTGCCGCTTGTCAGTGGCGATAACTTTCCGCTCTTGCCCATTCCAGCTCACTTGGACGCCGAGCGACTCAAAAATTTTTCTGGCGGGCACCATGACGCGTTGATTGGCGATATAAGGTTCACTATCGAAGCAAAGTGGTTTATCGTCTAACAAAACAGAGATAGCTTGATCGCTTTGCGCAAAGGGGAAAATTGCGTTAATCAACAAATTAATCAGCAATAAACTAAATATTCTAATTTTTTTCAATGGTATTATCCTCTTAAATGTCAACTAAAACGCCTAATTTAGTAACATTATATAGTATAAAAAGTTTTTTGTATAGAAACCATAAGGTAAGTTATAAAAAATTTATATAAACGTCAGTTGTGTTATTTTTTAGTTGCGTTAACGTTTTTATCATTGCATTTTGCTTTATATTTGGTATATCATAATGATGTCTAGGTTGACGCATACAGTGAATGCTCTGGAAAGTGTTGCAAACGAATAATGGGGGCGTTATGGCATATAATAAACAAGTTGAACAGGTCGTCAAAGAATTTAATGGCGACGTCACAGAGGGTCTGGACAATGCAGAGGCGGCGAAGCGACTGGCGGAAAACGGAGCAAATGCACTCAGTTCTAAGCCGGGAATCTCTCCGTTTAAGCGCTTTATTAAGCAGTTTCAGGACTTTATGATATTTATATTGATCGGCGCGGCATTGATTAGCTTTTTTACGCATGAGGTCGCCGATGGCGTAATCATTTTGACAATAGTCGTACTCAACGCCGTATTGGGATTTGTTCAGGAGAACAATGCCGAAAAATCGATGCAGGCGTTAAAGCGCATGCAAGTGCCAGAAGCTCAGGTCTTGCGCAATGGCGCGGTGACGCGTTTGCCATCGCCGCAAATCGTAACGGGCGACATCGTGTTATTAAATGCCGGTGACGTCGTGCCGGCCGATGGTAGATTGGTAGAAGCGGTGGCGCTTAGAATAGAAGAATCTCAGCTGACCGGCGAGTCATTACCGGTTGACAAACACTGCAATGTGATACAGAGCGATGATTTATCATTAGGCGATAGACATAATATGGCATATGCGACCTCGCGCGTGGCGACGGGGCGCGCCAAGATGATTGTCACGGCGACCGGCATGAATACCGAAATCGGCAAGATAGCAGGCATGCTCGACGCCGAAGAAGACGAAACGACGCCACTTAAAATTAAACTCGCCGAACTCGGCAAAATGCTCGGTGTGGCGGCAATTATCATCTGTTTGCTAATCTTTGGAATCGGCTATATGCAGGGCAGAGAAGTTTACCAAATGTTAATGGTGGCAATTTCGCTTGCCGTCGCGGCAATTCCGGAGGGACTGCCCGCCATCGTCACCATCGTTTTGGCAATGGGCGTGCAACGCATGATAAAGTCCAATGCCATCGTGCGCAAGTTGCCCGCCGTCGAAACGCTCGGCTCGGCATCGGTGATTTGTTCTGACAAGACCGGAACGCTGACGCAGAATAAAATGACTGTCGTCGAATTGGTCAGCGACTGCGATAAGGCAGTTGAAGATTTAAGTGAATTAAACGCACATGATAAATTATTGATAAAAACGGCAGTCTACTGTAACGATGGCGCCATCGAAGTCGTCGACGGCGTCGAAAAGCAAATCGGCGACCCGACAGAGACTGCGCTGCTGTTACTCGGCAGGCAATACGATTTAGGTAAGTCAGCTTTGACGGGCGAGCGGGTGGCGGAAGTACCATTTGACTCCGATCGCAAACTGATGACGACGATTATTAAAGAAGACGGCTTGACGGGCTATGTCAAGGGTGCGCCGGATCAGCTCTTAAAGCGCTGTACGCACTATTATAAAGACGGTGAAAGTTTGGCGCTCGACGACGCCAAGCGCCGCGCAATTGACGATTTGATTAAACAAAAGTCGGCGCGCGCCCTGCGCGTACTGGGTTACGCCATTAGGACGTTCGACACACTTCCGCAGCGCGTGACAAGCGAAACGGTCGAAGGCGATTTGACATTTATCGGCTTGACCGGCATGATCGATCCGCCGCGCGAAGAAGTTAAGGCAGCCGTCAAAAATGCCCATTTGGCAGGTGTGCGCACCGTAATGATTACGGGCGATTACAAAGATACAGCTGTGGCAATCGCCGAACAGCTGGGAATCCTCAAAGCTGGTGAGCGCGCCCTGGCGGGCTCAGAACTGGACGACTTGTCAGAGCAGGCCTTTAGCGAAGCCGTCGAAAGCGTGTCGGTGTATGCGCGCGTCAGTCCAGAGCATAAAGTGCGCATTGTCGAGGCCCTTAAGGCAAGGGGCAAAATAGTCGCCATGACCGGCGACGGCGTCAACGATGCACCGGCGTTGAAACGCGCCGACATCGGCTGCGCAATGGGCGTTACCGGCACAGACGTCTCCAAAGAGGCGAGCGATATCATCCTGACCGATGACAACTTTACGACAATCGTCGCCGCAATCAAAGAGGGCAGGACGATTTACGACAATATTAAAAAGTCGGTTAACTTTTTATTGGCGTCAAATATCGGCGAAATATTTACGCTGTTGTGGGCAATTGTATTAAACTTGCCGACGCCGCTCTTGGCGATTCACATATTGTGGATCAACTTAGTTACCGATTCGTTCCCGGCTTTGGCGCTCGGCGTCGAAGCGCCCGAGGGCGACATTATGGCGCGCAAACCGCGCGACCCGCAGCAGTCCATACTGGGCGGCGGACTCATGCGCGACATTTTATTACAGGGTGCGTTAATCGGCGGACTTAGCCTAATGGCATTTATCATTGGACTGCGCGATGACATCGCAGCGGCGCGCACGATGACGTTCTTGACGCTCAGCTTTGCGCAGCTCGTACACAGCTACAATGTCAGAAGCGCTAGGGCGTCGCTCTTTAAGATTGGCGTCTGGAGCAACAAGCGCCTCAACCAAGGCGTTTTGGTATCTGCCCTTGGCGTCGCAGTCGTCTATTTAGTGCCGGTCGTGCGCAGCATTTTTAAATTAAAGCTGCTGACGCCGCTGGAAATTGGCATTGCATTGGGTCTGGGCTTTGTGCCCCTGTTGGTCATGGAAGTATATAAGAAAGTTAAACGTTAGAGCGCAATAGCGCTGATGGGAGAAAAATGAATAAAATATTTCAAATCATTGCGACTGAGCTGGGCATTTCCGGCGTACAAGTCGAAAAGACGGTGGCTTTAATCGACGAGGGCAATACGATTCCCTTTATCGCGCGCTACCGCAAAGAAGTTACTGGTTCGCTGAGCGACGTGCAGTTGCGCAGCCTAAATGATCGCCTGACTTATTTGCGCAATTTAGAGGCGCGTCGCGCCGAAGTACATCGCTTAATTAGCGATTTGGATGCGCTGACGCCGCAGATTGAAAGCGCGCTTGTGCGGGCGGACAAGTTGTCGGCAATCGAAGACATCTATCGCCCCTTTAAGCCAAAGCGGCGGACGCGCGCGACCATCGCCAAAGAAAAGGGGCTGGAAGCGCTCGCCAACAGTATGTTATTGAGCGACGACGCAGCGCAGCTAGAGGTCAAGGCAAACGACTTTATCGACCCCGCCAAGGGTGTCGAAACAGCTGGCGATGCACTCGCCGGCGCCGTCGACATCTTGGCGGAGTACTTTTCGGACCGCGCCGATTTAAGAGAGGTGCTGCGCAAATTCTATGAAAAAAACGCCTTTTTGACGACTGCACCGGGTAAAGAACGCGACGAAAAGGGCACTTATGACAGCTATTTGGAATACGGTGAAAACGCTCTAAAAATGCCACCACATCGCATTCTGGCAATTAATCGCGCCGAACGTGAAAACTGCTTAAAAGTGACGCTGGAACTGGATGACGAATTGGCGTTAAAACTGGCAGAGGAGCGCGTCGTCGGCAATTTGATAAACAATAAATACGTCGACGAAGCCTATCGCGACGCCTACAAAAGGCTGATTGCGCCCTCTTTGACGCGCGAGATTAGAAACGCCATAAGCGAGCGCGCCGAAGAACAGGCCATTGCCGTATTCGGCATCAATTTAAAGCAGCTGTTATTGCAGCCGCCCCTCAAGGGTAAGGTGGTAATGGGGTTTGACCCGGCGTATCGCACCGGCTGTAAATTGGCGGTTATCGACGCCAACGGCAAGTTGCTCGACTATCAGACGATTTATCCGACCAAGCCGCAATCAGATGTCGTCAAGTCGGAAAAAACACTGCTAAAGTTAGTAGAAAAATACGGCGTCGAACTGATCGCCATCGGCAACGGTACGGCGAGCCGCGAGTCCGAACAATTTGTCGCCAACGCCTTAAAAAAGCAAAAGCGCAAAGTATACTACATCATCGTCAACGAGGCGGGCGCGTCGGTCTATTCTGCCTCGTCGCTGGCGACTAAAGAGTACCCCGACGTCGACGTGTCGATTAGAGGGGCCATTTCGATTGGCGCCAGAGTGCAAGACCCGCTTTCCGAATTGGTAAAGATAGAGCCGAAGTCGATTGGCGTCGGGCAGTATCAACACGACGTCAATCAAAAGCGCTTAACCGAAGTGCTCGACGGCGTCGTCGAAGATGCCGTCAACAGCGTCGGCGTCGACCTCAATATCGCATCGCAATCGCTATTGACTCACATCGCCGGCATCAACGCCAAAACGGCGGCTGCAGTGGTTGACTACCGCCACGACAAGGGTGCGTTTAAAGCGCGCAAGGAACTCTTAAAGGTCAAGGGCATCGGCGCAACTGCCTTTAAACAGGCAGCCGGCTTTTTGCGCGTTCAGCGCTCCGATGAAGCGCTCGACAACACCGGCGTCCACCCCGAGAGCTATCAAGTCTGCTACCGATTGATGGACGCAATTGGCGTTGCGCCGCAGGACATTGGCGCGACAGAACTAAAGGCATTTGACAAGGCGCGCCAAATCGGTCTCGATGCGCTCGCCAAGGATTTAGATATTCACATGGTGCTACTAAAAGACTTGTTATCAGAACTGGATAAGCCGGGGCGCGACCCGCGTCAGGATTTGGCGCCGCCGCTACTGCGCGCCGACGTCTTGACAATAGAAGATTTAAGCGTCGGCATGGTATTAAAGGGCACGGTGCGCAATGTCGTCGACTTTGGCGCCTTTGTCGACATCGGCGTCAAGCAAGACGGTCTCGTGCACATTTCGGAGCTGGCAAATCGCTTTGTCAAGCGACCGATGGACGTCGTGGCAGTCGGCGATATCGTCGACGTCAAGGTGATTGGCATCGACGCCAAGCGCCAGAAAGTGTCGCTTAGCATTAAACAAGTTGAACAATAGGGAGTTTTTATGACAATACATTATCGCGTCGCCGACGATGCGCCGTTTTACGATGCAGTTGGCGAAGTGTTGCGCAACGACGGCACGGTCATCTTTCCGACTGAAACGGTCTACGGTTTGGGCGCCAACGGGCTATCGACTGCCGCCGTCAAGAAAATCTTTGCGGCAAAGGGCAGACCGGCTGACAATCCGCTAATTTTGCACATTGCAGCGCGTGATTGGCTAGAGCGCTTGACTAGCGGTGTGCCAGAGCGGGCAATGCGCTTTATCGAAGCCTTTTGGCCGGGGCCGCTGACTTTAATATTCGAGCGCAGCGACATCGTGCCGGACGTCGTTACGGCGGGGCTCGCTACGGTGGCGATTAGAATGCCGAGCGATCCGGTGGCGCGCGCCGTCATCGAGGCAGCCGGCTTGCCGATTGCAGCGCCCTCGGCGAACTTGTCGGGCAAGCCGAGTCCGACGAAAGCGGAACACGTCCTCGCCGACATGATGGGCAAGGTCGATGTCATCGTCACTGCCGGCGATGTCAAGCACGGTTTGGAGTCGACAGTTTTGGACGTCTCAAAAGAGCCCTATACGCTGCTCAGACCGGGCACGATAACGCTCGAACAATTGTTGAAAATTGCGCCCGACATCGCGTTTGACGAGACGCTGCTCAAAAAGTCGAAATTGGTGCAACCGCGCGCGCCGGGCATGAAATATCGACACTACGCGCCCAATGCCGAGGTCTACGTCATCGACCGCGCGCACACGCCCCTTGAAATCGAAAGCATTTTGGACGCCGAACGCGCCAAGGGCAAAAGCGTACAGTACGTCGATATGGCGGCAGAAGACTTGGCTGGTCAGCTATTTGCAATCTTTCGCAATGCAGATGACGCCGGCTACGACGTCGTATGCGTTAAATCGGTGGCGACAGATGGCGTCGGTTTGGCGGTGATGAATCGCCTTTTAAAGGCGGCAGATTATAAAATTTTATAAATTAGTTAAAGCCATGCAAAAAATTAGCCAGTATGGTATAATGGCTTAGATGTATTACAACGATGATAAGGAGTAGATATGCATATAGCAATAGGATGTGATCACGGTGGCTACGCTTTAAAATGCGAGATAGTTGAACACTTAAAGGCGCTCGGTCATCGGGTAACCGATTTTGGAACGGATAGCGAAGCGTCGTGCGATTACCCCGATTTTGGTTACAAGGCTGCTGTCGCCGTGCAAAGTGGCGCGTGCGACAGGGGTATATTGATCTGTGGCACGGGGCAGGGCATTATGATGAGCGCCAACAAAGTTAAAGGCATACGCTGTGCGCTCGTGTCCGATGTCTTTTCAGCTGAGATGACGGCAATGCACAACGATGCCAATATGATCGCCATGGGCGGTCGCGTCGTCGGGGTGGGGCTCGCCAAGCGCTTGGTCGATGCCTATTTAGGTGCTCAGTTTGAAGGCGGCAGACACGCCCGTCGCGTCGACAAGATAATGAAGATAGAACAAGACAGATAAGGAGTGTAAAATGAGTAGAGTGTTTGAGATGGATCACCCGCTGATTCAACACAAATTAAGTGTGATTAGAGATGTGCGCACCGGTTCAAAAGAGTTTAGAGAATTGGTTAAAGAAGTTTCGATGTTAATGGCGTATGAGGTAACGCGCGAGTTGCCGCTGCAAGAAATTCAGGTTAAAACGCCGATTACGACGATGACCGGACAGACGATTGCCGGTCGCAAGCAGGGCATTATTCCAATTCTGCGCGCCGGTCTCGGCATGGTCGATGGATTTTTGAGTTTGTTGCCGACGGCGCGCGTCGGTCATATCGGTCTCTACCGCGACCCGCAGACTTTAAAGCCGGTAGAGTACTACTGTAAATTGCCGACGGATATCGCCGAGCGCGACTTGTACGTGGTCGACCCGATGTTGGCGACTGGCGGTTCTGCCAACGCCGCGATAACATTCCTTAAGGAAAAGGGTGCAGTTAGCATTAAATTCGTCTGCTTATTGGGCTGTCCGGAGGGCATTAAAGCCGTTCAGGAAGAACATCCCGACATCGATATATACGTCGCTAAAATCGACGAAAGATTAAATGATCACGCCTACATCGTACCTGGCTTGGGCGATGCCGGCGACCGCCTGTTTGGCACCAAGTAATTGAATTGAGGTCACTATGAATCCAATGGTCTTGAAACTTTTTTTGCCGATGGCAACGGCGTTTATCATATCGTTTTTGTCGATGCCGATGGTAATAAAAGTTGCTCACCACATAGGTGCAATTGATGTGCCAAAAGACGATCGACGCATCCACAAAGAACCGATTCCGCGCTTGGGCGGCTTGGGCATCTTTGTCGCCGTCGTCTTTTGTCTATTTTTATTTGTCGATTATCCGCTAAACAAGATGATGGGCATTACGGTTGGCGCGCTCTTTATCGTACTGACCGGCATCGTCGATGACATTAAGCCGATTAAGGCGAAGTACAAGTTAATCGTACAGATTATCGTCGCCTTTATACTGGTCTTTGCCGACGTGCGCATTTTGGGCGTTTCCAGCATTTTTAATTTGTCGCAGACAATTCTAATCGACGATTTTTTAAGCGTCGTCGTCACGGTGCTTTGGGTCGTCGGCATAACTAATACGCTCAACCTGATAGATGGGCTAGATGGTCTTTCTGGTGGCATTGCGACAATTTCCGCCGTGACGTTGGCGTATGTCGCCTTTGTCAACGGACGATTTGAAGTCGCCATTATGACGCTGATCGTGGCGGGTGCCTGCATGGGCTTTTTACCGTATAATTTTAATCCGGCGCGCATTTTTATCGGCGATACCGGCGCGCTCTTTTTGGGCTTTATCTTGGCGGTTATCTCGATTGAAGGCACGCTTAAAATATCGACCGCCTTTACTTTCTTTGCGCCCGTCTTGGCGCTGGGCATTCCGATATTCGATACATTTTATGCGATTATTCGGCGCACTGCTGCCGGCAAGCACCCCTTTGAAGCAGACCGCGGACACCTGCATCATCGCGTCTTGGACTTGGGCTTTGGTCAAAAGCGAACGGTTTTATTCCTCTATTTGGTCAATTCGCTATTGGGTTTGAGCGGTGTCTTTTTATTACAGGGGCTCTATCTGCAGATGACGATTACAATCGTCGTGGCAGTGCTGTTTATCGCCTTGCCAATTCGCTATAGCATAAAAAATAAAATTTAATTTGGAGTAACTATGAAAAAAATAAAAGTGCTTTCCGTATTTGGGACGCGTCCGGAAGCGACCAAGATGGCGCCACTCGTCAAAAAAATGGAAGCGATAGATTGGATTGACTCAAGCGTGTGCGTAACCGGGCAGCACCGCGAAATGCTCGACCAAGTACTTGAGCTGTTTGCGATTGTGCCGGACTACGACTTAAATATTATGCAGCCCAATCAGACGCTGGTCGACATTATGAGCAAGACATTAGTCGGCTTTGATGCGGTGCTCGACGAATTGAGACCGGATTTAGTCTTGGTGCACGGCGATACGTCGACGGCATTTGCGGCGGCGTTTACCGCCTTTAATAAAAAGTATAGCGTCGGGCACGTCGAAGCCGGTCTGCGCAGTTACGACAAGTGGTCGCCCTTTCCCGAGGAGATGAATCGCCGCTTAATCGACACCGTGGCAGATGTCTTCTTTGCGCCGACTGAGCAAAATAAGGCGAACTTAATCGCCGAGAATCTAGCGGCGGAAAACATTTATGTCACCGGCAACACCAGCATTGATGCGATTAAATGGGTGACGGCGGACGATTATCAATTTGAAGACGATAAATTAAATCAAATTATTAACTCGGCAGAGCGCCTCGTCGTCGTGACGGCGCATCGCCGCGAAAATTTGGGCAATCGCATGCGCGCGATATTTACGGCGGTCAAGCGATTGGTCGAGACTTACAGCGATTTGGTGGTGGTTTATCCGGTGCACCTCAACCCCAAGGTGCAGGCGGTTGCCAACGAGGTGTTAAAGGGCGTATCGCGCGTGCACTTAATCGATCCGCTGCCCTATCGACCGTTTGCCAACTTGATGAGTCGCGCTCATCTCATACTGACTGATTCGGGCGGTTTGCAGGAAGAGGCGCCGGCGCTCGACAAGCCGGTTGTCGTCTTGCGCACGGAGACCGAAAGACCAGAGGCGCTGGCGGCGGGTACAATTGTTTTGGCGGGTGTCGAGCAAGCTGATATCTACGACAAAACTTGTCAAATTTTGGACGATGATGCCCATTATGCTAAAATTGCCAGCGCGATCAACCCCTATGGCGACGGCACGGCGTGCGATAAAATAATTGCCGCTATAAAAAAGTGGGCAGGAGAACACAATATCATTTAAATAATTTGGGATTATACCACATGGCATTATTTTTGCATTAGCAAAGACGGCGTCATGTGGTATAATTGTCTTGAACGCGGTAGTTTTTATCTGTCAATGGAGGCGTGCTATGGACTTGCAATTCCAGATGCAATTGCGACAATCTCAAAAACTGATCATGACGCCTTCGCTAAGGCAGGCGATTGAAGTCTTGCAGTATAATTCTGTCGAACTAAAGGATTATATTGAAGAGCAAATGCTGGAAAATCCGGTCTTGGAGTATCGCGAAAAAACGACAGAAGCGGCTGATGACGTCTTGCAAAAAATTGCCTGGATGAATGAGGGGAGTCGCACTTACAATAGCTACGGCGGCAAACAATACGATGCCGATAAAGATTATAACTACGAACAAATTGTTGCCGATGGCGAGTCGCTACACGAGCACCTGTTCGCTCAGCTGCGTTTGACGGCACTTAAAGACGACGACTATGAGCTGGCACAATATATTATTCAGCACATTGACGAGCGCGGCTATTTATTTATCGACGAGGCGCAAACGCTTGTACGGTTCAATGTCGACGAAGACGAATTAGAAGAAATAATACAACGCATTCAAACTTTTGAGCCCTATGGCGTGGCGGCGCGCAATTTGGCAGAATGTTTGACCATTCAACTGCAGATGAGAGCCATTCGAGATGAAGCCGCCTATAAAATTGTCGAATTTCACATGGACGATTTGGCAAATAATCACATTGTGCACATCGCCAAATCGCTAGAGTTATCTTGTCACGACGTTCAGCGCGCTTGCGATATTATCAAGTCGCTCAACCCCAAGCCGGGACTCAGTTATGGTAAAAATTCCAACGTGCGCTATTTGCAACCGGACATCGAACTCAAGAAACTGGATGGCGAATACGTCGTCATTTTAAACGATGTCTCCTCGCCGCGTTTGCGACTCAGTAGCTATTACCAAAAAATACTCAACAATCAGTCACTTGACAAAAATACGATGTCGTATATCAATAGTAAATTGAGCAATGCGCTCGATTTGATCAAGAGTATCGAGCAGCGCCGTTCGACGATAAGAGCGGTAGTAGAAGAAATTGTGCAGAGGCAGCGCGATTTTTTTGACAAGGGACAACTTCACCTAAAGACGTTAAATTTAAAAGACGTCGCCGATGCAATTGGGGTGCACGAATCGACCGTCAGCAGGGCGGTAAACGGCAAGTATTTACAATGTCGTCGGGGGCTGTATGAATTAAAGTACTTTTTCCCGAGCGGCGTGTCGAGCGATGACGGCGAAGCGGTTTCGGCACAGAGCATCAAGTCGATCATCGTCGACATCATAGCTAAAGAAGACCCCAAAAAGCCGATTAGCGACCAAAAAATTGCCAATCAATTGGCTGCGATTGGCGTTTCGATTTCGCGGCGTACGATTGCCAAATATCGCGAATCGCTAAACATACCGGGGTCATCTAAACGCAAGCGCTACTAATGGGTGCAATCAATTTGAAAAGCGTATAGAAAAAAATAAAAAAATGATAAGTTTTAGCTGTTTTAGCGCATATTATAGCGCGTTTATGGGTACATATAACAGGCGATAGTGTATTATTGACCGGACAGCTTCGTTATCACAGATGCTGAAAATGGCAAAATATTGAATTGCGATTGGCGGAAGCAAAAACGCCGCCAATTTGTAGGATGTGTTTTAAAAATATGAGTAATATATGAGGAGGAACGGAAAAATGGTAACAAAAATTGCAATTAACGGTTTTGGTAGAATAGGCAAATTGGCATTTAGACAAATGTTTGGCAAAAAAGAGTTTGAAATCGTCGCCATTAATGACTTGTCGAATGCAGAAGATTTAGCTTATCTTTTAAAGTACGACTCAGCGCAGGGCAACTACAAGACGGATTCGGTTTCGTTTAAAGGCGACAACTTAGTCGTCGACGGTCAAGAAATCAAAGTCTATGCTGAAAAAGACGCTGCAAATTTACCTTGGGGCGAATTAGACGTCGACGTCGTCTTGGAGTGTACTGGTTTTTATACGACTAAAGACAAGGCACAGGCACACATCGACGCCGGTGCCAAGCGCGTCGTCATTTCGGCACCTGCCAAAGGTGGCGTAGAAACGATCGTATTCAATGTAAACGACGACGTTTTAGACGAGGGCGATTTAATTATTTCTGGCGCTTCTTGTACGACGAACTGCCTCGCGCCGGTTGCCAAGGTGCTCGATGACAACTTTGGCATCGTAAAGGGTCTTATGACGACTGTTCACGCTTACACCAACGACCAAAACACGCTCGATGCCGTTCACAAAAAAGGCATTAAAGCGCGTCGCGGTAGAGCGGCAGCTGCAAACATTGTACCGACTTCTACTGGTGCAGCGGCAGCGGTTGGCTTGGTCTTGCCGAAGTTAAATGGCAAATTGGACGGCATGGCATTGCGCGTACCGACAATTACCGGTTCGGCAGTTGACTTAGTCGTCGAACTCGAAAAGAAAGTAACGGTTGAAGAAATTAACGCGGCAATGAAAGCTGCAGCAAATGAGTCACTTGGCTATACCGAAGATCCAATCGTTTCGGCAGATGTCATTGGCACGACATACGGTTCGCTATTCGATGCGCTTTCTACTACGATTCTCGAAGTTGAAGGCAAGCAAATGGTTAAGGTGTTGTCTTGGTACGACAATGAAATGTCTTACGTTTCACAGCTCGTCAGACTTGCTACTAAGGTGACTACATTTACGAAATAAAGTGAGTCTGCTGATAAACGCCCTATTTCTTTGTTGCTGGGCGCGCTTTCGACGCTTACGTATGTCTTTATACGCTGCGCATCGATAGCGCGCTAGCGCCTCGAAATAGAACGTTTTCAACAGACTCGTGCGGGGGACATAGTCCCTCGCCTTTTAATAATTTTGATACTTTGTAACTATTCAGTCAGGTTGTCATTTCGAGTGAAGGAGGAACCGAAATCGAGAAATCTCGGGTTTTAGGCGCATTTGACTGAATAGTTACGATAAATTTTAAGGGTTTGATAATTAGGTTAATATAAATTCTAAATGGAGGACATATGGCAAAAAAAATAGTGAGCGATCTCGAAGTCGCAGGTAAAAAGGTACTCGTTCGCGTCGATTTTAACGTACCGATGAAAGATGGCGCAATCAGCGACGATAATCGCATTGTAGCTGCATTGCCAACGCTCCAATACCTACTTGACAAGGGCGCAAAAGTGATCGCTTTTTCGCATCTTGGCAAAGTTAAAAAAGAAGAAGATAAAAAAGGCAAATCGCTTGCACCGGTTGCCGAACGCCTAGCGCAGTTGTTAAAGAAAGAGGTTAAATTTGTCGCTGCGACGCGCGGCGCAGAGCTGGAATCGGCAATTGACCAATTGCAAAATGGTGAAATATTGCTATTTGAGAACACCCGTTTTGAAGCCGGCGAGACCAAAAACGCGGCGGAACTCGGCAAATACTGGGCATCGCTGGGCGATTTATTTGTCAACGACGCCTTCGGCACGGCACATCGCGCACACGCGTCCAATGTCGGCATCGCCGAGAATTTGGAAACGGCTGCCGGTTTTTTAATGGAAAAAGAAATCAAGTATATTGGCGGTGTAGTCGATGCGCCAAAGCGCCCACTCGTCGCGATTTTGGGCGGCGCCAAAGTATCCGATAAAATTGGCGTCATCGAAAGTCTAATAGACAAGGCAGATAAAATTTTAATTGGCGGCGGCATGATGTTTACCTTCTTAAAGGCAATGGACAAAGAAATAGGCAAGTCGCTGCTAGAAGAAGACAAAATTGAATTAGCCAAGGGATTGCTCGATAAGGCGAAGCAAAAGGGCGCTGAAATCGTCTTGCCGGTCGACGTCGTTTTAGCAAAAGAATTTTCTAACGACGCCGCGCACCATACTGCATCAGTCGACGAAATCGCGCCAGACGAGATGGGTCTGGACATTGGCGAAGCGACGGTTAAGTTGTTTGGCGAGGCGCTCAGCGGGGCGCAGACAGTGGTTTGGAATGGACCGATGGGCGTATTTGAAATGCCCAATTTTGCACTTGGTACAATTGGCGTCTGCAAGGCGATTGCGGCACTCCAAGGCGCCGAGACGATTATCGGCGGCGGCGATTCGGCGGCAGCTGCTTTACAGCTTGGCTTTGCCGATCAGTTTAGTCACATTTCGACCGGCGGTGGCGCATCGCTCGAGTATTTAGAGGGCAAAGCGCTGCCGGGCATAGTATCAATTAACGACAAATAATATGAGATAGAGAGGTTTCGTAATATGAGAATACCATTTATTGCAGGAAACTGGAAAATGCACAAGTCGATCGATGAAGCTGTAGCGTTTATCAGAGAAATCAAAGATGAAGCGTTAAAGACAGACGTAGAAGTGGCTGTCTGCGCACCGTTTACCTTGTTGAGAGACGTCGTCGAAGTCGCTAAGGATACGCGCGTTAAAGTTGCGGCACAAAATATGCACTACGAAGAAAAGGGCGCCTTTACCGGCGAAGTTTCGCCGCTGATGCTCAAAGAACTCGACATTGACTACGTCATTATCGGTCACTCGGAGCGCAGGCAATACTACAACGAGACAAATGAAACGGTCAATAAAAAAGTGCTCAAGGCATTGGCGGTCGGCATCGATCCAATTATGTGTGTCGGCGAGACGCTAGAACAGCGCGAGGCGGGCGAGGCAAAAGCGCTCGTCGAATCACAAGTCAAAGCCGGACTGGCTGGTGTTTCAGCCGACGACGTCGCCAAAGTAGTTATCGCCTATGAACCGATTTGGGCGATTGGCACCGGTAAGACGGCTAGCGCAGAAGACGCCAACGACATGATTTCGCACATTAGGGAAATCGTTAAAGGACTGTACGACGACGAAAAATCAGAGTGCGTGCGCATTCAGTACGGCGGCAGTGTCAAGCCCGCCAACGTCACGGAAATTATGAACCAATCGGATATCGATGGCGCACTGGTCGGCGGCGCTTCGTTGAAGTCAGAAGATTTTATACAACTTATCAACTTTTAAGTTATAGTATGGAGGTTACAATGGCAACAATTATTGGTCTGTATGGACGAGAAATATTAGATTCAAGGGGCAACCCCACAGTAGAAGTCGAAGTGTATTTAGAAGATGGCTCTATGGGTCGTGCCGGCATTCCTTCGGGCGCGTCTACGGGTGCCTTTGAAGCCGTCGAATTGAGAGACGGCGACGCCAACAGGTATTTGGGCAAGGGCGTCGAGCAGGCAGTGCACAATGTCAACGAAATCATCGCGCCGGAGTTATTGGGCTACGATGCGATTGACCAAGTTGCAATCGATAAATTGCTGATCGACTTGGACGGCACGCCGAACAAGGGCAAGCTCGGTGCAAACGCCATTCTGGGCGTGTCTTTAGCGGTGGCTAAGGCGGCTGCTAAATCATTGGGCATGCCGATTTATCAGTACATTGGCGGCACAAATGCCAAGACTTTACCGACGCCGATGATGAACATTTTAAACGGCGGCTCGCATGCCGACAACAACGTCGACATTCAAGAGTTTATGATTATGCCGGTCGGCACTGCAACGTATAAAGAAGCGCTTAGAATGGGCACTGAAATATATCACAATTTAAAAGCGGTTCTAAAGGCTAAGGGCTTAGCTACCGGCGTCGGCGATGAAGGTGGTTTTGCGCCGAACTTGCCGTCAAACGAAGACGCTCTCAAAGTCATTGTCGAAGCAATTGAAAAGGCAGGCTACAAAGCGGGCGAAGACATCTTGCTGGCAGTCGATGCCGCAGCCAGTGAATTCTACGACAAAGAAAAGGGCGTTTACAATTTAGCGAGTGAAGGCAAGACCTTTACATCGGCGGAAATGGTCGATTATTATGCCGCACTGGTCGACAAGTACCCGATTATTTCAATCGAAGACGGTCTCGACGAAGAAGACTGGGACGGCTGGAAACTAATGGTCGAAAAGCTCGGCAAAAAAATTCAAATTGTCGGCGACGACTTATTCGTCACCAACACCGAGCGCTTAAAGCGCGGTATCGAAGGTGGCAATGCCAATTCAATTTTGATTAAGCTCAATCAAATCGGTACGCTTACGGAGACGCTCGACGCCATAGAAATGGCAAAGCGCGCTAAATTTACGACTGTCATTTCGCACCGCTCTGGCGAAACTGACGAATCGATTATCGCCGATTTGGCAGTTGCCACAAACGCCGGACAAATTAAGACGGGTGCACCGGCCAGAATCGATCGCGTCGCCAAGTACAATCAACTGCTGAGAATAGAAGAATTGCTCGACGAAACGGCAATCTATGCCGCCAAATCGGCATTCTACAATTTAAAATAATCTTGAGTTGCTGGACATGTCATCTCGACCGTAGTGCGGAGCACGGAGTGGAGAGATCTCGAATTTAAAACCCGAGATTTCTCGATTCGGGCTTCGCTTTCACTCGAAATGACAGCTTGACTGAGCAGTTACAAGCAGTTACAAGTAGTAAAAAATTGAGCTCGGATTATTTTTGCAACGGTCAAAAAATGGTTTTTTGCCCGCGTTGCCAAAGATAATCCGATTTTTTTTTATTTTTTTGCAAATTTAACACAATTTATTGCAAACCATCATTGATTACATTGTCGTGCTGTGATAAAATTGCTCTGTAATGGAAGCCCCGACCGCACAATTAGCGGTTGGGTATAATATTTTGATGGAAAGGAGTAGGTCATGATTATAGTATTTACAGCACTATTGGTAATTTCTTCACTTGTGCTCATTGCAAGTATTCTATTGCAGTCCGGTAGAAGTGCAGGTTTATCCGGTTCTATTGGCGGCGGTGCCGAGCAGTTATTTGGCAAGCAAAAGGCACAAGGTTACGATGAGTTGTTTGAAAAGATAACAAAAGTTTCTGCGGCGTTGTTTATTGTTAGCTCTTTGGCGATTGCCATTTTAAAGTAATAAGTGGGGGAAGTTTATTATGCAAAGTTATATCGCTCCAATCGTCGGATTATTGGCGCTTGTATTTGCCTATTCATTAACGGTTAAAATCAATCGCGTGCCCGTTGGCAACGATAGAATGAAAGAGATATCGACGTATATTCAGGATGGCGCAATGGCATTCTTAAATCGTCAATATCGTTCTCTATTGATCTTTGGCGCAATACTATTTATCGTCGTATCAGTCGGTATCGACTATCGCACGGGTATTAGTTTCTTAGTTGGTGCGCTGTTCTCGGCACTTGCCGGATACGCCGGTATGAAAGTTGCGACAAAGGCAAATGTTAGAACTGCCAATGCAGCTTCGGAAGAAGGTATGAACAAGGCGTTGTCGGTTGCTTTTTCGGGCGGTTCAGTCATGGGTATGTCGGTTGTCGGCTTGGGTTTATTCGGCGTCGGCTTGCTCAGCATGTTCTTTGATATTCAATACGTGACGGGCTTCAGTTTGGGCGCCTCGTCAATTGCACTATTTGCCCGCGTCGGCGGCGGTATTTACACCAAGGCGGCAGACGTCGGCGCCGACTTAGTCGGTAAGGTCGAAGCTGGTATTCCGGAAGACGATCCGCGCAACCCGGCAGTTATTGCCGATAACGTCGGCGACAACGTCGGTGACGTCGCCGGTATGGGCGCCGACTTATTTGAATCGTATGTCGGTTCAATTGTCGCGGCAGTTACCTTGGCGCAAGGTCAAGCTGGCATGGTGGCGTTTCCGTTAATGCTCGCCTCTGTCGGTATTATCGCATCGATTATCGGTTCGTTCTTCGTCAAGGGCGACGAAAAATCTGACCCGCATAAGGCGCTAAAGATGAGTACCTACATTAGCTCGGGTTTAGTCGTCGTTGCATCATTCTTTATGAGCACTCAATTTCTCGGTAATTTAAGTGGTTTCTTGGCAGTTGTTTCCGGTTTGGCTGCCGGCTTAGTCATTGCCACTTTCACAGAAATTTACACGTCGAGCGATTATAAATCAGTTAAGAAGATTGCCGAACAATCCGTTACTGGTCCGGCGACGACAATTATCAGTGGTCTTGCGGTCGGTATGCTCTCAACTGGCGGTCCAATTTTAATCATCAGCGCTGCAACTTTGGTCGCTCACCAGTTTGCCGGTCTCTACGGCATAGCCTTGGCGGCTGTCGGCATGCTTTCAACAGCTGGTATTACAGTTGCCGTCGACGCCTATGGTCCAATCGCCGATAACGCCGGTGGTATCGCCGAAATGTGCGAACTGCCCAAAGAAGTTAGAAAAATTACTGATAAATTAGACTCTGTCGGCAACACGACGGCTGCAATCGGCAAGGGCTTTGCCATCGGTTCAGCAGCCTTGACGGCGTTGGCACTGTTTGCATCGTATTCGCAGTCTATTAATTTACAGGCGATCGACATTCTCAATCCCAAAGTTGTCGTCGGCCTCTTCATCGGCGGCATGTTGCCGTTTATCTTCTCGGCACTTACGATGGAATCAGTTGGTCGCGCCGCCTTTGAAATGATTGAAGAAGTTAGAAGACAGTTTAAAGAAATACCGGGCATTATGGAAGGTAAAGCGACGCCGGAATACGCCAAGTGCGTAGACATCTCTACTAGAGCGGCGCTTAAAGAAATGCTCGTACCGGGCGTTATGGCAGTATTGGCTCCGCTTGCCGTCGGCTTTATACTCGGCGCAGAGGCGCTCGGTGGCATGCTCGCCGGCGCATTGGTGACTGGCGTATTGATGGCAATCTTTATGTCAAATGCCGGTGGCGCATGGGATAATGCCAAGAAGTACATCGAAGAAGGACACTTCGACGGTAAGGGTTCTGAAGCGCATAAGGCTGCAGTTGTCGGCGATACAGTTGGCGACCCGTTCAAGGATACTTCTGGTCCGTCAATCAACATCTTAATCAAGTTGATGACAATCGTAGCATTGGTATTCTCGACGCTCTTTACAAAGTTCACATTGTTGTAGTTTAACTTAGAACTATATTGGCGGGATATGACAGAATGTCATTTCGAGTGAAGGCGGAGCCCAATCGAGAAATCTCGCATTTATACCGGATATTGCCGGTAATACAAAGTGAATGATTCGATTAGATATTTGTTAACCATATAAAAAATCGCCAACTCAACAGTCGGCGATTTTTTCTTGGAACTTTTCTTCAAATATAGCTATTCTTCAATTAATGATAAGAAGTATTCGGTGGCGGCTTCGAACTCGGCATCTTCTTCAATTTTGCGCAGTTCGATTTCTTCGCCCGCTTCGCGGTAAGCGTAGATAAAGGCGTCTTCTTCGCCCTTTGGCAAGAGCACAATATAGTCTTTATTGTCGTAGTCAAAAGTGCCGATGACTTCGCATTCCAGAATCGAACCGTCGTCGATGGTCAGCTTAAGCACTTTGTTTTCCGGTTCTTCGCGGTGATGAGAGCAGCCGCAACTGCTCCCACATGAATGATCGTGATGCTGTGACATAATTCCTCCTCGCATGTTATTATATTGATAATATTCTATCATTTAAAAAACAGCATTTCAAGGCGACAAATTAGTACTTATATATGGTATAATATTATTCGAATGAGTTGCGCCATATTTATCATTAGGAGAATGCTATGAAAGTTACAAAACAAATGATTTTAGACACATTACACGAGGCGGGCAAACCGCTACCGGATATTGATTTGTTTGCCAAATTTGATGTTAGCAAAACGGAAGCACCCGACTTTTTAGAAAATTTAGAGGCGCTCGAAATCGAAGGCAGTGTCATTCGAACTAAAAAGAATAAATACGCCTTGCCGGAATTGATGAATTTGACACTCGGCACGGTTTCTGGTACGCAAAAGGGCTTTGCCTTTGTCATACCAAACGATAAGAGCAAAGATGATATCTTTATTGCAACCGGCGATTTAAACGGCAGTATGCACGGCGATACGGTCTATTGTAAAATAACCGGCAGTCGGCGCGGTGAAAACCCAGAGGGCGAAATCGTCAAGATTATTAAACGCGCCAACGAATACGTCGTCGGTACATTTGACAGCAACGAGAACTTTGGCTTTGTCGTACCCGACAACAAGAAGATTTCCGGCGATATTTACATACATAAAAAGGGATTTGGCAAGGCGCAAAACGGTCAAAAGGTCGTCGTTAAAATTACCAAGTGGCCGGAGGGGCGGCGCAATCCCGAGGGCGAGGTCAGCGAAGTGCTCGGCTTTATCGGCGAAGAGGGCGTCGACGTCTTGTCGGTGATCAGAAAATATAAATTGCCCGAATCGTTCCCCAATAAAGTCGAACGCGAAGCCAATGCCATTGCGCCAGAAGTGCCTGCCAGCGCTTTAAACGATCGCAAAGACCTTAGGAACGAGCAAATTATTACCATCGATGGCATCGATGCCAAGGATTTAGACGATGCCGTTCAGGTTAAAAAATTAGCTAATGGCAACTACTATTTAGGCGTACACATCGCCGACGTATCGCATTACGTCACTGAAAACTCCAAGCTCGACAAAGAGGCATTTAAGCGCGGCACCAGCGTTTATTTAATCGACCGCGTTATTCCGATGCTGCCCAAGGCTTTATCAAACGGCATTTGCAGCCTTAACCCCGACGTCGATCGCTTGACGATGACCTGCGAAATGGAAATCGACCAAAATGGCGAAGTCGTCAAATACGACATTTACGAGTCGGTCATTAAGTCGCAAAGGCGCATGAACTACAAGGACGTCAGCGATATTTTAGAATCGGTCGAAGGCGCCAAAGTAGAAGAATACGCCGATTTAATCGACATGTTTAAAGACATGGAAACGCTTTGCAAAATTCTGCGCGAAAAGCGCGTCAAGCGCGGTGCCATCGACTTTGATTTTCCGGAGCCCTTTATTGAACTAGACGAAGACGGCAAACCGGTGCGCATTGTCGAACGCGAACGCCGCATCGCCAATCGCATAATCGAAGAATTCATGCTCGCCGCCAACGAGACCGTCGCCGAACACGTCTTTTGGCTGGAAAAACCATTTGTCTATCGCATACACGAAGACCCCGACGCCGAGCGCATTGCCGAATTCAATAAGTTTTTGCACAACTTCGGCTATCGCTTAAAGGGCAACGCCGACGAGCTTCATCCCAAAGAAGTACAGCGCCTACTAGCCGAAGTCAAGGGCAAAAAAGAAGAACATATCATCAATAAATTAATGCTGCGCTCTTTAAAACAAGCCAAGTATTCGCCGATTTGCGAGGGGCACTTTGGATTGGCAGCCAAGTATTATAGCCACTTTACATCGCCGATTAGACGCTATCCCGACCTACAAATTCACCGCATCTTAAAGGAGATGATTCACGGCAAATTGACCGAAGATCGCTGCGCAGCATTAGAGGGCATCGTCGAAGCGGCAAGCATTCAGTCGTCCGAGCGCGAACGCACGGCAGAGCAAGCAGAACGCGAAACTGACGACATGAAAAAAGCTGAGTACATGCTCGACTACATCGGTGAAACATTTGAAGGTATGATTTCGTCAGTGACTAGCTTTGGCATCTTTACCGAACTGGACAACACGGTAGAGGGCTTAACGCGCATTAGTATGTTAGAAGACGACTACTATAAATTTGATCAAGAACATCTACGCCTATTGGGCGAGCGCACCAAAAACGTCTATACCGTCGGCGACGTCGTCAAAGTACGCGTCGAGCGCGTCGACGTGGCATTGCGCGAAGTAGATTTCTATATCTTAGAAAAAATTGAAAGAGAATAAGGGGCAACTATGAATAAAAAATTAATCGCTATCGACGTCGATAGAACGCTATTAAAGAGCGACCACACTGTTTCAGAACAAACGCGTCAGTTCTTGAGCGATTTAACCGACGCGGGGCACATTGTAGTCATCGCGACGGGGCGCATTCTGTCTTCGGCGCGTGCTGTCAAAGACCAGCTTGGACTGGATATCAGTTATGTCGGCTGTAACGGCGCGACAATTTACGACCACATCGATAAGCAGGTAATGGCCGACGCGTTGGATAGAGATGTCGTTTTAAAAATTCTCGACATCTTTCAAAAACACGATATTTATCATCACTACTATACCGAAGATGTAATCTATGCCAATCGCTTGGCGCATACGGCAAAGCGTTTTAAGATTTACGAAGGAACGACGACGAGCGTCAAACACGTCAAGGATATTATCATTCACGACGACTTAAAAGAGACAATTGACAACAATATTGTTTATAAGTTTGGCATCTTTGAAGATGGTACTTACGACCTCAATGCCGTCGTCGAGGATCTATCTAAAATAGATGGTATTTACCCAATTTATTCAAATATTGGCTTGCTCGACGTTATGAAAGCGGGCATATCGAAGTGGACGGCAATTGAACGCCTTAGCAAAATACACGGCATTGCGCCCGAGGACGTCATCAACTTACACTAAAAATGGCATACGCCCTGTTATTCATATTGGCATTTTTATGGTCATCGACGACGATTATCATGAAATTGTTTCTTAAAGATATGGGCGCGTCTCACTTTATGTTTGGGCGCTTTACAATAGCGGCGATTTTATTTTACATTGTGCGCCATAAACACATTAAATTTGATAAAAAGAGCTTGGTTCACGGCGCAATTACTGGTTTCTTTTTATTCTTTGCCTATTATACATCGATAGTGGGGTTAAAGTATACCACCGCTTCAAAAGCGGGGTTTTTGGTATCGCTTTCGGTGCTTTGGGTACCGCTTTTTCAGTTGATAGTTCACAAAAAAAGACCTAGCCGCTGGGTGGTGACAATTGTCGTTTTATCCATAATTGGACTCTATTTAATCAGCGGTCTCGACGGCATCGGCTTTAACTACGGCGATTTTTTAGAGATTCTCTGTTCATTATCCTACATGCTGTACATTATGTATATCGATAAGTACATCGAAGAAATGAGCGGCGATCAAATGACCTTTATCATTTTGTCGGTAGTTGCGATTTGGTCGTTATTTGGTGCGGCGGCGACGGAGGGCTTTAATCCGATGCAGTTAGTCGACAACTGGCTGGTCGTTTTAGTCGTGTCAATCGGCGGTACGCTATTGACGACTTATTTTCAAACCAAAGCGCAGAGCGTGGCGTCGCCGGAGGCGGTTGGCGTAATTTTACTCAGCGAACCATTAATCACGCTCGTCATGGCAATTGCGTTAATCGGCGAAAGCGTAACGATGTCCGGCATGATGGGTGGTGCACTGTTGTTATCGGCGTTGCTAATTGCGGTTGTTAAAAAGATATAATGTAGTTATTGGCAAGTGTTTTAGTGGTTTTTGAGCTCAAGTGCGAATAATCACTGAAATATCGTTTAACAACGACTTTATCGGGTAAACGGGTAGTGTAGTATAAATGAGATACATTTTACAGGAGGAAATTATGATAAAAGCAAACACGATTGCACACGCACACTGTGATGGACCCTGCGGCGTATACGACCCGGCATCAGCTAGAATTGCCGCCGAGGCAGTATTGTCGATGACAAAGAAACTAATCGCATTGGTGCCACCGCAACCGACAGATGCAGCAGCTTTTACTGCTTATCTAAACACTTTTGCTAGATACACGTCGATTAAAGAAGAGCAGGCACATATTGCCAAAACTGAACTCTTAGTGCTTTGGACAGATTACTTTAAGCCAGTTCATTTGGAAAAGTATCCCGAGTTGCATACGATTTTCTGGCAGGCTACTAAGCTCTGCTCGGCTACAAAAGTAGAAGTCAGCTTACAGCACGCCGAAGAGTTGATGGAAATCATCGAAAAAATCCACAATATTTTCTGGGAAACAAAGGGCAGAAATGTCGATTGGGTAACGGCTAGTTATTAATTTTTATGAAGCGAGACATTAGTTATGTAACAGTGAGCGGGGATTCCATGTCCCCGCTTTATTTAGATGGCGACGTGGTCGCCGTCGATATGGCAGCTTACAACGTTCATTCGCCGCAAGTCGGTGACATCGTGCTCTGTAAACACCCCTTTATTGTGGACTATTTAATGATTAAACGCATTCAGTCAATCGATGCCGAGGGGCGCTATTTTTTGCTGGGCGAAAATCAAAAGGCCAGCACGGATAGCCGCAGCTTTGGCGCACTCGACAGGGCGCTTATTATCGGTAAAGTAGTCGGCAAGAAATAGGCAGTATTAATATCTATCTGGTCATCTCGAGCGCAGTCGAGAGATCTCAGTTATTAGTGAAGTGCTGCGCTTAGTCATGTAGAGCCCGGTCGAGACATCTCGGTTTTAACGATTGAAATGTTGCGCTTAGTCATCTCGAGCACAGTCGGGACATTTTGACTAATATTTTGATTTGTCATCTCGACCGAACGAAGAGAGTGGAAAGATCTCAGTTTTTAGCCTTAGAGCAAAAAGTATTTTATATTCAACTCTCTTACATTAAAATTTGATTGCAGAATTAATCATTAATTGCTAAAAAAAGTAAACTGTGTTATATTGTTCATCTAATCGACACAAAGAGGGATTATAATGGCAATAGGAAAACTGATCGCAAATAATAAAAAAGCGCGTCACGATTACTTTATCGAAGACACTATAGAAGCGGGCATTGTACTCGTCGGCACGGAAGTCAAATCATTTCGCGCCGGCAAAGTGAGTATTAAAGAATCGTATGCCGAAATAAAGGGCGAAGAAGTCTTTGTCAAGGGCATGCACGTATCGCCCTACGAATTTGGCAATCGCAACAACGTCGATCCGCTGCGCGATCGCAAGTTATTATTGCATAAGCGAGAAATCAGAAAGCTAATCGGCTTGATTGCGCAAAAGGGCTACACCATCGTACCACTGCGCGTTTACATTAATACGCAGGGCAAAATGAAAGTTGAAATCGGCATTGCCAAAGGTAAAAGGCAGTACGATAAGCGCCAGACGATTGCCAAAAAAGAAGCCGATCGGCGGATAGCGCGCGAGATGAAAAGATATTAGTCAAGCTGTTTTAAGTTTTTTGATTGTCATTTCGACCGAAGCAGCTTTGCTGCGAAGTGGAGAAATCTCGTATTCGATTTTGACTGTATTTTGTTTTTCCTTTCCACTTTTACACGGGGATGTAAAGGTTTCGACGGGGATATAAGGCATTTATAAGCGAGCCGTGTTTCTTGGTTTGGGGTACACGTTAAAGAACTGGACCATAAATATAA
>PDWJ01001626.1_pt1 | contig 26923 bp, 19 predicted proteins | sample 1430881 | NCBI WGS metagenome assembly PDWJ01 (sample SAMN01162460, study PRJNA174530) | Oral metagenome, whole genome shotgun sequencing project. | biome: Marine environment; feature: Marine mammal; material: Swab sample of the gingival sulcus; isolation source: swab sample of gingival sulcus...
CCCTTCCTTGCCTGCCTCCGTCCGATCCGAACCGCAGCGACGGAGCAGAAGCGGCTCGGATCAGACGGAGGCTCATCTATCGCTTATTCCAGGGCTAGCGGCTTTGTCTCATGTCTTCAGCCTCAGCCTGTCGAGCTTCGGGGCGATCACGGCGCGGCAGTAGCCATTACCGCGATTGTTGGCGTAGAAATCCTGGTGATACCCCTCTGCTTCCCAGAAGCGCTCGGCCGGGCTGATCTCGGTGACGATCGGATCTTGGAATTGCGACTGTGCCTGTTTCTTTGATGCCTCGGCCAGTTCACGCTGCTGCTCGGAGTGATAGAAAATCACCGAACGGTACTGGGTCCCGACATCCGCCCCTTGCCGGTTGAGCGTCGTTGGGTCATGGAGCTGCCAAAACCAAGCCAAGACATCGGCGAAGCCCAGCTTCGCGGGATCGAAGCGCAGTTGCACTACTTCGGCGTGACCGGTTGTCCCGGAGCAGACCTGCTCGTAACTGGGATTCTCGACCTGGCCTCCCATATAGCCCGAGCGCACGTCGAGGACGCCATCTAGCTGTTCTAAGACGGCTTCGACACACCAGAAGCAACCCGCAGCTAGGGTCACGATCTCATCCTTCGCAGTCATGGCAAGTCCTTGTCCGATACTGTCCTGTCGGCCACTCTTCTCGTCCCGAATAGGCCACGAGAGCCGGAGATCCACAGCAGCCGTGCACCGTAGCAGTAATGATCGCCCCCTTCCGCACCGACTCCTGCTCGGGAAGCTCGAGTTCCCCGGAATTGCGGTGCAAGCTGCCCTAAGCGGTTACAGCGACTTACCGATGCGGCGCGTGGCCCGCGCGCATGGCTGCGTCTATGCCCTCCACGAGGTCGCCCTCGACGAACATGTCCTGCAGCGAGGTAAGGGCAGCGCCCGCATCCTGCAAGTGGCGGATGACGATCACCCTGTGGGGGGGCAGCTGATGGGCAGCCAGCCAGAGCTCTTCGCTTCTGCTGCCCGCCGCATGCTCGCTGCTGGTTATGACGTGCTCGACATCAACTTTGGCTGTCCGGTCAAGAAAGTCCTCGGTCGTTGCCGGGGGGGCTTCCTGCTTTCCGAACCCGAGACGGCATTGGAGATCGTCGAACGAGTGCTTGAGGCCGCTGCTGGTCGCGTCCCGGTGACGGTCAAAATGCGGCGGGGCTTCGATGAGCAGCCCGGCTCCGAGGAGAGCTTTCTCCAGATCCTCGATGGCGCCTTTGAGCGCGGCATTGCTGCTGCCACGGTGCATGGGCGCAGCGTTGTCCAACGCTACCTTGGGCCAAGTGATTGGAGTTTCCTCCAGAGACTCAAACAAGAGTACCCCCAGCGCCGGATCCTTGGCTCCGGAGATCTCTTCAGCGCCGATGATGCCTTGCGGATGCTCCTTGAGACAGGGGTGGACGGAGTCAGCCTTGCTCGGGGCTGCATCGGCAACCCCTTCCTCTTCCGGCAGATCGACGCCCTCCTGCACGGACGGAGCATCGAGGCTCCCAGCCTATTCGAGCAGGCCGCAGCGTTGCGTAGGCATTGGCGCGAGTCGCTTGCCTTCTATGGGCCAGGCCGTGCCGTGCGAAAAACCCGCCGTCATGCCATCCAATATGCCCAGCTCCATCCCGATCCTGAGCGAGCTCGTGACTGCTTCGCGAGGGCCAAGAGTCCCGCCCGCTTCGAGGAGGCTCTGGACGAGGTCTACGGCCACTGAGCTCTTGCTCGCTGATTCTTGAGCGAAGCGCTCTGCCGCCTCCCTAGCCTTCACGCCAATCGACTACGCGGTCTTCCAGCCATGGTGGCCTCAAGTAACGGACCGGAAACTCCGATGATATGGGGTGGAGTGCCGGTTCCGGCACGAGACCGGACCTTGAGAGCGCTCTGTTCCTCTACGGCGAGGTCTCCCCCGATGGCCACCAAGGTTCAGCAGTCCAGCCGTCAGGCTTCTAGTCGTCAAACCCCCAAGACCTCTAGCCTTCGTCAGCCGTCGGAACTGCGAACGGCGGGGAAGAGCACGGTGCTGATCCTCGTCGGTGGCTCGCACCAAGCGCAGCGCCTGCTTCGCGAGCCTAAGCCGGGCGTGCTTGCCGATGTGGGGGGGCGACCCTTCTTGAGCTTCCTCCTAGAGCAGGTGGAGGCTGCTGGCTATCGCAAGGTCGTCCTCTGCACCGGCTACCGATCTGCTGATGTGCTGCGCGAATATGGCGACAGCTTCGGGAGCCTGAGTTTGCGCTATTCCGAGGAAGAGCTGCCACAGGGGACTGGCGGCGCCCTCCGCTGGGCGGCGCAGTTTGCCGAGTCCGAGCGCGTATTGGCGATGAAGGGCGACTCCTTCTGCGACGTAGATCTACGCGCCTTTGAAAGCTGGGCCGAGGCACAGGGGAGCGATGCTGCGCTGGTGGCGTTTGGCATGGATAAGGCGAAGAACCAGGCCGTGCTCGATCTCGCCGATGATCGCGTTGTTGGGGTTCGAGCCTCGGGTTCCAGCCCAGGTTTTTCCTGGGTCAATGCCGGGATTTATTCTCTCCGTTGCGAGTTCCTGCGCTCCTTGCCCCTCTGCGGCCCCTTTTCTCTTGAGCACGATATTTTCGAGCGCCAGCTCCTGGGCCGAGTTGCGGCCTATCGTCATTGCGGCCGCTTTCTGGACCTCGGTAAGCAGGACTCGCTCGCGAGTATCGAGCGTTTTCTCGAGCAAGAGTTCTGAACCCTGCGCCCAAGTCGGGCTGATTTGGGGGATCCTCCAGCCTTTCTCGCCGCCATGAATGGACGGTTTGCTGAGACGGCCGGCGATGCGTTTTTCGGATGGAGAGAAACGGTTCGCTGAGTCCGGCAACTGAGCAGCTGATGAGGGCTGCTCGGTCGATCTCTGCTGTTGGCGTTCGCGATACCTTGACGCTGCGCCACCTGCGCGTGCTGACGCGCCGGGTGTGGCGCTTGTCCTGGCGGGAGTTGCAAGGGGCGCTGAGCCTGCCGTATTGCCCCTGCTGTGGAGAGCCCGAGCCGTTCCTGCCTCTGGATCGGCTCTGTGAGGATTGTATGGAAGAACTGAAGCGCTTGAGCTTCGAAGCGGAGCCACTGGGGACGGGGCGAGATCGTTTGCTGCTGCGGGCGATCTTCGCCTATCGCGGCAGCGGCGGGAGGCTGGTGCGGCGGGCCAAGTTCGAGAAGGATTTCTCGGCGCTGGGTTTCTTGGGCCGCTCTCTCGCCGCTCGTGCCGGGAGCCTGCCGCAGACGCGCCGGCTGCTTGTTCCGGTACCTCTCGCGCGGCAACGGCGCAAAGAGCGTGGCTTCAATCAGGCAGTGGAGCTGGCGCGCTTCGTGTCGCGTCGACTCAAGGCTCCGGTCGTGGAGCGGGCCCTGCGCCGTGGCCGCGAAACCGTGCCACAGGGGCAGGCGGGGCCAGGTGCACGCGCGCGCAACGTGAAAGACGCCTTTGTCCCGGGGCGTGCTGCTTGGCGGATTCGTGGCGAACGCGTCGTACTGATCGATGACGTCGTGACTTCGGGGGCGACGATCTGCGAGTGCGCCCGTGTGCTAAGGGAATGTGGTGCGCGTGAGGTTTCGGCGCTTTGTGTCGCCAGCAGTAAGCGCATGCCGTAAGCGCGTGCAGTAGATGCTGCCTAGGGACCCCCTTTTTTCAGGCCTTCCCTAGGAAGACTGCCAGATTTGCGTAAGGTCTAAAAACTCCTTTGCCCGCGCACTCTGTGGGCCTTCTCTCTCAACTACGACTCAGGAGTAAGCCCATGCGCTTCACGCTCCCCGCTGTCCTATTGCTCGCCATGAGCGCTCACTCGCAGATCCTTCCAGGTCAGTACCTCCATTCGGTGACCCAACAAAAGGTTGGTGAGTTGTGGGTTGTCGACTCCTTCACCCAGAAGGCGAAGCAGCTCAAACTCAGCACTCCCGTCGATACCAATTGCATTATGATGCAGTCTCCGGTCACGGGTTTTGTCGGTACCAATACCGCTCCGGCGCAGATCTATGGCGTCACGATCGTCGGCAGTAATGCGATCATGAAGCCGGTGTTCAAGACCCCCAGCGTTTTGACCAACCAGACCAACATCTCCCAGATCGGGAAGCTCGGGAGCATGCTCTACTTCGTGACCAATGACTCGGCGACGACCAAGGATGGGACGATCTGGAGTTTGCCCGCTACAGGGAAAGCTGATCCTGCCATGGTCTACGATCTGTCGACGCTCTCGGGCTTCCCTACCGGAGGGCTCGCGAACGCCCTCTGCTGCGACGGCAAGCGCAAGGTCTACGTTGCCGTCTGGCCCGGGGGCGTGGTCTTTGAATACGACATTCCCACCAAGAAGGCTCGGCTCCTGGCGACCATGCCTGCTACCAAGGCGCCGCCGACTTCCGGGTTCTATCCCGTCAACATGCATTACCGCAAAGGCAAGCTTGAGGTCTATGGCCTCTATGGGGACGTTGTTGTTCTGGACCCGGTCACAGCCAAAGTCGACGCCCACTACTGGGCCAAGGCCCCGACGGCGACCGGTTACAGCGCCATGATCAACTCCGGCGTCTGGAATCCGGATCAGGGCCATTACAACTTCGGAACCCGTGATGGCGCTCTTGAGGCTCTCCTGCCGATCGGCTCCGGCCAGCTCGCCCATCGCATTGTCGAGGGCGTTGGCAGCAACGTGACGGCTTCGGGTAATAGCGTCAACGGGACCTATTATCAGGCGGTTGGCGGCAATAGCACGTACCTGCCTTATGGCGCCGGATGCGCTGGCACGGGTGGATTCACTCCGACGAGCACCGGCCTCGGTCTGCCAAGTGGCAACAACAAGGCCTGGGCCTTCGGCATCCATACCCTGCCGAAAGGGACAAACCTGGCCGTCCTGGTGATCGGTGGTAATCAGGGCAAATACAGCCTGGCCGGACTCGGCCTCCCCAGCTGCAGCTTGTACACCCTGCCGCTCCTAGTGATGCCGGCAACGACGAATCTAGCGGTCGCTAACGGTTTTGGCTGGGCGAAGCTGCCAATCAACACGCCTGCCAACATCACGGTCGCAACGCAGTGGGTCATCTGGAACACCCTCGGCAATAAGTTCGACGCTGCGAGTGATGCACGCCTGCTGAAGCTCTAGCAGGTAGCTTGCTAGTCTTTGCTCTCCCTCTGGCTTGCGTTAGTCTCCGTCTGACTGGAAGAAGGCGGAGACTATGGGCAAGAAGAACGAGAAGAAGAGCAACGATGTACCGCGCTTGAAAAAGGGCTTCTACGAAGAGGAACTTGAGCACCTGCAGGGCGAGCTCATCAAACTGCAGGAGTGGGTCAAGGCGAAGAAGCTCAAGGTCGTGGTGATCTTTGAAGGTCGCGACGCGGCTGGAAAGGGAGGGGTGATCAAGCGCATCACCCAGCGCCTGAACCCCCGCGTCGTGCGTGTCGTGGCTCTACCGGCGCCCACCGAGCGCGAGCAGACGCAGTGGTACTTCCAGAGGTATGTTTCGCACCTGCCTGCTGGCGGCGAGATCGTGCTCTTTGATCGCTCTTGGTACAACCGCGCGGGTGTCGAGCGGGTCATGGGCTTCTGCACGGAGGCGCAGCACGAGGAGTTCCTCCGCTCCTGTCCGCAGTTCGAGAGGATGCTCGTTCGCTCGGGGATCAAACTCATCAAATACTGGTTCTCGGTAAGTGATGATGAGCAGGAACGGCGCTTCCAAGCCCGCATCGACGACCCCACCAAGCGTTGGAAGCTGTCGCCGATGGACCTCGAATCGCGGAGCCGCTGGGTCGAATATTCGCGGGCGAAGGACATCATGTTCGCACATACCGATCTCAAGCAGGCACCGTGGTTCGTCGTGCGTGCGGACGAAAAGCGACGAGCCCGGCTTAACTGCATTCGGCATTTGCTAAGCCAGATCGATTACGAGGACCTCACTCCCGAGCCGATCGAATTGCCTCCGCGCCAGGAAAATTTCGGATACGTGCGCCCGCCGATGGAGGACCAGACCTTCGTCAACGATTACTACAAGGATGTGAACGGGGATTAGCAGGCCGTTGATCTCGGCGCACGGCGACAAAACACCGTCTCGCTCCCCTCCCTGGGCTTTATGGAGCAGGGAGATGCCTGATCCGGCACTCTGTCACTCGCTGGCCTCATTACAAGCCGTTAGCACTGAGTCGAGGTCGCCATGACCCTATCCCTCCAGGTCGAATACGACCGGCGCCTTCACTACGCCATGCAACGGAACGGCGTTTCCTTGGTCAAGGAGCTGCGGCTATCTAACGATGCCGATCAGGACCTTGAGGATCTTGAGATTGTGGTGGAGGTCGAGGAGGGCTTTGCTGAGCCGTGGACCCAGCATCTAAGGCTTTTGCGAGCGGGCGGTGCACATCGCTTGCGAGTCGATGCACTGCGAGTCGACACTGCCCGCCTACGTAGTCTCCAGGAGCGAGAGCAGGTCAGGCTCCGTGTTGTGGTTCGGCAGGCGGGTCAAGAGCCGGAGCTTGCTCGTGCCGCCCTAAAGATCGAGGTCTTGGCCCTGCGTGACTGGGGGGGGCTGCGCAGCCTGCCGCCCTTGCTCGCGGCGTACGTCTTGCCAGCTGACCCCGTCATCCACCGCCTGCGGGAGAAGAGCGCGAGCCTGCTCGAAGAGGCGACGGGTAGCTCCGCCTTGTCGGGCTACCAGCAACGAGATCCAGCGCGGTTGCGAGCCACTCTGAAGGCTGGCTATCTGGCGTTGCAGAGCCTGGGCCTTGGCTATACCCAGGCGCCTGCGGATTTCGCGGAGGAAGGGCAGAAGCTGTGTTTCCCCAGGGACTTGATCGAGACCGGGCAGGGAACCTGCCTTGATCTTAGTTTGCTTGCGAGTGGGCTCTTTGAAGCGATGGGCTTGCAGCCGATCGTGATCTTGGTCGAAGGGCATGCCTTCGTTGGGCTCTGGTGTATTCCTGAGCGCTTTGCCGAATGCGTCGTGCTCGATCCTATGCGACTGCGCAAGCGGGTGGACCTGGGGGACATCTGCTTGATGGAGAGCTCGGCCATCACGAGGGGGGAGGGGCTCTCCTTTGAGGAGGCGGAGCGCCGGGCGCGGGCCTATATCGAGGACGAGGAGAGCTTCCGGGCGGCGATCGATATTGCCGAAGCCCGGCGCCAGGGTTTTCAGCCCCTGCAGCCACTGGGACAGGAGAGAGCCGAAGGCGACTCAGCCGATCGTGTTTTCGAAGCACCGGCTACGCGGGCCTCCCAAGAGATCGGACTTGGAGGGCAGGCGCAGCCTCTCGGGCTAAACCCGGGCGAAGAGCCGGTCTCAGTGGAGGAGAAGGTGCTGAGTCCGGCGCAGCGGCGCATCGATTCCTGGAAGCGTCGGCTCCTCGACCTCAGCTATCGAAACCGGCTATTGGCCTTTCGAGAAACCAAGCGTTCCCTGCCGCTGTTGCTGGCCGACCCAGCCTCGATCGAAGATGCACTGGCGTCACGGCAGTGTTTTGTGGTGCGGCCAAGGCCTGGGGATAAGCGGGATGGGGAGGATACTCTTGAAGAGAATGCGCTCGAACGCCGAGAGCGGCTCCAGATCTTTGCGCGTGCTGAGCTGGATAGGCGACGCTTGACGAGTACCTTGACCGAGCGGGAACTGGAAAAACGCCTGAAAGAGATCTGGCGTCATTACCGGAGCAGTCTTGAGGAGACCGGCGCTAACACCCTCTACCTCGCTGTCGGCATGCTGCACTATCGCGAGGCTCATCACTCGGCGACGGGGCGCGTCGCGCCGCTGCTCTTGCTGCCGCTCGAGATACAGCGCCGTTCGGTGAGAGATGGCTACGTCCTGCGGGTATCGGAGGACGAACCCCAGGTCAACTCGACCCTGCTCGAAAAGCTGCGCACGGACTTCCCGATTGATACCCGGGGGCTCGACGAACTGCCCGAGGATGAAAACGGCTACGACGTTAGCGAAATCCTGCGGAGAGTCCGGCGGGCGGTCATCGACCAAGATGGTTTCGAAGTTCGGGACGAGGCCTGGGTTGCCGTGTTCTCGTTCCAGAAATTCTTGATGTGGCGAGATCTACAGGACCGTTCCGAGACCCTGCTGAAAAACCCGGTCGTAGAGCATCTGGTGGCCCGCACTGGAAAGGCCTACGAAGCAGAGGAAGAGTTTCCTCTTCCTGAAGATCTTGATGAGCGGCTGCCCTTTGGCGAGACCTTATGCCCGCTCAATGCCGATAGCTCGCAGTTGGCTGCTGTGCTTGCTTCGAGTTCGGGGCGAAGCTTCGTACTTGAGGGCCCTCCCGGAACCGGCAAATCGCAGACCATCACCAACCTCATCGCGCAGAACCTCGCCGAAGGGCGCCGGGTGCTCTTTGTGTCAGAGAAGCGTGCTGCCCTCGATGTGGTGAGTAAGCGACTCGGGCGCGTCGGCCTGGGCCCCTTTTGTCTCGAGCTACACTCCGATAAGGCCAGCAAGCGTGAGGTGCTTGAGCAGTTGCGCGAGGCGACAGAGTTGGTCCGGAGCAAGGAGCCTGAGGAATGGGAGAGCCACGCCCGGAAGATTGAAGAAGAGCGGCGCAAGCTGAATGACTATGTCCACGAACTGCACAAGGTACGTAGTTTCGGCGAAAGCGTGTATCGCTTGCGCTCCGAGCTCTGCGGGCTGCGGGATGCGCCACAGATTCGATTGGCAGCAGCCCGGCGCAGCGGCCTCGATCGTTCCTGGGTCGAGACTCGGCGCGAGGCTGTGCAGCGACTGAAGCTGGCTCGCGAGCGTGTGATCAGCATCTCCGGGCATCTCTTTGCCGCCGTTCGTCGGAGGGAGTGGCGACCGGGCTTGCCCGAAGAACTCGATCGCATGCTCTGCCTTGCCCTGGAGCGCTTGCAAGCGCATGGAAAGGCACTGGTGGACTTCGCCGGCCGCTTGGGACTCGGGGAAGAGTTCCTGACGGCATCCCGGGCTGGAGAGCTTGTCACGCTGGCGAACGAGCTGGTCAGCGGGCCCAGTTTGCCTCGTGAACTCTTCGAAGCCGGAGCCTTTACCGAACTCGAAGAGGAAGCTCTTGGGGCTATTGCGCAGCTTCGCGCCAAGCAAGAGCTGGAGGCGCGGGTAAGCGCCTATTTTGCTGAGAGCGTACTGAAGCTGGACCTGACCGATCTCTTGGCTCGCTGCCAGCGCGCGGCACAGAGTTACTGGCCTCTCTCCTGGCTACGAGGGCGCGGAGTGCGCAAGGCGCTGCGGAGGCACTTGGCCCAGGGCTCCAAGCTCCTTTCGTATAAACTGCTCGCAGTCGAGCTGCAGCGAGCCATCGATCTAAGGGAGCGTCAGCAATGCCTGGCCGCTCCGGAGCATCCCGGCCATCGGCTCTTTGCCCGGCGAGCTTGGGCTGCCGGAACAGCGGATCCTGAGCGACTCGAAGATCTCTTGGCCTCGGTTCGGTGCTTGCGAGGAAGCTCTCTGCGGCTGCTAGAGGGGCTTAGCGAAGAGCTGCGGGCGAATGTGCGTTCGCGCCTGCTTGCGCTTGCCACAGACGAGCGCGAAGCCCTTGCCGAAGGAACGGAGTATCGCCAAGTGCTCAAGGCGATCGTCGTGACCCGAGAGGAATGGGGCCGGTCTCAGGAGCAGCTTGGCGAACTGTTGGATCTGGATCCTAGCGCCTTTGCGAGCAGTCAATCGTTCTTGCCAGAACTGCAACAACGCCTGGAGTCTTGGCGGGAGCAGCGGCACGGAGGATTGCGGGATTGGGTGTTCTGGCGCGAGGTCGAACACCAGGCCTTGGAGCTAGGACTATCGGAACTGGTGCGGGCACTTGCGGAGGATGAGCTTCCTCCCGATGAGATCGAGAGGGCCTTCGAGCGTGGCTTTCGCGAAAGCCTGCTGCTGGTTACGCAGGACGAAGTGCCGGCCTTGCGGAACTTCCACAGCGGTGATCACCAGCGGCGGATCGAGAACTTCCGCGACTTGGACAAAAGGGGCTTAGAGCTCGCCGAGCGCTGTGTTCATGCCCGGCTATGCGCTCGCGTGCCTCAGGTGGGTTACTCGACGAGTGACAGCTCGGAGATGGGCATCCTGCAGCGGGAGCTACGCAAGAAACGTCGGCATCTACCGCCGCGAAAGCTCTTTGAGCAGATCCCCAACCTGCTCGGGCGGCTCAAGCCCTGTGTGCTGATGAGTCCGCTTTCGGTGGCTTCGTATCTGGACCCAGGAACTGCGCCCTTCGATTTGGTGGTCTTTGACGAAGCATCGCAGATTACTGTCTGGGATTCCGTCGGTGCCCTGGCTCGAGGCAAGGCGGCGGTCGTGGTCGGTGACACCAAGCAGCTGCCGCCGACGATGTTCTTCCAGCGATTCGACGAAGATCTTGCTCCGGACGATCTGGACCTTGAAGAACTTGAGAGCATTCTCGATGAGTTCAGTGCGGCAGGTTTTCAAGGGCTTCGACTGCATTGGCACTATCGGAGTCGGCACGAGTCGCTGATCGCGTTCAGCAACTATCACTATTACGACAATCGCTTGCACAGCTTCCCCTCGCCGGTCATGCAGCCCGAGCGAATGGGGGTCTCACTGGTGCCTGTCGAGGACGGTGTTTACGACCGTTCCAGGACACGCAGCAACCTTAAGGAAGCCGAGTCGCTGGTTGCCGACCTTGTTGCGCGTTTACGCAAGGACGGCCATCGCCACAGTCACGGTGTTGTGACCTTCAGCAAAGCGCAGCAAGAACTCATTGAGGATCTACTCGACAAGGCACGGCACCAAGATCCCCAACTCGAACGCTACTGGGTCGGTGAAGAGCCGGTTTTCGTAAAGAATCTCGAGAACGTCCAGGGCGACGAGCGGGATGTGATCCTCTTCTCGATTTGCTACGGGTCGGACGTGAACGGCAAGGTGGCGATGAACTTTGGGCCCATGAACTTGGTGGGTGGAGAGCGACGGCTGAATGTCGCGATTACGCGGGCCAGGCGACAGGTGATCGTTCATGCGACGCTGCGGCCGGATCAGATTGATCTCTCGCGCACCCAGGCCGTCGGTGTGCGGCACCTGCGGACCTTCCTGGACTACGCACAGCGTGGTCCGGTAGCCCTTGGTGAGGCGGTGCAGCTGCACGGAGACGCGGCACGTTTCTCACCCTTCGAAGAGCAGGTCGCGAGCGCCTTGCGTTCCAAGGGGCATGAAGTCGAGCGGCAGGTCGGCTGCTCCAGCTACCGGATCGATATCGCGGTGCGGGATCCGGGAGATCCGGGGCGTTTCCTCTTGGGTATCGAGTGTGATGGGAGCTTCTACGCCAACGCCAAGAGCGCTCGCGACCGTGATCGGATTCGGGCTTCGGTGATGAAAGGGCTGGGTTGGCGGCTGAAGCGGATTTGGTCGCAAGATTGGTGGCGGGATCCGGATGGACAGCTTCTCGAGCTTGAGGCAGCGATTGCAGAAGCAATAGCCGCTGCCCAGGAACGGGCCGCATCCGCCGAAGCGGCCGAAGCGGCTGAGGCCAGTGAAAGTGGTGAAGCCGCGCTCGCTGAGCCCGTGGGCAGGGTTGACGAAGAAGCCCCTGCGGCTGCTTCCGAGCAGGATTCCCAGCCCGATCCCGAGCCAGCCCCGCCACCCGTGAATGATCCTGGGCCCTCGCATGCGGGCTTGCCCTACCGAGAAGCCGAGTTGCCCAAGAAGCTCTTGGACCGAGAGGACCTCGACACACCCCTCGCCGAGCAAGCTCTGCGCGAGTGGGTGGATGTGTTGCTGCTGAAGGAGGCTCCCATCCTCCACGCACGCTTGCTGCATCGGGCGGCGGAGCTCTTCGATGCGAGGATGACGGCGAAGGCTCGCAAGCGCATCGAGGAGCTCTTGGATCTCTATGGGCTGCGCGAGATCGATCAGGTCGTCTGGCATCACGAGCAGGACCCTGAGGCCTGGCTTGATTATCGGGAGGCGGGGCCACGTGAGGCGGGAGAACTACCCCTACCCGAGCTGGTCAATGCTGGTCTCGCGGTGCTCGCTACCGAGCTTGCTTTGAGTCGCGATGACTTGGCGCGCGAGATGGCCAGGCGCTTTGGTTTCAGTCGCATGGGGCGGCGGCTGGAGGAAGCCATGCAGCGCGGCATTGACCAGTTGCTCGAGCAAGGAGGCGCCAAGGAGGAAGGTGGGCGAGTCTTGTTGCCCTAGCAGGCCGCCAGAAAGATGGGCACGGCGAAAGAGCAGCGTCTGGGGCGCCCCTTCGGCGCCATCAGGCCTCGACGAATCAGTAGATTCGCCCGCTGCTTTGTCATAGCCAATATGGCCGTGCAGCAGAAAACCTGTTGCTCTTGGGACGGTTTCAAGGGCCTCTCAGCCGGTGGCAAGGAGCTTTGGAGTCCGGATCAAGGCACCGGGCCCGGCTTCCGATGGCTCTGCTATGACTGCCCGTGTCGATGGCATACCCCAATCCGCCGCTGGCTTCACGCTCATCGAGTTGATGATTGTCGTGAGCATCATTGCTGTCCTAGCGACGATTGGGACGCCCATGTACCTGCGCTCGCTGAATTCTGCCCGCTATGCCAGGGCGAAGCAGGAGCTGCAGAAGATGAGCACCGACATCGATCTCTATCAGATCCGTCATGAGATGCTGCTTCCGTACAGTCTCGCCGATGTCGGGCACGGCGGTCGCCGCGATCCTTGGGGGACGCTCTATTGTTATCTCAACCTGCAATCTGGCGGTGGCGATGGCATGGACTGGGCCTTCGATGCAGGTCTCGTCGACACGAGTTATCGGCTGGTTTCGCCCCTGGATTCTAATGATGAGGTCAAGGTGGCGCGCCTGGTCCCGATGGTGACGCCGCAAGCCGAGCACCAGATGACACAGAGTGAACGTGACCTGGTCTCGGACACCATCTCCGGGGCGCAGCGGCGCGACAAGTTCCTGTTTCCGATCAATACCGATTACGACCTGTTTAGCAGGGGGCCGGATCGGAAGACGGCGGTGTCGCTGAGTTCAGTAAGGTCGCTCGACGACATGATTCGGGGTAACGATGGCGACTACTTCGGCAAGGGCTCGGACTACTGAGCCATAGGGGATTTCGGATGCCAAACACTTGGGCGAAGTTTTGGATGCGGCGGTGCTTCATTGTCGATCGCAGATTTCAGGTAGACGTAATCACCCGATCACTACTCTCATCGCTGGCGTTGGTCATTTTGCTTCTGGTCGGGCTGTTTTTGCCGTTGATGCTCGAGATCGAAGCTACCAAGGGAGGGAATCCTCTCGATGCCTCCACGGTGGCCTCGGTTTTCCTTTACTTGCACGACCACCTGTTTCAGCTCATCGGTCTCTACCTGTTCCTCGCCACTCTTTCTGCCATTCGTTTTTCCCACCGAATCGCTGGGCCGATGCTGCGCTTCAAGCGCAGGCTTTATGAGATAGGCGATGGGAAATTTTCTGAGCCTCTGCGCACGCGTGATAGCGATTACATGCAGTCTGAGGTCCGGGCGCTGAATGCCATGAGCCACAGTCTCTTGCTGCGGACGCAGGATATTGTCCATAGCGAAGCTGCCTTGCGGGCGGCCATCGAGGAGATGCAGGCCGCCCTGCGCCCGGGAGAGGATGCGCGTGTCGATGCCCGCTTGCAGAAGCTGCTGCAGCGTGCAGCGGACTTGCAGGAATGCGTCGGGTTCTTCGCCGAGGAGAGCCCCGATGCGGCGAATGAGATAGAGCTGCCTGTGCCGAACGATGAAGTGGAGCTGCTTGCCAGTTCGCAGTGATTCATGGGCTCGGGCGGCGAAAGAGCTGAGAAGCTGTACCGCGGCTTAGGGAGTCGCGTTGGTCGCCGGATCTTTTTGCTCTTCGTCGGCTGTACCCTGGTGCCGCTGCTGCTCTTCGCTTGGATTTCGCTGAGTGAAGTCAGTTTCGAGCTGCGGGCCGAAGCCGATCGTCAAATACGCCAGGCGACAAAATCGACGGGCGTTACCCTCGCCGAACGTTTGCTTTTATTGCAGACGGACTTGGATCTTGCCGCGGCAGAACTCGAACGCTTCGGGGAGGATGCGTCGACGAGGTCACCGGCGAAGCTGCGTTCGCGTCTTGCTGGAAGATTCGATTCGCTCTTTGTTCTCGGTGGCAGCTCCGTTACTCCCATGCATGGGGAGCCCGTGCCGCTACCCGAGCTGAGCGACAAGCAGAAGGAACACCTAGCCAGTGGCAAGGCCTTGCTCCTTAGCCTTCCGCGCCCACAAGCGCCGGCACGGGTTGCACTGCTTTGGCGCTTTGGTTTCGGGCCACTGGGAGGACGTGTGCTCGTTGGCGTTGTGGCTGAGCACGAACTTTGGGAGCTCGAAGGTGTGCGCCCGAATATCGGAGAGACCATCGTTTTCGACGGCAAAGGACAGATTCTCTTCGAGAGCCAGCCGGGCTTGTTTCCGATGTCGAGGATCCGCTCAGCCATGGCGACGGATCGATCCAGTGGGGCCTTTGAGTGGGATGCGGCTCCAGGGAAGATGCTGGGCCGTTACTGGCGGATGTTTGTCCGACCACGCTTCGGCCAGGACTGGGTCGTTGCCCACGGACGTGGCCGCACCGACTTGCTGGAGACTTGGCAGAGCTTTCGTTGGGTCTTCTCTTGGACGGCGATCTTGAGCTTGCTTTGTGTAACGGTCGTCAGCCTGACGCTGATTCGCCGCACCCTCGGTCCGATCCGCGTGCTTCGGGAGGCTACCCGGCGCATCGCCGGTGGCGATCTCGATGGCGAGGTCGGGATCCACACCAGAGACGAGTTTGCTGAGTTGGGTGAGTCCTTCAATCACATGACCAGCGAGCTGGCCTTCCACAAGAAGGAACTCGTGCAGGCTCGTGACGAAGCCCTTGCCGGAGCCCGGGTGGAGGCCGAGCTCGTCAGCTCGGTTTCACACGAGTTGCGGACGCCTCTGACCTCGATTCTTTCCTTTGGCGAGATCCTGCAGCAGTTCGGAGATGAGGAGCCTGAGACCCGGCAGGAGTTCGTTGGGATCATCGTCGACCAAGCTCGGAAGCTGACGAAGATCGTCGACCAAATGCTGCAGCTGAGCCGTCTGCAGAATGGCAGTGAAATCTGGGAGGAAAGCGATGTCGATGTCGGTCGCTGGCTGCGGCAAACGGTTGCAGACCTTCCTGCCGAGCGGCAGGCGCGTATCGAGATCGATCTTCCGGATTCGCCGCTCCTGGTGCGTGGAGATAGCGCCCACCTCACCCATGTTTGGTTCCATCTCCTAGATAACGCGTTCAAGTTCAGCGATAACGCGACGACGGTCTTCCTTCGTGGACAGAAGCTGGGCCAGGAGCTGTTGATCGAAGTCGAGGATCAAGGGATCGGCATCGCTCCCGAATACCATGCAGTGATCTTCGATCGCTTCCGGCAGGTGGCTGGGGACTACTTGACGGAAAAGGCCCGAGGCACTGGGCTTGGCTTGGCCCTCGCACGCGACGTCGTGCTACGGCACGGCGGCCGTATCGAGGTCGAGAGTGCGTGCGGGCATGGGGCCTGTTTCCGGGTTTGGCTACCTATGGTTCCGTCCGAAGAGAGCGCCCCGGTTCCGTTGCCGGTGAATAGCTGCAGCTGAGCCGATCCGTTTATTGGATCAGCGAAGCCTGATGCTGCGGGGGCGAGAGGCGCGAAGTGACAGTAGACTCGGGTCCAGGTCGAGCAGTACGCCGAAGAGCTCGAGCTTGGGGTTTAGCCCTGAGATGAGAGCATCCGCTCGGCCCTGTGCGTCGAACTGGCCGATGAACCAGGGATGCCCGCTAGCGAGCGCCAGCGACAGTTCGGCAGGGCTCGGGTCGATTCCGAAGAACCAGCCCTGTGGATAGGCGCCACGGGAGAGAGCCAGGCAGCTGAGGTAGAGTTGGTTCGGAACCCCGCGGCGACGTTCGAGGCGCAGCTCGCCACGGCGTTCGCTTCGCAGGTTCAGGTCCAGAGAGCCGTGGGCATCGGCCCAGAACGCGTCGGCGCGAGTGCCCTTGGCGTGGGCATTGCTTCGGAAATACTCGTGGTAGCCGATGCCGCAGTGGCCGTACTTGTGGCTGCTGTCTCGGGTACGTAGTAGCTCCTTGCCGTCGAGAAAAAATCGCAGCTCAGTGCCGCGCGTCTCGATGCGGAAGCGCCGCCAGGCGGTCCCGGGCACATAGCGAGGACTCGGCAGCAGGTCCAAGGTTTGGCTGCCCATGACACGTAGGCAGCGCAGACGGCCATCGCTGGAATCCCAGGTCAAGGCGTAGCAGGCTCCGGCCTGGGTCATCGTGCCATCGAAGGAGCCTTGGCCGCGGTCGCGAGTGAAGATGCCGATCCTCTCAAACCCGTCGTTTGCCAAGCTCGGTCGATGCTCACAGAGCAGGGTGGCTTGCACCGCCAAGTCGCGGACCTGGCCGACGTCGAAGAGGATGCTCTCGGTGCCACCGGCGGAGTCCATGATCCGGAGCGCGACACGGTCGCGGCTGGGCGGCAGCGGTGAAACCGAGACGAGGCGAGGAGTGGTGAACTTGGGTCGCCATCCAGCAAGCTCCGGGCCGCTCGCCGGGAAGGAGTCGCGCAGCGGCAACGACTCCTGCGGCCTGACGGCGTAGCGCCAGCTGCTCACAGGCCCCTCGTCGCTCAGCAAGACGTGCAGCACCGGGTCCGCGAGCACCGCGTCAACGCTACTCGGCGCACCGTCGACCAAGCAGCGCCGCGCGACCAAGCGCACGCCATGGCTGTAGTCGACGTAGCTCGAATGGTGCACCTTGGAGAGCGGTTGAATGGCTCGACCACTTGGGTAGTGCCAGCCATAGATGACGACGCGCTGCGGCCAGCGGGCGATCAGCGCCGAGGCCACGATGTCCTTCTTGATACCCGCAACCAGGAGGCCCTGGCGCTGCCCTAGCTGCGACTCGATTTTGAGATGGCTCAGATAGAAGGTTGCCGCCGAGGTGATGCGATAGCTGCTGGGGCTAAAGGGCGCGGGCTGGAGCTTGACGGCGGCCTGCTTCCAAATCGCATCCACCATCCGCCGAGTCGGCAGCACGCAGTCCAGGCGATCGGCGATCTCTTGGGCGCTTTGCGGGGTCAGCGGCATGCGAAACCAGTCGGCATCCTGGCCGACCCCGAGATAGTCCGGCGTGCACCAGATCGTCGCCGTGCGCAACTTGCCGCCGATCCTGGCCTGAAGCTGTACCGGCACCATGCGCCGTAGATGCTGAGGCAGGTTGCCGCTGTTGATCTCGTGCAGGACGAGGCGCTCGCGTTCAGCAAGTGACTTGCCGAGCACTTGGGTGCGCAGCTCCGAGCCGCGCAGCGCCGAGCCGGGCCGGGGCGGAAGCCGCAGCTCCGTCTGGCTCACGGCACAGGACGGAAGCAGGAGCAGCAGCGTCAAGAGGGTGAGCCAAGAGCACTCAAGGCGATGGGCATGCATAGAGCCAGCATAACGGCCTGCCGCCCGCTCCGAGACCGGGGGGAGCCCCCAGGCCCCAGGTTTCGGTCGCGTTGAGCGCACGGAAAAGAAGCTTGGATCCGCCTCCGGAGCTCGGAGAATGCCCCCTCGCCGCGCCTTCCGCCACGACACCAGTGGCTCCCGCTCGCTGAACCTGGACGCTGGGAGTGTCCACAATCGCGCTCTGCTGCAAGCATCCCAAGCCGATGAAACTCGAAGAAGCCTACGAGAGCGTCCTGCTCGGAGAGTCCCTCACCGCCCTGCATGAACGTCATCAGCACGAGTCGCTGGGGATCGAGGATCCGAAAGAGGCACGGAAGAAGGTGCGCGCGCTGTCCGCTCCAGAGCAGCAGGAACTCCACGACGAGGCGACACGCTTTCTGGGCTCGCTCTGCCGGCTGCTTGGAGACAAGCATGCGGGCGAAGATCGGATCGCTGCCGTGCTGCGGACATGGGCCGAGAGGAGCAAGGACTACGAGGCTTTTGATGCCTTGCTTTGCATGTTCGAGTTTCCGGGGCGTAGGCAGGTGCTCGCCGAAGGCAAGCGCCTCTTCCCCCGCACTTTGACCGAGCACTGGAGCAGCTAGCAGGGCCTTACGCTGTTCTGCGGTGGCAAAGCCGCGTTAGCGAGCGGCCTTCGGCGCCGAAAAGCCTCGGAGCATCGCTCGTTTCGACTACCTTTTTCGATGCAAAGGAAGGCCGCTTCCTGTGTAGCTCAGCCTTGGTCTCTGGGCAGGGTTGGCCCGTACTCTCGATCCCATCGGGACTTACGCGTGGCTCTCGGGCTGCTGCGCCGGGCTGTTTCTTGCCGAATGCGCCGGCTTCGGCTAGGGTCTTCGGGCTGATTTGTCTTAGCCCAGGACTCACCTTCCTCTCTCGGAGGCTTTCGGCTGTCTCGCCCCTGGCGGCATAGCTGATGCCCGCCCGCTGCCTCACTCTGGACCGCAAGGTTCCATTGTTGTGACTGCGATAAGAGGCGCTGCGAAAGCCAAAGCGAGGGTCGACAGGCCTGTGGCTGACAAGAGCCCCCGAGAGGGAAGGGCCTGAACGGGCAACCCGGACAGCCGGTCTGCCCGGACCTAGGGCCGCAGTTTAGCTTCCTGCTCGGGGTTGCCTCTCGGGGCTGCCTCTCGGGGTTGCCTCCCTGGTCTGCCTACCAGAACCGTCCCCTGCCTGGGGGCGAGAAGGGGCACCAGGAACCGGAATCTCGGTGAGCTGCGAGTCAAGTGAGCCCGCTTCTATCCCTGCAAGAGATCGCAATGAGCGAATCCCAGTCCCAAGAACTACGCCAAGAGAGCTCGAGCATTGCGCCCAGCCCGCTGGTGCGCTTCACCGCAGGAGCTGGCAAGAAGCGCTCTGTCCGGCGCCCCAAATACTTGAGCCGCGCTGAGAACCTGCCGCAGCTGGACGCGGAGGAGAAAGCTCTCGCCCGGCAGGTGGCTGACAAGTTCGTGTTTCGTAGCAACGAGTACTACCAGTCCTTGATCGACTGGGACGATCCAGATGATCCGATCCGGCGCATCATCATGCCGCACGAGTCGGAGCTCGAAGACTGGGGGCAGCTGGATGCTTCGGATGAGGCTTCCTATACCAAGGCGCCGGGGCTCGAGCACAAGTATTCGGACACGGCGCTGCTCCTGGTCAACGACATTTGTGGTGGCTACTGCCGCTTTTGCTTTCGTAAGCGCCTGTTCATGGATGAGAACGACGAGGTCGTTCGGGATGTCCGGCATGGGCTTGAGTACATCCGGGCGCACAAGGAGATCTCCAACGTCCTGTTGACCGGTGGCGATCCGCTGGTGCTCGCGACGGCAAGGTTACGGCCGGTGCTGCGAGCACTGCGTGAGATCGAACATGTCCAGATCATCCGGATCGGCTCGAAAATGCCGGCCTTCAACCCGTTCCGGATCAGCGAAGATCCGAGCTTGCTTGAGTGCCTGGGAGAATACTCCACGCCACAGAAGCGCATCTACTTGATGGCCCACTTCAACCACCCACGGGAGTTGACGCCTCAGGCCATTGGAGTGATGGGCATGCTGCAGCAAGCTGGGGTGATCACGGTCAACCAGAGTCCGCTGCTGCGTGGAATCAACGACGATCCCGATACGCTCGCTACCTTGTTTGACAAGCTGTCCTTCATCGGTGTGCCGCCGTACTACATGTTCTGTGGGCGCCCGACTGAGGGGAACCGTATCTACACCCTGCCGATCGAGCAGGCCTACAAGATCTTCGAAGAGGCGAGGCGACGCAGCTCCGGCCTGGCAAAGCGGGCGAAGCTGGCGATGTCGCATCGCAGCGGCAAGATCGAGGTGATGGCGGTCGCAGGTGGCATGACCTTCTTCAAATACCACCGCGCGGCGGACCCCTCGATGATGGGGCAGGTGCTGGCCTTTCCCAATCAGCCCGAGGCTACCTGGTTCGACGACTACCAGGAGCCGCTTTGGAGCGAAGCGCTCCAATACTGATGCTCCAATACTGATCGCGTCCAGGAGGCGGAATCAGTCCAGGAGCCAGTGCCTCAGCTCCTTGGGGGCTCCTGGTCCTGATAGCCGCTGGCGCACTCGCTCCAGTCCAGCGGCTTGAGCTTGGCGTAGGGGAGCATGCTCCAAGAGCTGCTCCAAGCGTTCTTGCACCTCGTTCCAGCCTTCATCCGAGCGAAACACGAACTCGGGGACGATCTCTTCCCCAAGCACCAGGTTGGGTGCCCCGAACCAGGGCGAGCGCAGCACGGTTCGCAGGAGGAAGCTCTCGAAGAGCCCTGTGAGCTGGTAGCAGATCACCATTGGGGTCCCGGCGATGGCGCACTCCATGGTGCTGGTGCCGGACTTGACCAGGGCGAGCTTGGCTTTGGCGAGCCACTGCTTGGGCTCTCCGAGGACCATCAGGTCCTCGGCCTCGGGGAGGCTGTTCTTCAGCCACTCGAGGTGCCGCGCCTGGCTCTGCGGGATGACGATGCGCAGCCCGCTGTGTTTGGCTTGCAAGGCCAGGGCGATTTGCAGCATGCCCTTGGCGTGTCGCTGCAGTTCCTTGCGGCGGCTACCCGGAAGCAGGACCAAGAGTTCCTCTCGCTCCTGCTCGGCTAGGGCGGGCGGCGCCGTTTCGAGCATCGGATGCCCGGCGAAGCCACAGGGCACCCCGGCAGCGGCGAAGAGCGGGGCTTCGAAGGGGAGGATGGCGAGGGCGGCGTCGACGCATTGGGCGAAGCGCTTCATACGCCACGAGGCCCAGGCCCAGTACTGGGGGCAGATGAAGTAGAGGACTGGGATCTCAAGGCGGGCGGCGCGTTCTGCAAGGACGAGGTGCAGCCCGGGGTTGTCGACCAGGACCACGGCGTCGGGCTTCTCGCTGCGCAGCAGCTGGATCCAGATGCCGACCGCGCGCATGAAGAAGGGTAGCTGCGAGAGGGCGCCGCTGAGCCCGAGCACGGCTCGGTCGACCAGGTTGACGTGCAAGGTGACGCCGGGAAGCTGGCCGAGAGCTTCGCCGCCAAAGGCGTGCACTTCGAGGCTCGGCTCTGCCCGGCGCAGTTCTTTGATGAGGGCGATGGCGTGGTGCTCACCGGAGGCCTCGCCGCAGGAGATCAGCAGCCTGCGGATGGGGCGGGCATCACGCCGAGCTCGGAAGAAGCAGCGCGCGTGCTTGGTCCCCTCTACGGTTTGCTCCAGGTCGAGAGAGCCCACCAGCTCCCGGTTGCGGCGGCGTTCCGCGGTCCCGTGCGGGAGCGACCAGAGCAGGCGCCAGGGCACCAGGGCGGCGCGTAGCAGCTCGCGCAGGAAGAGGGCGGCGAGGGCTAGGCGAGTGCCGAAGCGAAGCTTGTGCTCGGGTTGCTCCATTCAGACATCCACCCGTCGCAGCCTTTGCGCTGCTAAGGCGTAGAAGAAAAGACATCCCATCACGAGCCAGATCTCTGAGCCCCAGAACAGGCGCGACCAATTGCCGTTGCCGGCCATGATCGGTCCATAGGTAAAGAAGTCGGCGAACTGGAAGATGCTGAAGTCACGCACGCCCTTGATGAAGAAGGTGCTGGCCTGCACCACGATCACGCCGCCGATGGCGAAGGCGACGTGGACCTGAGCCTTAAACAGGGCAGAGAACCAGATCGTCATGGAGAGGAAGCTCAACACGAAGATGCTGGAGTGGGCGCTGGCTAGGAGCAGGCGATCGATGGGGACCTTCATGTCCACGAGCCAGAGCGAGAGCGGGAAGATGCTCAGGGAGGAGAGGAAGATCGGCACGACGATGGCTGCGGCGATGACCCAGTACTTGTTCCAGAGCACCGAAGCGCGGGAGACTGGGCGGGAGAGCAGAAACTCCAGGGTGCCTGACTCCCGCTCACGGGAGATCGCGCCGGTGCCCATCAAGACCGCGCAGGCAATGCCGACGACGTTGCAGTTGTTCATGTAGTACTGCGCCGCGAGATAGGCGGCGTAGGCACTGGATTCGCTGCTTTGCCCCAGGGCTTGCAGGGCCTCTTTGAAGGACGGCTCGGGGAGTCGTCCGAGTAGGGCTTTGAGAATGCCCGGTTTGCTCACCATCTCTCGGGTGATGGGCCAGGTCAGGATGAAAGACAGGATGAGCAGCTCAAGGATGCCGAGGTAGACGAAGCACATGCCGCGGACTTCGCGCCAGGTCTTGTGGGCGATCACGATTGCAGCTCCAAGACGTAGAGGCGCTCGTAGATCTCCTCGAGAGAGGGATCTCCGACCTTGACGCTGGAAGCGCCGAGCTTCCGCAGGCGGGTGGCCAAAGAGGAGGGATCCTCACCGGGCTTGGGGAGGAAGCTCCATTGGCGTCCGTCGATTTCGTATTCGAAGTCTTTGAGCCGTTCCGGTGCCGGTGGCTCGTGGAAGCGGGCTCGCGCGTAGAGGGCGATCTGTGCCCGTGCCTGCTCGATTTCTTCGTCGGGGATGATGAGGCCCGAGCGTAGGAAGATGACGCGATCGGCGAGTTCTTCGAGTTCGCTCAGGTGATGCGAGGAGAGCAAGAGGGCTTTGCCACGTGCTTTCAGCCCGAGGAGGATGCTCCGAAGCTTGCGACGATGGCTGGGGTCGAGGGCCTTCTCTGGCTCGTCGAGCAGGTAGAGCGGAACGTCGGGCCCCAGGGCGATGACAAGGGCGAGCTGCTGCTTCATGCCCGCCGAGTAGGTGTGGATCTTGCGCTGGAGTGGTAGCTGCCAGCTGGCGAGGCTGTCTTCGACGATGGCCTGCTGGATCTTGCGATGAAAGGCCAGGCCGAAGTCGAGGGCCTCTTGTCCGCGCATTTGCTTGTAGAGGGATGTCTCTCCGGGCAGGTAGCCCACTTGGCTGCGGGCGCGGACGGGGTGGCGCAGGGCGTCGATGCCTGCGATGCGGACTTCGCCGGTCTCGGGAAAGTTGAGCCCGAGTAGGCAGCGCAGGGAGGTGGATTTGCCGGCCCCGTTGGGGCCAATGAAGCCGACGATTTCGCCCGGCAGCACTTCGAGGGAGAGGGAGTGGATTACTTCTTTGTCGGCGAAGCTCTTGGATAGGCCATTGGCCTGGAGCACGGGGGACTCGTTCATCAGCCCTGCCTCCTTCCTGAGACACAGCGCCAGAATGCTGCGAGGATCCTCTTCCCTTCGGGGGAGCGGAAGGACTCTGGATGGAATTGCACTCCGAACCAAGGTGCCGACTCGTGCTGCATCCCCATCAGCACCCGGTGATCGCGGCCCTTGGGGTGGTCTTCCGTCCAGGCCTGCTGCTTCCATGTCGGCGGCAGGCTATCTGGCTCGACGACGAGCGAGTGGTAGCGGCAGAGGAGAAGAGGGCTCTCGAGCTCGGCGAAGAGGCCGGATGTATCGTGGTGCACCCAGGAGCAGCGGCCGTGATGGATCTCTGGCGCTGGTGCCAGTTTGGCGCCACTGGCTTCGGCCAAGGCTTGGTGGCCCAGGCATACGCCGAGCATGGGCAGCTCCTGTGGGCATTGGCGCACGAAGTCGAGGAGGCAACCGGCCTCCTCCGGGCGACCCGGGCCCGGACTCAGCACCACCCCTGACCAGGGGCGGGAGAGCAGCTCACGGGCACTGGCGCGGTCACTGCGCACGACCTCGGTATGCGCTCCCATAGCCCGGAAGGCCTGGTCCAGGTTGAAAACGAAGGAGTCGCGATTGTCGAGAAGCAGCAGCACGTGGGTGGCCTCGTTCGGTGGCAGGACACTCTCCGCTGCCAGGCGCGGCGGTGCAAGCACTGCCGAGACTGAGCAGCTTGGCAAAAGCTTCCTTCCATCCGCCGCGGCCCTGCGCTAGGCAATGCTGAATGCACATAGTGATCATCGGCATTGGTGAGGTGGGCTTCTACCTCGCGGAGGTGCTCGCGGAGAAGGGCCACTCGGTCACGGTGATCGACCCCAGCGAGGCGAGCATCCGTCGAGCCCAGGAAACTCTCGACGTCCAGGTTATTCAGGGCGACGCCACCCATCCCAGGGTCCTCGACGATGCCGAGGTCTCGGCCTGTGACCTGCTCCTAGCTGTTTCCGACAACGATCAGGTCAACTTGCTGTCGACACTGATGGGGAGGCGCATGGGGGCGAAGAAGGCGATTCTGCGGGTCAAGGACCGTGAGCACTATCGGAGCTACGGCAAGTTCTTGAAGCAGAACCTCCTCTACGAGGACATGTTGAGCCTCGAGGACCTCGCCTCCGAGGAGATAGCCAAGGTCGTGCGCCGTAACCAGGCCATTGCGGTGGAGAACTTCCTGGACGGGCACGTCACCTTGCGAGTGGTCCCGGTGGATGACGCTTCGCCCCTCAAGGACCTGCCGCTGCGTGATGCTGCCAAAGGGCTCAAGGGAACCTTGGTTACCGCCATCCGGCGTCAGGGCGCCACCCTGATTCCCGATGGCGGCACGGTCTTCGCCGAAGGCGACCGGGTGTATCTGCTGGGCAAGCCGGGGGATGTCGAGAAGAGTGAGGCCTGGGTTGGACACCACAAGGGCCGGGCTCGCAACATCGTGGTCTTCGGCGGGAGCAACGTCGCGTTCCAGGCGACCCGACTCCTTGAGCGGCACAGCCTCAAGATCAAGCTGCTCGCCCCGAGCCACGTTGCCGATCGCTTCGCCGAGCTGCTGGACCCGCGCACCAGCGTGCTGCGGGTGGATGGGGCCGAGTTCAAGATCTTCAAGGAGGAGCACGTCGGCAAGGCGGACGCCTTCGTTGCCGCTTCGGAGAGTGACGAGACCAACCTGCTCTGCTGCATGCTTGCGACTCACCTGGGCTGTAAGCGCACCTTGGCTCTGGTGAGCCGGCCCGACTACAACGAGCTCTACCGCGTGGTCGGAATCTCAGCAGCGATCTCGCCGCGCCTCCTCTGTTCGAACGCCATCGTCGATCACGTGCAGGCCGGCAGCCTCCACCAACTCGCGGCCTTTGACGGGGGCGAAGCCAAGGTCTGTGCTGCCCGTGTGGGGCATGGCTCGACCTGGTGTGGTAAACAGCTGAAATTCCTCGACATGCCCAAGGGCTGTGTGATCGGCGCCATCCAACGGCACCAGGACGGTCTGCCGACCGTGCTGATCCCCAAGGGCGATGACGTGCTGTACGAGGACGACAACCTGATCCTCTTCTTACTTTCCAAGGTCGAGAAGGTCGTGCACGAGCGTGTCTCTCAGAAAGACTGACAACGACGAAGGCTCCCTTGCCGAGGACTTGCTCGGCAAGCTGCACTTGGACGCGCTCAATCTATTGATCGTGGCGCGGCTGCTGGGCACCTTCCTGTGGCTGTTCTCACTGACCATGCTCTTGCCCATCGGCGTTGAGTTGCTTGTGGGCTCCAATCCGGTGCAACTGGAGAAGCACCCGAGCGCCGACCCCGTCTTTGGGTTCTTGGCCTCGGGCGTGATCGGTGTCGTCGTGGGGCTTGCTCTGTCGTGGATGGGGCGGCTCGGCCGCGGCGAGTTCTATCGCCGTGAGGGCATACTCGTCGTGGCCTTGCTCTGGGTCGTCACCGGTTTGGTGGGGGGCCTGCCGTTCTGGCTTTCCGGCGGCAACCTCGTGGGCGGTTATGTCGATGGCGTGTTCGAGGCCATTTCCGGTCTGACCACCACCGGTTCGTCGATACTCGGCTCTGGGCCGAATCAGGCCATCGAAGAGATGCCGACCGCGATCCTGTTCTGGCGTTCGTGGCTGCACTGGATCGGCGGCATCGGCATCGTCGTGATGTTCCTGATCTTCTTGCCGGTGCTCGGCATCACCGAGAAGGCCCTCTTCCAGTGCGAGGTCGCCGGTGTGTCGAAGGAGGGGCTCAAGCCCCGAATTCGGGAGTCCGCGCGGGTCTTGCTGCTGATCTACCTCAGTGTCACCCTCGCCTTGGTGCTGGGCTTCCTCTACTTCGGTATGGGGCCCTTCGATGCGGTTTGTCACTCGTTCGCGACGATCGCAACCGGTGGTTTTTCGACCCAGAACTTCAGCGTCGGACAATACGATTCCCTGGGAATCGAGATCGTGGCCATCGTTGGCATGGTCCTGGCTGCGACCAACTTCGGGCTCTACTACCAGGTCAGCCGGGTCTTCCATCCCGAGCACCGGAGCGAAGACCTCGATGCCCGCCAGCGCAAATCTCTCGTCCGGCGCAAGCTCGGACAAGCCGTGGCGATCTTCCGAAACGATCCGGAATACCGGTTTTACTTCGGCACCTTCGTCATCGTCACCCTCGCTGTCGCGCTGATTCTGTGGATCCATGGACAGGTGATTCCCGACCAGGGAGAGGGGCGCGTCCACGACTACAGCAACTTCTTTGGTGCCCTGCGCGACTCGGCTTTTCAGACCAGCTCTTTGATCTCCTCCACCGGCTTTGCCAACAGTGACCTGCTGACTTGGCCGCTACTGGCGCAGTGCATCATGATGGCGATCATGTTTGGCGGCGGTTGTGGCGGTTCGACCGGTGGTGGGCTCAAGGCGATTCGCATGCTAGTGCTGTTTAAGATCTTGGGGAGGAATCTCCGACGCTTCCTGCAGCCGCGTTCGGTCGAACCTCTGCGCATCAACAACAGCAAGCTTGGCGAGGATGTGATCGATCGCGTGCTGGCCCTCTTCGTGGCCTGGGTGCTCATCCTGGCCCTGGGAAGCCTGGCCTTGATTGGCTTGACTAAGCTCGACATCGTCAGCGCTGGCACGACCATGCTGACCTGCGTCTCGAACATGGGGCCAGGGTTCACGGCGATGGTGCCGGAGACCGGGGCCTTCGCCAACGTCTACGACGCCAATGTCAGCAGCTACGGGTCTTTTGGTTTCCTTCCGGACTCGGCAAAGCTCTTGATGAGCTTCGTGATGATCCTGGGACGCCTCGAAGTCTTTACCCTGCTGGTGATCTTCATCCCGAGCTTTTGGCGGGACTGAGGGGCGGCCGACTGGCTAGCTAGCCCTGGAATAAGCGCAAAAAAGCACTGAGGCCCGCACTCGCTGCGCTTTGCATGTGTTTGCCAACAAAACGCATCGCCAGGAGGGGGCCTCAGGTGAAGAAATCGTCGCACGATCCGTGCATCTCACGTCAACGCTGGAACCACAATCTCTGAAGAAGATCGTCTACGGAGCCGGACCAGCAAACGCGCCTTCCGCGGCCCGAAGCTGA